>WNFZ01000275.1_pt1 | contig 60215 bp, 41 predicted proteins | sample 5400081 | NCBI WGS metagenome assembly WNFZ01 (sample SAMN13153365, study PRJNA577476) | soil metagenome | isolation source: 80 cm soil or saprolite under grassland replicate 1 | place: USA:California | collected 2016-06-15
GGCGTGGCACTAAAGAGATTGCCATCCTTGTCGCTCACGTTAACGCAGGTTGTATCGTTCGCGCGTTGAATCTCGGGAATAGTTGAGATGCGACTCACCCGCGGAGTGGCGTTGGCCAGCAGTGCTTTCATGTTTAGGGGGGCGCCTGGTTGCTGGGCGAGAGAAGCATGTGCGCTCTCTATCAATGGTCGACGGAGAGCCGCATAATTCTTAGAAAGCAGTTCGGCCGGAATCTTGACGAAATCTGGATCGCCGTAATAACGATCGCGGTCCGCAAGTGCGAGTTTAAGAGACTCAGTTATGGTGTGAATGTATTCCGGCGAGTTGTGGCCCATCTTTTTCAGATCGTAGCCCTCGAGCAGGTTCAGCGTTTCAACCATGGCTGGACCCTGGGTCCAGAATCCTGCCTTGTAAACCTCGTAACCGCGGTAATCGGCCTTCACGGGCTCGCCCAACTTTGCCTTAAAGCGCGCCAGGTCTTCCGCGGCGAGTAGTCCGCCATGACTTTGCATGTAATCCCCAATGCGTTTCGCTAAGGGACCCTGGTAGAAATAATCACGCGCGGCCATCAGGCCGGCGTGCCTTCCCCTTTTTGCGCCGAGTTTTTCCGCGTTGCCAATTGCGCGCAGAGTTCGTGCGAGATCTGCTTGCACAAAGATATCGCCGGCCTTTGGCATTTCGCCGTTTGGCAAAAATGTGCGTTTGGCATCGGGCCATGCAGAGAAAACAGAAGAGCGCGTCTTGATGTATTCAACTCGCAGCTCATCGATCGGGAAACCATCAGCGAGTTCAATTGCGGGTTGCATCACCTCGCCGAGTGATTTCGTTCCAAACTGATCCAGGGCGGTTACACATGCATCGAGTACAGCGGGAACGGTTGCCGCAAGGGGTCCAGTGGAGGGAATCAAACCAGACTTGGCGCCCGGCATTGTGGCCATGTCGCCACCACGTTGCGCTTTAGCGGAATCGGGCGCGGTTGATCCTTCATCTTTTGCTTTGGCGCGACTCGCAAAAAACTCACGTGTCGCTTTCATCGGCGCCTGGCCCATGCCTTCGACAACAGCAACCGGTTTCTTGTTGAGCTTGATCAGAATTGGCACCTCACCGCCGAAGGAGAAGTGAGAAAACTCGATCACCGAAGCGGCAAGAATCGTTGCCACGCCCGCGTCAACTGCGTTACCACCGCGTTGGAGGATCCGCAACCCGGCCTCGACGGAAAGTGGGTGACCGCCGGCAACCACACCGCGCTTGCCTCGGACCACGGGCCGGAATGTATCGGCGTGTGCGGGCGGTAAAGAAACTGAAGCGACTAATGCGACTACGATGAAAAGGGTCAGGCAGGAAGGCTTTGCTTGGCACATGGCAGGGTCACCTTTCAAGATCAACAGTAGGTGCGCGTTGCGAATTGTTGTCCCCTTTTTAGTTGTTAGTCAAGAAAGCATCGGGCGATGAAAGTCGGGAGAGTCGAAAAACTGATGTTGTTCGAACAGTGTTAGAGAATAGTCTCACCGCCACAGGACCGCAGCTCGGGATCGCGAAGGTTCAGCGTTTTGGAAAGCTCAGGTAAGAATTGCAGATGGACTAGGCGAAAAACTAAGGGCGCTGACCTCCCCCAAGACCAGCGCCCTTTGCCTTTATCTCAGTTCTCCCATGGAGAATTAACGATGGCGCATCGTACCGCCTGCCAACCCCTCTTAGGTTGCAGTGATCTTGTAAACCCTTCACGAGGATGTGACAAAATCTTCTCAGACGGATTTCGGCGTCAACAAACCGGCGCAGTCCAGGTGCGCACAAATACGCTCCCTTCCTGTAAAATCCGGTCTGGACCAGGAGAATCTTAATGACAGAACGGAAACAGATGCCTTACGGCTCGTGGAAATCGCCAATCACGTCTGACCTTATCGTCGGAGAAACTGTCGGCCTAAGTCAGCCGAGAATTGATGGGGGCGATATCTATTGGGTCGAGATGCGTCCGTCGGAAGGCGGACGTAACGTAGTCGTCAGGCGTGATGACGCCGGGAGGATCAGTGACATCACGCCTCCGCCATTTAATGTCAGGACCCGAACGCATGAATATGGCGGAGGCGATTATGCTGTGAGCCACGGCGTGGTCTATTTTTCGAACTTTCTGGATCAGAGGCTCTATTCCCAAACCGTTGGCGCGGAACCGCGACCGATCACTCCGGCGGGCCAAATGCGCTATGCCGATGCTGTAGTCGACGAGCGCCGCGGCAGACTTGTCTGTGTGCGTGAAGACCACAGTGTCGAGGGACGCGAGGCTAGCAATGCAATCGTCAGTCTCAGCTTGAACGCAAACCAGGATGAGGGCCAGATGCTGGCGTCAGGCTATGACTTCTACTCATCTCCGCGGCTCAGTCCGGATGGGTCGCGTTTAGCGTGGCTCAGTTGGAATCACCCTAATATGCCGTGGGACGGCAGCGAGTTGTGGGTCGGCAAGTTTGGTAGGGAGGGACAGCTTACAAGTGCACAATGCGTTGCTGGTTCAGCGAGCGAATCGATTTTTCAACCAGAGTGGTCACCCGACGGCGTGCTCTACTTTGTTTCAGATAAGACTGGCTGGTGGAATCTTTACCGCTTCGACATGGCAGGAGATATCGAAGCGGTTGCTGAGATGAAGGCGGAGTTTGCTGAGCCTCAATGGTTATTTGGAATGACCAGCTACGACTTCGAATCTCCTGAACGAATTATTTGCACGTACATCGAACAGGGGATATCCCGCCTTGCAAGCATTGACACCAGTTCGCTTGTCTTGACCCCGATTGAAACTAGTCTAACTGACATATCGTTTGTCCGAGCCGCGAAAGGGCGGGCGGTTTTTCGCGCCGGCTCCCCAACTGAACCCGCATCTATCATTCGCCTCGACCTTGTAACAGGCAGCCTGGAGGTATTGCGTGCTTCAAACAATCTTCAGATCCACGGCGAGTACATCTCCATTCCCCGCGCTATCGAGTTTGCAACCACAGACGGTCTAAGGGCTCACGGATTTTTCTACCAACCGCGGAGCCGCGACTACCGTGGGCCTGAGGGAGATCTGCCACCACTTTTGGTCAAGAGTCATGGTGGACCTACCGCTGCGGCCTCAACTACAAAGAGCCTGAGTGTTCAGTATTGGACCAGCCGCGGGATAGCTGTGCTGGATGTAAACTATGGCGGCAGCACTGGATATGGCCGAGAGTATCGACAGCGTCTGAACGGTAAGTGGGGCATTGTCGATGTCGACGATTGTACGAATGGAGCTCTTTTCCTGGCGCAAGCCGGTGAGGTGGATCCAAACCGCATGATAATCACGGGCGGAAGCGCGGGCGGATATACGACGTTGTGCGCGCTGACTTTTCGTAAAGTTTTTAAAGCCGGCGCAAGCCACTTCGGAGTAAGCGACGCCGAAGCTTTAGTTAAAGATACGCATAAGTTCGAATCGCGTTACCTGGATGGATTGATGGGGCCGTATCCGGAACGGCGCGACATCTACTACGAGCGATCACCAATCAACTTTACCGACAGGCTCTCATGCCCAGTGATCTTTTTTCAGGGTTTAGAGGACAAGGTAGTACCCCCAAACCAAGCCGAACTGATGGTCGAAGGCCTGCGAGCTAAGAGAATCCCAGTTGCCTACGTAGCGTTTGCGGGAGAACAGCATGGTTTCCGCCAGGCGAAAAACATCAAGCGGGCGCTGGATGCTGAGCTCTCTTTCTATTCGCGCGTTTTTAGATTCGACCTGGCTGATGAAGTTGAACCGGTGGAGATTGATAACCTTCCAACCGAGATCTAATTTATTCTAAAGAACCGTTGTAGCGTGTGCTTTAGGTCCTCAACGAGTCCCGCACTCGGAATTACTGCGGGTGATGAGGGGGGCAAAGCGCCGCTGATACTCCGCGGAAGTAAGGAAGGCGCAGACCATGCCGCGATAGTTAGCTCGCTCACGGTTGTTCAGCACATTCAGCCAGAAGTCATACCCACCTTGATCGGCGTCGCGCTTCAAGTAACTGAAGTATTCCATCAACACGAAAGCTTGATTGTAGACAGCTGTGGAGATCGCTGGGTTGTCGCCTGCTTCCTTAACTACCAGACTGCGACTCTCGTTTAGCGAGTGGCCTGAGTTGTATGTGGCGATCAGGTTGCTCCGCTCGCTGGACAAATCGACGCCCACGGCTCCGATCGTTTGCAGTAAAGCGTCGACAAAGGAGGCCGCATTGGTGTTTGCCTGATACTTCTGCACAAACTCAGCGCGCTGCACAAAGGCGTCGGCAAAGGCTTGTTTACTTGAATCGAGACCAGTGCCGGCTACAACCTGCCGCCGGTCAGCAGTATATTCACCATAATTCAGTTGGCGACCCAACCCAGCTTTGTAGAGCCGGAAAATGAAACTGCCGGTTTGCTGGAACTCCTGCTCTATGAAGAAAGCAGCGGAGATGTCCACCCGGCGAGCACGGATGCAATCGCCATCAGTGCCACAGCGATTTATCTGCTCGGTCCAGTAGTAGAAGCCATCCTGGTCAGGTTCACGACCGAGGAAGTCGAGATACTGCTGGCGTACAAAGTACTCAGTTGAGTCGATGGCGTTCGAGGTGATAAGGGAATCCGGCGTGCCGGTAAATACGGCGTCCGACTTATTGCCCAGCAGTGAGAACGAGCGATTCTCTGGAGCGAACCGATAATTCACCAGCGACGGCGTAACAGTGTAGAAATTCTCGGTGTCAACGCCGTCGAAGCGATAGTTGCCATTTCTGTCAGTGATAGTGGCCGCCGACCTCGCTCCCGACAGCGTCATCGTAACACCTGCGAGCGGCGCACCATCAGCCATCGTGATCTGACCACCTATCGTACCCGGCGCGGCGGTTGGACTAAGCGGAATTATTTCCCAAATGCCCCTCCCATGTGTCGCGATGCGCAGTACGCGGACGCCCGGGGTGCTCCGCGCCTGGAACTCCATGTCGAACACCGCCACGCGTGGCAGTCCAGTGCCAAACGGGATCCAAGATGTGCCACCGTTCAGGGAAAAATAGACACCGATATCAGTTCCAGCGTAGAGGAAATTGGAGTTCTGCGGGTCAATCGCGAAGGCGTTGACTGGAATGTCGGGGATACCAGTTCCTGCCAGAGTCCATGTTGTTCCAGCGTCGGCAAGATTCGTGGTTTTATAGACATGAGCGCCGCCGCTTAGCCCAAATCCACCGAGCGTGACATAAGCAGTGTAGGGCGCAGTGCTATCGTTCGGATCAATCACCGCACGAGCGATGAAATTGTTGGGCACGGTATTGGCGGGATCAATATTGACTAGCGGATTAGCGCCAGTTGAGGTGCCAAACAGCAGGCCGTTAGACTGCCCAACGATGCGCACGTTGTCATTTTGAAGGGAAACACCGATGGCGCTAACCGGCCCCGTGAATTGTTGACTGACGGCAGGCATAGTAGGGCCTTGGTTAGCAGAGCGGTAGAGGCTCTGCGCGCCGAAATACAGAGTGTTGGGATTGCCTGGTCCCTGAGCCATCGGCGCGTAAAAGAGCGTTTGGTCACTACACGAGATCCCATTGGGTATCCCGCCGCAGCCGAAGAAGAGAGGCCAGCCAGAAGGATCATTTTGGGCGGTGGTCTGTGCGCGAGCAAACCCGATCTGAAAGCCGGTGGAGTTGAAGTACGTGTGGTACGCGGTCACCGTGGTCGTATTTGTGGCGTTCTGGTCGATGATCGAAAAGCCGCCGTCTCCGAAGTCGCCAAGCTTCCAGGTATTATTAGCCTGAAGGAATGGCGTGCCGTTATCCTGCGTGCCGCCGATCATATAGTTCGGATCAGTTGGGTGCGTCGAAAGATCCACAAACTGCGTAGCATTGAAATTGGTGTTGTTTAGACTCGTCCAACTGATGCCGCCATCAGTCGATTTGAAAATGCCACCGTCATTCCCGTGATACACGATCAAAGGATTCGAGGGAGCGAAAACAATGTCGTGAGTATCGGGGTGCAGACCGGTAGAGGTTTTGTTCCAGGTCACGCCACCATCCGTCGATCGCTTATTGGGGGTCTGGAGGGAGTCGTAATCTCCGCTACCCCCAATCAGAACATTCAGCGGGTTGGTAGGATCAGCCGCTATCGCAGCATCGTAGAAGCATTGACCGCCGCACCAGCCGCTGGCATTGGTGAGGTATGCAGCGGTCCAGGTCACTCCGCCATCAACTGACTGCTTCACACCGCCTGCATCTCCAAGACCGCTGCAAGAAGCGCACGCGGGATCAAGTTCGTCGAGTGCCGCGTATACTATCGTGGGCCCCCCCACTACCTTGCTGATCGCCAGTTGAATGTTGAAAGCCTGTTCCGAAGTGGGACTGACCAGCGTTCTCGTAAAAGTAACGTTGGCGGGCAACGGATCGAGCGCATTGGTTGAGCGATAAACACCTGAAGTAGTGAAGTTGATAGTGTTGACCACGGAAACCAGAAGGTTGGTTGGGTTGCCAGGCTGAAACTCTATGTCGCGAACTGAATTGTTGGTAGTGACCGGCGGTCCATCGACATTTATTTTGGTAAAAGTCGGCGTAGCTGCTTGAGCATTGTCTGAACGAAACAGACCGCGATTCGATGTGTTAGGCCCATTGTTGCCACCGCTGCCGCCAATGCCCGAACCAGTAGCGACGTAAATCATGTTATCGTCCAGGGGGTTCACCACGATCTTGGTGATCGAACGGCTGTTCGCCAGAAACGCATTGTTGTTACTGGCCGCGGAATTGAATGGTCCCTGGAGTACCGGTGCTGTATCGGCATTGACGATCCTGTAAAGCCCGACTCCGAAGAAACAATCGCCGCAGAAGTTTCCCTCACCCGTTCCGACGAAAATCGTGGTGGGATTGATGGGGTCAATGGCAATCGCGCCTATGGCCAGCGAGAGAGCGCCGTCCATGAGCGGAACCCAGGTGTTTCCGCCGTCCAGCGTGCGGTAAAGCCCGCCTTGCGCGGTGCCGACGTAAACGATGTTCGGATTGGTCGGGTGCACGGCAATACTAAGAACACGGCCGCTAACGGGATTCCTTACTCCGGTGGTTTGTCCCAGGGGTATGGGTGCGGGCCCGATCGAAGTCCAAGTGGTGCCGTTAATCTCGGGTCTGACCTGACCCTTTCCCGCGTCCGCACGCAACTGCGCTTCCTGCTGTTCCATTTGGCGGATCGCCCGAGCACGTGCGTCAGGACTGACTCCGTCGGGTAAGGGAAGACCCCGCAACATCGCGATCATTTCCCCGCGCCGGCGCATATAATCCAACTTGTTTATCTTGATGCCGGAGCGTGAATTCACATCCGCGTCCTTCTCATCGTCCACTTCCATTTGGGTGCTTCTTCCAGGTCGATTGAAGGGACTATGGTCAGCAGACAAGAATTCAGCGTCGCGAGCCCTTGATGATTTGTGTTTGAATGGGCGCGACCGATTCTTGGAGAAGTTTGCGTCACTTTTCAACGTGTTCGCTCTTATCCCGGAAGGCGGTTGCTGATTGTTTCCTTTGCGACTACTCCCAACGGCTCTTTCATCGGGTTTTCCCTTAGGCTTCGCACTAGCCGAACGATTGGTCTTATCGTTTGCAATGCTTGCAGACGTACCTACAGATACAATGACCATGGCAGCAGCAAACGACGCGATTACCAGACAAAACGCGTAAAATCTAACGCTGAGATTCATCACGCCCTCCCAAGGAAATCCTTTGGTTGCGATTCTTGTCGGCGATCTCGAACACAGAATGCATTGGTCTAACTGGCAGTTGTAAAGCGTGTTGCGCAAGCCATGGCAAGACAGCCTGCGCTTTTCCGATCCGAGGTGATTGGGGAGACGTTACGGTCCCCGTTTCCTGGCAATGACTACGAGAGAGCGGGCCTTGCCGGACTGTTGAAACGTTTAACCGCCACGCACTCTAGTGATATTTACTGACGCAGTCAAGAAAAACGCTTGACCTGGAATAGGGTTGCAGAGGTCGATCCCAGTGTGCGCTTTTAGGAAATGTTCAAGTCCCCTCCGATGGCTGCGGGGAAAACTGTTATCGGCTGGCAGAATGGTGACGCGGGAAGCGAATGTGCTGGGGCTTGAGGCGAAATACTGGTGTATGATCCAGTCATGCAGACCACGCTAACTGGATGGGTGATGCTGACTCTAATGCTTTCTTCATTCTTTGCAGACGGGGAGAGGAATGATTCCTTCAAGGGATGTTTACCGTCGGAAATCGCGTTGGAGGAAATTGTCTCCGCGCCTCTCCCTAAGTCCACCGAGAACAAGAACAAGCGGATAACTGTCAGGCAGACGCTCACGCGGCTCAAAGCAAGCTGTAAGAAGGGTAAGCTTGTTGACGGGTCGGGACGAGAAATCCGATTTTATCGGTTAGTTGGTTGCTGGGGAAATCCACCTGAGGACTACCAGGAGCAGTTGGCAAAACAACAGCAAGAGCTAGATCGGCTCAAGAAGAAGTACACCGTCATCGAGATCTCCTGTAATCAATCGGGGGATCCGCGGCTGATCCATTAAAAACCATCTATCGAATCAATCCCCTGGCTTATCGGCAATTGTGGCTGCGCCGCCACCGTGGTCACCTGCCCGTAAGACTGAACTGTCATCAAGAAAGAAAGACAGCTTCCCCGTCTTTCCGTACTCAATCGGGACCGCCGTCACTTCAAACCGGGTGTTGGAAACAGAGAGTTCGATCTTATAGCCATAGTTCTGCACCATCTCTTTCGAGATTAGCCCCGCCTTAATCAACTCATCCAACGTTCCATATCGCCCAGCCCCTTCCGTCGCCTGATAGGTTGCTTCGGCACTGGCGATCGTTCGCACGGCGTTTCGTGTTATTGACTCGTTCCTAAACACGGGCGGGTCATTTGATTCGCTGGATGCTCCCGCTACCATCAGCATAACAAGATTCTTAGGTATGTGGAGTTCGTGCAGTGGACCCAAACCCTCGTTCGATATTGCATACGTCACGGGCTGAGCTAACGGACTCAAAAGCATGAGAAAATCCCGAAATTGATCGCTTATCTGACTACTTTCTCTGGCGAACAAGTTGTAACTTTCCATCAATACCGGAGAAACGTAAGCCTGGCCCAACACCTGACGCGGCTGCCAACGTGTGTAATTTCTGAAGTGCGTACTCGAAGAAAGGGTCTCATGATTTAGATACGAATCGACCACATGGCGAGTGGCCTTTACATCTGGCGAGAATACTAGAAAGTTTCCCACGAAGGCGTACGCAAACATGTTAGCGTAGGAGACTAATTCGGTGTCATCGCGCTTCTCGGTCTGTGCCAGCATGCTTGCTCCCTTGAGGCCAAGTGAATCAATCATGCGGGGCAACAGCGCGCGGACAGCCTGTCGATCCTTAACGGCGACTGCGAAGATAGGGCTGGGCCCCGCCGGAGTTGTTTGCTTCTGTCTGCTATCGTCTTCGACTTGTTGACCGGGTGAAGGTTGTCTCGCCGATGGACCCGCACCAAGCACTTGCATGGGAACCGTAAGAGCAAGCTCATTACCAAGTAGCGGCAGCAAGTCGTCCTTAAACTTTATTCCCAGCTTCTTTTCATAAACCGCGAAAGGGGATGGAACTTCCGTGTTCTTAACCGATTGCAATTTGATGCGTTGCATCTGCTCAAATTGAGCATTCGCAGCCGTCAGCATTCCTTCGTAGATTTGCGGAAAGTCCAGCGATGCCGAGACAAATAACTCCGTATCCGCCGGTAAAATGGAGGGCGCTTCAGGAACAAGTGCCGGACCGGAAACAAACTGGGGAAAGAAAGGGATCGGGCTGATGACTTTTTCATCGGGAGCATTGACGAGCATTACTCGCAGGACGTACGAGTCGCCTTCAAAAACAAGAGCCGCCCCGACCGCTTCGGGCCATTTAGGTCGCCCGCCAAAGAAAGCGTTGGAAATTGCGAAGAGCGCTGTGTCCATGGGATCAGGTTGGCTTCGCTTCGTTTCTTCACCAGAGGGTTGTGCCACTAATTCGGTCGTCGCAGTGGTTTCTTGTCGACCACCACCGCCACCGCCAGCAGCCTGAGTTGTTTGCGAAGTGGCACCCGCAGCTTCCACTGGCGCCGTTGGCGATGTGCCTGGTTGCGGTTCCTCAGGCGTTGGAATGACAGGGACTTCGGCCTCGCCTGAACCAATACCAGCTTCGTCGGACTTCGGTTGCTTTGCTGCCTCTTCTTCAATCCGTTTTTGCTCTTCGGCAGACTTCTGTTGCCGTTCGTTCTCTTCCTTATTGATCGCTGCGACGTCGAGGTATAAAAAGACTGACTCGGAGCTGAACCGGTCATGGACCAGACGGAAGTTCTGGTCCTCAGCCAGCAGCTTGCTTCCTTGTGGTTTCAGATCCTTGAGCGCGAATGGGGAGTCCGTGATGAAAACAAGGGAGCCAACTTGTTTCAAAATGTAAGGCGGACTGCCTGGCTTTTCGTTTTGCTTCGTCTCCGAAGCTTGCCCTCGAGTCTGGTTCGCCGCGGGAGACCCCTCTGGTGTTGGCGCGGGTAGTAACTTTGGCAGAAAATCTTTGAGCTGCGGTTCAAATTTTTGCGCTTCTTCTGGAGACGGGAATTCAATTGCCACCAGGGTTTGGGGAAGTTTCGGCCTTGTCGGCCAGGCGGCAAAAAGTAAACGGGAAGTCGTTAGGGCGTCAGCGCGCGTGTTTAGCCACTTGACGAGCGATTTGAATTCCTTTGGCGGCGCTGCCAACTTCAAGACTGGATCCAGCAGATCCTTGACACCTTCCGAGCGGATCAACTGGCCCATGCCGCGCACTTCGCCATAGATCTTATAACTGTCGGCCGCAAGCAGCGTGTCGAAGGCTACAACCAGTTGAGCCTGAGGTTCAGCCGCTGGCTTTTTTGGAGCGCCCGCTCGTCGCTGCCCAACGACCGGTGTGACGACGAGCGACAACGTAAGGATCATCCACAAAGTCGCTTTGACTGTGCACAGGAGCTGCGCATCAGACGATCTGGAAGGTTTCATTCCGATACCTTAGGTTGCGCTAGGTCACCCCCTGGGGGATGAAAACCAAAGCGTGTTTGCGCCCACAATGAACGTGCCTCGTCCGCCTGGACTTTTATCTTATCAGGATTCCTCACTCCGGAAGGAGTGAGATGTTTATAGACCGGCACATAAGAAGCACCTGGCGCCGTTCGGAGGAGCGGACCCCACTTGACTGGTACTAGTCTAGACACGTTCCGCTCCTCCGAACGGCGCCGGATAGGGATGGTTTCACGAGCTATAAACATGTCACCCCTCCGGGGTGAATCACGCCAAGGGGTTTTCAATTAAGCCTGACACGCTGCCATACTGCAGCTTCACCTTCCGACTCAATCAAACCTCGTACCTCAGCATAGGCAGCGGCGTAAAGCTCCCGCATCTCGCGAGAGTCGGCCGGCGCGGCAAGTCTCTGTTCCAACTCTACGACCGATATTCTCTTCATTGGTTGGTAGCGGGAAATCATTGGTCCTTCACCAGCAAGGTACAACGCTAATCCTTCAGCGAGCCAACGTGGAGCTCTACCTTTCCCTACTGTATCAACGATCTTATGTACGAGTTCGTGCCTCAAAGTTGTTTCCAAAATCCCGCGTCGCCTCAGCAACGACACCGGTTGGAGTTCAATTCGGTCACCCTGGCTGGCTGCTGCTGCCCACCATGGCAGACCTGTTCGGCCGACAAAGTCACCTGTGGTCTCGTTAGCGAAAACTTCAACGAAAGGAAGATGTGCCGTTTGGGGCAATGAAGAACGACGAAGCAGATCGCTGCGAGTGGCTTCCAACAGCTGGAGTAAATATTCTGCATCACTTCGTTTTGCGGTAGCAGGATAGCTAACACGAAAATGCTCGCTCGCCAGTCTGAGACGAATGCTACCTGAGCTTTTGGTCGCGACCGTACTCGGAATGTTGGATTTCGGCAAATCCATCGACCAAAGCAGATCTGCTGAGTATGCGACCCTCTGGTTCATTCCCACAGTTGTCCCGGGAAAATATTTGGCCAGGATTTGCCTGTAGCTAAAGCCTCGCTCGGCCATAACGTGCGCACCTTCTTGGCAGAGGCCCAGTCCATGACCAAAACCGCTGCCCCTAAAAATGAAATTGGATCCGGAATGCGAAATTTGAAAGCGGGAGCTTTTTAGTAGGTTCCAGCCCAGCGCCCTACCGACGATGATCTTAAAGTCCCACCCTCTAACCGTGCGGTGCCGTTGACCCACAATTGTGATTTGCTCAGCTCGGCCGGTCTGATCTCGCCGTTTTACAAAGAGCTCCTTCAGTTCCTCGCCCGCATCTGTGCGCGGATCGCTGCGCAAAGCCCGGAGAAGGTCTTTTGCCGAGATTACATCGGTCCAATGGCTGTGCGGCATCGTGGCGCAATACTCATCTCTAACTCCGCTTAAATACGTCTGTGGGCGAGTACCCCATAGTGCAGCTATGTTTGCGCTTTCGCCCCCGCAAGAAGCACTGAAGTAAGACTCCGCCAGGCGGCCTTCGTCGTCTCGTAAGACTTCGCCTTCAGTCTCGCTTATCGCCCTGTGCACGACATCGTTAATTTCTTTATCTGCTGTGGAAAAGAGCTGGCAGTGAGTTGTATTGCAGAAGTCGTAACCTTCCGTCGCATGTCGCCCCTTATTTCTGGCGGCGTAGGTGCGACTTGCTACAGCCAGGGCTTTCAACGCCTCAATGTTCGTTTCCATGCTGCCTTCCGCTGCGACGACGTGAGCCACGTAGTCTTCGAGCGAAATTGCGCGAGTGATGTTTTCGCGCGTTAGATGCACGCGGACCGTTGCAGAGGAGGTGAAAGGGGGAAGCGGCGAAAAGGTTGCGGATGGTTTTATCTCCGCATGACTTGCTGTCGCGGGCTCTTCTAATTGCCCTTTCCCAATATCGGCTCGAGCCTCGTTAAGGCGGGCATACTCCTCAAAGATCTTCAGCGATACTTCTGCCGCATCCGCTCCGTGTCCTCTTTTGAGAAAAACGAGAACGCCGAGTCTTGGATTCACAAACTGACCAAGCCTATCTGATGCGAAGCCAACGAACCATCCCTCTGTGTGAAATCCTTTGAGCGGAGTAGAGGTACCTGTTTTACCCAAAATGTAGAGCGGGACGTAATTGAGACCCGCTCGCTCCGCGGTGCCAAAGCGAACGGCGCCGCGCAATCCCTCAATTATCACGTCGTGCTCGTCGCCAGTCATCTGAATGATAGTCTGGGGATGAGCCGAAAAGTCCCTGGTGTTAGCAATGCGCGGCGCGAATAAATGACCGCCATTAACCAGGGCGGAATAGGCCATCAGCAACTGAATAGGAGTGACCTGAAGATAATCACCATCGCCGAGCGCATTCTGAGAATGCCATTCAGCGCCGCGGAGTGATCCGGCCGCTTCGTGCTCGGAATTGATCCCCGTCTTTTGTCCGAATCCAAACTCGGAAAGCGTCGCTCTGAAATCAGATTCATTTAGTCGTTCGCCGAGTCTCGCAAAATAGTAGTTGCAGGAATAAGCAATCGCTTCAGCGGGATTCAGAGGCGTAAGGTACCGGGGATGTGAGCAAACAGTTTGAAATTCTTCGTGCGAATATTTTTCGCGGCAAAGGGTGCGAGATTCGCGGTTAATTAAGCCCGAACGCATGGCAGCCAAGGCGACAAATGGCTTGATGGTTGAGCCTGGCGAATAGACGCTTGCAAATGCCATTTCAGAGTTCAGCACGGTTCTGAGGCGACCGCTCTGCGGATCGATAACCAGAATGGTTCCTTCGCGTTGTTCTAAGGCTGAGATGGCGGCTTGCCGTAGATGCTCATCGACCAGGTTGTCAATGACAGGACCAGCCGACGAAACGGAGTTGGATCGCATCATCATTTTCTGGCTAACAAGAAAGCCAGAAGTCGCGATGCACCCAAGCAACGCCAGCACGCGAATATGCCGCACGCCACCAACGAGCCACTCGTTGTGTCGCCTGTGAATTGAGATGGTGGCTTTCATACGTGTTGATGTTGATCATGAGCTGACGAGTGGTGGCGCCGGATCTTCTGCGAGAGACAATGCCCCGACAGTTATTACCCACCCTAAAAGCGTGAGACAAAACACGGCTATCAATCGAATAGAGAGCAAGGCGATTTCCCGCCAGGCCCCAGTCATAGTTGTCGTTTCAAATAAGATAAAGTAGGGCACTACGGCGAAAACAACGAAGCCTGTCGTATAAATAAGGACAGAACGGGCGGCATAAGCACGAGCCAGATGCGTCGGAACGCGTCTGAACGTTCCGATCAAACCATGTTCGCTTGCCGAAATCCACAGGTGCATAAGCGCCAGAGGTCCGAGCAGGCCAAGCAAAAGATAGCGAAGGCTCGTCAGCGCAACACCGGCCCAATGGGTTGATGCTTTGGTCATCTGAGCCGACGCCGCTATCGCATTAGGATGGGGAGAATTACTTGCGAGGCCCCCAGGCAAGTGAGTCTGGACCTTGTTCAGGAGGTAAACCGCGAGGACGATAGCGGCGATGATGGGCAGGCTAACAACGAAGAGTTTCCAGCAATTAGCAATCGTACTCAGCATGAATCGCCTACCCGTCCCGACTTTCGCGTAATTAATGCTAGCCGTTTGTAGTACGAAGAAGAGGATCGGCGTCGCAAAAGCCAAAGCGACCGTCGCAACCACCTGAATGGTTGTGGCTTCTTTAGTAGTTACAAAGACGTAAAGTGTGGTTAAAAGCAGGGCGTAGATCACTGCCATGAGCGCGAGCGCCTGCCAATTTGTAAACAGCCTTCGTGCAGCATCAAAGATTGCCGATACAGAATTTCTGAACATGATTTTTGCCTCTTAGGAAACATGAACACTCGGCGGATTTACCGTCGACGTGCTGATAAACGGTCATTGACGCTCGAGAAAAGACAACCTTCTGTTTGATGTATTCGCCTCAATCGCCGGCTGATACATCAGCTCAACCCGGGCCGGAGCTATAACAAACTGCCCTGGAACCTGAATGCGCATTGCGTACTGCAAGGTTGTGTCACCTGAGAAATAGTCTAGGAAGAAGACGGTGCGCTGGTCGCGAAACTCACGCGAGCTGTACCAGCCACTCCAGAGCGTATCGGTGTAATCGAGACTCAGGCTGCCCAGACTTTCGAGCTGCTCGGCTCCGGCAGGAATGGGATCCTCGATCATCAAGTGCCGAGCGTTATGCCCAGTGATGTGAAGTCGCGCAACGATCAGGTCCCCCGACTGTATGTCACCCGTGAGCGGCTCAACAATCCACTTCAACTTGTAACCGTCTTCTACTACTCGCAGCCGAAGATATTCGCGAGTAATGCTCAACTGGGAATTTCCGCGCGCGGCAACTTCCTCTTCGCCTGTGTAATAGTCCACAGCCCCGGAGAAGTAGATTGTGCCGGGCCCGCGTTTTACAAGCCTTATGATGTTAGTCCCAGGAATATCAGCACCCTTGCGATTGATCACAAAGGGTCGAGATGCTGATGTCACGTGCTCTATCAGTACTGCTTCACCGTTGACGTAGACTTCGAGTTGATAATCGGGCGCGAGTTCTCTGCTAACCTTGACGTAATCAATCAAACCGAAGATGGCAAACGCCGTGTCCTTCGTCGAATTCCAGTAGTAGCTATTTGTACGATGTGACACCAGCCAGCGAGCGGCTCGAAACAGCAGGGGACTGTCCGGTTTAATTCGCGTCAGCGCCTTAAGGGAAAGAGCAGTGGCTTCGGTGTCGTTCTCTTCGGAAAAGTCGAGCATCTCTTTGCGATGTGATTCCCAGTGAACTAGAACAGAGTCACTGATTGCTGACTGTTCGATATCGGTTGCCATCGAGCGTGCGCGGGCCTCGTCGTTGCGTAGCCTCAGGGTTAATGCCAACAGAGCCCGGCCGTATGGCTGAAGGTTTCCACGCTCTGAAAAGATCTGTTCGACGTTGCGGCCATTCGAGCCACCGCTCTCCTCAAGCGCGTACGCCATGAACGCGCGCGTCTCAAGATCTATCGCGGTCCCTGACTCAGTTTTGCCGGATGCAAACATCTCCATCAGTCTTTGCCGGCCACGATCGATGCGGGCCTGGTCTATGTCGTGCCCGGCGTTCTTCGCCAGGGTTAGACCATCGACAACATACGCGGTCATGAACGGATCGCTTTGATCGTTTTTCCACCAGCCCCAACCACCATCACTGTGCTGAAATCCGTACAAGCGATCGCGACCGCGCAGAACCTTCTTGCCGAGGTCATTCGACTCGTGAATCGAAGCTGTCTTCACGTCTTTCAAAGCCTGCGAGACAATGACGTTCGGCAGAAAACTCGACATAGTCTGTTCCGTGCAGCCGTAAGGATAGGTTGTTAAGTAATCCAAGGCCCCGAAGAGGGTTGCGGCGACCGAGGGCGAAGCTTCGAGCCGGAGCTTGCGGGCATGTGGGTCTGCTTCGGACGGCAGTTCCAGCGTGAACGTTTGCTCGATGCTGTTGTCGGAACTGCCCCACGCCTGATTCTTCGTTTGATGAAGACCGCGTGGAACAACATCGAGCGTCAGTTCGACGGCATCTGACTCGGTATTTGTGAGCGCCTTTGCAAGGAGCTTGATCTGACCTGCTTCAGGCGCTGAAATCTGCCAGTCGACCCGATGCTCTCCTTCCTTTCCGATTGTCAGTGTTTGCTTTGCCGAGCTCAACAGTTGAGCGCCGCTGACCTCGATGGAAATCTGGGTCGCTTTTGCCGCGCTCAAATAGTTGTGCACGATTCCCGAGAGGGTTGCTGTATCTCCCTGCGTCAGAAAGCGTGGAGTCTCGAGTCGCATGATTACGTCTTTTCGCGCGACCACTTTGTAGCTCGAGACGCCAACCTTTGTATCGGCGGTAACTCCACGCGCAGTCGCTCGCCATGTAGTGAGATTATCGGGCAAGCGAAACTTGACGGTGGCTCGACCGTCAGCACCGGTAATCGCATCTGCTTGCCAGAAAGCAGTGTCCTTGAATTGGTTCCTGACAACTGGTTCTACAAAGTCGCCCTCGTTTTTGAAATCGGCCAATTGATAGGTCGGTTTATTGCGCGCGAGGTCCATCGGCCTGTCGCCGGCATAACCAGTAAAGGTGTAGGAAATCGAAAGATGGGTTTCTACAGAGTTATACCGGCGACCGTAAAATTCTTTGCGAATATTTCCAGCCGTTTCAGACGACACGCTATAGATTGCCTCATCGACTACGCCAAGACTTATTTCAGCGCCTGAGACTGGTGCGCCATCCGCATTGCGGGCCAGCACTGTGTAGGAAGCGGTCTCGCGCGGCTTGTACTCCTTCTTGTTCGAGATGATCTCCAGGTTCAGCAGTTTGTCAGTCGCTGGGACTGTCAATCGCTGATCCTGCGTAAACATGTCGCCATCTTTTACGTAAGTGACATTCAAAAATATGTTGGGCGCGTAGCTCGCCTCGATGGGCACATCGATCATGATCGATTTTCCCGGCGAGTTAAGATGTCTGGCCGACATCACCGTGGCGAGTTCGGTCGTTATCAGCAGGTTGGCATTGTCGGTTGGGAGGATCGCGAGGATGTGAGCAGTTTCTCCCGGCAGATACGACTTTTTGTCGGACACGAGTTTTATCGAGCGGTAGTCTTCGTTGTAATACGCAGAATCTGCCCACTCCAAGTTGCGATCTGTCACCCATAGATAACCACCCAGCGACACATATTGCTTGTTCTCATTTGTGATGATCGTCTTTATCGAGATGCTTCCGGTCTCAGAAACTGTGTATTCATAAGCGCGGTGTCCCTGCGCATCCGTTGTGAGCTCGCCAGAAGCCAGTTCTCGTTCGTGCATTTCATAGTCCGAATAGGTGTCGCCATTCTGCTGCTTCTCCACCTTGGTCCACGTGCGAGAGACAAATTGAAGGGACACCTTTGAGGGTACTGGACGCCCTTCGTAATCGGTCGTAACCACATTAATCCGGGCCACGTCACCCTTGTTGTAAACATAACGATCGGGTGTAGCATGCGCGACTACGTTGCCCCTCGTGGCAATGAAACTCGCTGCGCCATCCATCGTGCGTCGCGATGAATCGGTTACTTGCGCATCGAGACGATAACTATAGTCAAAGGGTTCGTTTTCATTCCCCTCAGGAATTTGAAACTCGATTTGCATTTGTCCGCGTGAATCGAGTTTTCCTTCATTTTCCTGCACCATGTCGTTGCCATAACCGTAACCCTCTGAGTCCTCGCTGTCTCCCTCGCTTGCCGGATCGTCTTCGTCTTCGCTGAACCCCCATGCGTAATAACGCGAACGATAGATGTAGTACTTGACCTCGGCATTGGCTACTGGAGCTCCGAAGAAGTAGCGCGCATCAATTGTAAATTTTGTTGTCTCGCCGGCGGGAAGAAACTTCCCCGGAGCCGAAACCTTCACCTTGTATTCCGGCTTTTTATATTCAGCTACCAGAAAACTACCGCTGGAGCTACCGCCGTCGACTTCAGCGACGATGCGGTAGTTGCCTAGCGGAGCCTCTTCAGGTATTTCCATCTCACCATTGAAAGTTCCGCGAGAAGAAAGGGTCAGATCTTTGGCAAAGACGCTGGCGTTGTTTGGATCTTCGATAGTGACTGTGACGGAGTTCCCCCCAACAGCGCGGTAGTTTCCGCGCTCGTCCACGGCGCGGAGGATGCCCTTGAAGTAAACCTTGTGCGCGGGACGATAGACTGGACGATCGGTGTAGATGTAGCCTCGCAGCTTTCCTTCATCATCGTCACCTTCGTAGTTACCGAAATAGTAAGATTCAAGATCAGAGATGGCGAAGTTTTCGCGATGTTTCGCGAGAACGATGTAGCTTGCATTGTCCGGATCATTCGTCGCGGGATCGTCTTCTTCGGCCTGTACAGGCTTCTCGACTTTGGTTCTAAGGATGCCCTGTTTATCCGTAGTCCCGCTGGCGATCGTTTTCCTACCTTTTACTACTTCGACCGTAGCGCCGGAACGCGGTTCACCGGTCCGCCGGTCAACCGTATAGACCACCAACTCGCCATCGTGAGTCGTTTTTTCAATCATCGTGAGATCCGTCACCACGACGACCGTGTACGCGCGCAAATCGGCCTCGACCGCCTCGACTAGATAAACACCTGCATCGCGCTTCCCAAGAGGAATCATGCGGCGGTCGTACTGGTTTTCGAGCACCGGCAGTGGTTCGCGCCAACTGCTGACAAGCTGATTAGGATTGAGCAATGGTACACGCGCGTAGTCCGCAGTATTAAGCGGCGTGCGTTTGCTGGGCTCTTCGGCGCGAAACTTATGATTGAAGATCTGGCGCGAGTCGTGTTGGAGTTGGGCTCGCACGTAGTTTTTGATTCCGGATAGCGCCCAACGCTTAAGAGTTCGAACGCGTTCGAGCAGGGAAGGCTGGTGACCCAGCGTCGCCACCTCTTCCTGGTCTTGTTGTCCCATCTGATGCGGATTGCTCAACTGAGCAAAGAATCTGGCAGGATCCTTCACTTGATACACGCGGAAATCGAGATGGTCGACGCGTTGATAATCTACCCAAAAGCGCGCGCTTTCGTTTGTGGCGAACGTGCGATGAGTCGACAGAGAAAAGTATGGCTTGTTCGAAGCCGACTCCGGGGTGGTGGCCCGCTCGGCCTGCAAAGCCGGCGATTCCTTCATTGCCCGCGAGCGCAAGACGGCGATTGAGCACGCTGCGACGACTACGATCAAGTAAACTACCAACGGCGCCAGCCGCCGACTCGCACTAAGATTGAAGCGCAACACTTTGCTTTCCTTTTGTTAAAAAACCGTTACTCAAGGATCTTGAGCCGATAAAAACCGACGAAATTAGGATTACTCTCGACCGGGCGCCAACGTTTGTTCGGGTGGTGGTCCAGCACTGATAGTCGTACTTTTTTGACGGCCCCTTCATCGCTTGGCGACGCGCCCGTGTGATAAACCACCCAGTCGTTACTTCCTTCAGACGCGATGTGAGCTTGTCCCAGAAAGATCATCACGTGAAATGGAAACTTCTGGACCCATGGCTGGTAGAAGAAAAGGAGATCTCCCGGCTCAGCAACATGTCGATCACGGCTGACAAACTTGCAGTTGAAAGTCTTGAGCGTGTGCGCATCAGCGAATTCCGAGAACGTGCCCGACGTCAGATCGCCTTCTTTGTAGCTTCCGAAATCCGTTCGAAAGAGCTTTTCGCCTATCGGACTCTGTTCGAGGATGTAGCTGCCAACATCTGGAGCGATTTCTTCGTAACCGGGACCCATTCTCTGAAACCATGCTCGATCGTGCCGGCGCAAGGCTTCGCGCCAGGCGAACCGGGCCAGGCCGGCACAGTCGCGCTGGTCCACATTCCACTGCTGGCTCAATCGGTAGAATTGCATTTCCGCAATACTCGTAAACCAACTACGAAAGTTTTGCCGGTCCGTGAAAGTGGATAGCTCAGCCGCATCCGGCAAACCGTCATGGTCCGTATCAGCGGTCCGGGAACCAACGAGTCTGCGGGGGGCCGAAGTGTCGTTTTTAAGTGGAGACTTAGCGTGGTATTTGAGCGAGGACGGGTTGAGGCTGGTATGAGCTGTCCGGCCCAGCGAAAAGTACGAAACCACAAACACAACAGCAATCCAGGTTGCCAACGCGAAAGCGATTCGTCTTCTCTTGACATGCGCAAACATCGTCGCGAATTATGCGCGGCCCTGGAGTCTCGCGACGAGGCGGATGCGAACAGTGGTTAATCAGGTTAACCCTTCTCGGGCAGGCGATAAGTACGGCGAGCTTTGCTGTGGTAAGCCACAGTTAGTTTACCGGTTGGGGAAATCCACCCAATCCGTGGTTTTTTGTTGTGGAACTGCGGCGGGCTGCTTGGTCTAAGCGAGTGGTCAAAGGTCAACTGCCAGAGAAATGGCAGCATTAAAAAGACTGTTGCAAAATTCGATAGGCACGGTTAGATTGTCCGCTACCCTTAAGCAAGGCAGGAGGTTACCCGAGTTGGATGAGCCACTGCCCTATTGATTATCACCGGAGGTAGAAAAGGTGCCGACAGGAACTTGCCCTGAATGCGACGCTGATGTCCACGTGGATCTGGACACAGATAAGGGCGATATCGTTTCGTGTGAGGAATGCGGGACTGGTCTTGAGATCGTCGGCCTCGATCCCGTGGAGTTAGACATCGTAGAAGAAGAAGACGCTGACGACGATGAGGACGAGGACGAGTTTTAGGAGGGCTAGCATACGGCGGGGTAAAGAGAGCCATTTTCCATCTGAAATCCGATGTTTATCATTGTCGTTTGCCGCTTCTAGGAGTAGTACTCAGCCTGGTCATATACTTCACGATTTGAGATTTATCATTGGTCACGGAAATGGCGAATGATAAGGATCAGATTCAATCAGGAAAATAGCAGCGCTTTTCGTCCGCCTACTGCCTGCTGCCTTTCGCAGCCTGGTAAGTTTGGCGGCTCTGGCGCAGCGTCAACCCACTCGGTCCTTCAACCTTGATGGTGTGGTTTAGGCCGTCTCGCCGTTTTTCTTCAGCCGGATAAAAAGCAAGCACGTAAGCCGAACTCACCTCTTCGGCGAGCGCCCGAAACAACGGTCCATAATCGTTTTGATTGGCATAGGCACTGCTGCCACCGGTTTTTTCCGCCAGTCCGCTGACATCCAGTGGAGTGGGCAGAGGGGTCTGCGTCGACGCCGGCATCAGGCGTGAAAACGAAGGCAATGTGACGACGTAAACGCTAACGTCTGCGGAGTTGGCTCGTTCGATGACCGTCTGGGCCGAGACGGTGTCACCTACTGGAAAGCCGTCAGTTACTACCAATACCGCCCGTTTCATAAACCTGCGTTGCTGAGTTCGCGGCGCATGACGCACAAGCATGCGTACAGCATCATCAACGGCATCGTAAGTGTGAGTAGAGAGCCCGTTGGGTTCGCGCAAAATACGCTCGAAAGTTTTGTCTAACTTCTCGGGTTCGGAAGTGAACCTCTGCAGCGTCTTCACATTCATTCCAAAGGTCATTACGGCATAAACGACCGGATGACCGACCAGCTGAGCAGAGAATGCCTGCAAGGCAATACGCAGTCGCCCCATCTCTTCGGGAGTCATGCTCCCAGAGATGTCCAGTGCGAACACGACCGCCAAGGGCCGCGGTTCGCCAGGTCGTCTTTCTACTTCAAAAAAAGAAAGCGGCTGTTCCACCCCATCTGAAAAGAGTTTGAAATCTTCCTTGCGAAGATTGCGGACTGGACGCCCCTCGGCGTCGGTTATGGTGACGTCGACCGACACCAGATCCGTATCGATTCGCAATATCTCTTCCGGATTCTGTTCTGGTGCATTAAATACCTTGCGCGGTCGTTGTTGCGGTGGTTCGGTGCTCTGAGCCAGACAGGGAGAGAAAACGAAAACTGCAGAAAGTAAGATAAGGCACAACCATTGGAGGAACCGGCAGATGATTTTCTTCTGATTCATCTCGGATCTTTCCGTCCGGGGAAACGGTGAAGCGATTATACGGGTCTACTTAGGCGTCGCAAATCTGGGCAACACCGTCGAGTTACGAGCGCATCCATAAACTGGGCATAAGTGGCCTGACGCTTGGGGATGTTATTATTTGGCTTCGCGAACTTCAGTCTAAGGCTAATACGTGGAGATTGAGAGATGAGATTCAGTAGATTCGCATTCGCGCTCATTATCACGGCTCTGACAGGTATCTCGATTGTGGCGCAGGACCCCACCACCGGCAGCATCAAGGGCAAAGTACGTGCAGAGACGGGCTCGGCCGCCGGAGTTACAGTCGTCGTTCGACAAGGCGACAAGGAAATCCGCCGTTCCGAGACCGACAAGAATGGAGATTTCACGGTTCGACTTTCACCCGGCACTTACGGGCTAACTTTTCGCAAACCAGGCTTAAGCGTCGGCACCATTGAGAATGTCGAAGTCAAAGCGGGTAAGACCCGATCACTGGGTGACCACCTCATACTGACAATCGACGAGGGCTCGATAGCCTTCATCCGCGGCAGTGTGTTCAACGCGGAGGGGCGCAGCGTTCCGAACGCAAAGATCGAACTGTCCAGGTTGCTTGACGATGGAACCGTAAAGAAAATTGACGGACGCATCACGAACGAGACAGGGTCGTTCGTCTTTCGACTCTCGCCGGAGGCAGGGAAGTATCGCATTACGGCGAAAACTGATGGTGGCCACTCTGTCACACAGGATCAGGAAATTGACGGTGCTGCGGTCTATCGCATGGCGCTTTCCTTACCGCGGAACTAATAAGCTAGTCGGGAGTCGGGAGTCTTGATGTCGAGAAGTCTTGAGACAGACTCCAACACTCCAAAACCCCAACACGCCCCCGACTCCAGACTCCCGACTCCCGACTCCCGACTTCTTTAGTGTTTTATTTTTGGCGAGTTGGTTGTGCTTGCGCTAGGATTACAAAGAAGCCATGGAAGAGCGCGAAGAGTTTCTAACTGCGCGCCAGCTTGCAGATGTTTTGCAAGTGAGCGAATCAACCGTGCGACGGCTTGCCCGCAAACGTCGCATCCCTTCGGTGCGTCTGACGCCGCGAATCATTCGTTTCCACCTCGACGCGGTGCGTGAGGCTCTGGAAGTTCCCCGTTCCAGAATTCGACATGGAGAGTACAGTGAGCGGGTGGATAACTCACAATTGTCGTTTGACGATCTTACGATGCTCACCTAACAGAAAAGAAGGAACCTCAGTTAGGGGAAGTAAGTCTTTTGTCTTTCCTTAGCCTATACCTACCGAGCTAGGTTCTCCCTGGCAGGTTGAACAAAACCCACTTTCCGTCCTGCTTCACATAAATCCGCGGCTTGCGAATGGCAAAACTCTTGCGGAAAGCAGGATTGGCATTTAGAAAGCGGTCGACAGTGCCGCGATCACCAGTGGCGACCCGCCACTTTCCGTCCTCACGGACGAGATACTGCTGCACCACAATCTTTCCTTCGGTCTCGACCGGTACGACTACATGTCCGTAAAGCACCGTATCAACAAGGGCGATATCTCCCACAACTCTCACTACTCCGACATCCATACGATCTAGCGAGTAAACGTTTTGAGCGCGTTGCAGCGCCGAAATAAATCGCTCGCGTGTCATGCGAGCGCGCGAAGCGGCCGGCAAAAACTCATAGAGGCTCCCGTAGTCCCTGGACTTCAATTGTTGAAAAACTCTCTGAACCGTTCCTCGAACTTCTGAGTCATCCGACGCTCGCAGAGCGGTGGCAAAGGAGGCGAGTGCCAGCGCAATGCAAATAAGTCGGCCACATAGGACGTTAATTCTGTTCATCTGTTTCTTCCATCTCGCGATCTCGTTCCGCATCTGCCGCCGCTGTTACTCGCTTCATCTGGATCCGATAGTTTAAAAACCACGCTACTACGCCAACAATAGCAATCACAAAGGCGGTATTAAAATCCCGCCTCAACATAAGTGCGGCAGCGATAACGATACAAACTGCGGCGGTGGTCATCCAGAACAGCTTCACTTTACGGTCACCGGAATTGTCAGTTCGATCTCTCCGGGGGGATAACAAACCTGATCATCACATGCTTGGACTTTGAGTTTGCCCGCGAGGTTGCTTGCGTTTGCGGACGGCAAAGCCTTCAGAAGTACTTTCAACCGGGTCTCACCTTCATAAATCGCCAATGGTTTTTCCGCAAACGGAAACTTCTTAACGATCGAATTGGGATACGTGATGAACCCGACAGACAGTCCTCCGGAGGGTTTAATCTCAACCTCGGTGGCCTTTAAGTAGGGATATGTCGGCGGGTTGGCGTTGATGTGATAACCGCTTTGAACTTTGACCTCGATAAAGCCGTCAGCCGAGCCGCCCGCTGGAATTTGTACGGGGGCTGTCACTACGCTTACCACGCCTTGGGAAGTAATTGGGGTGCGTTGAGCCTGGCTTTGTTGTGCACTTGCTTGATTCGCAGGTTGTTTTGAGCACCCCGTCAGACATAAAAGACAGACAACGACAAAAACGGGTGTTTGGCGGAATCTCATAAGTTAATTAATCACTGTCCTTGTTGCTGCACTTGCGCTTGCCTGCGGCTTAACCGGTCAGTACTACCTCGCGTACAGACTGTGAGATTACTCCGGAATCCACCAACGGTCGAGAGCGTGTAAAAACGCATGTGGTTGAACTGAACAAGTTGGGAAGGGGGCAAGCGACAAAAGAGGCATCCAACCAAATCGAGGCCGAGCGCGCCCCCGCTACGCTCCGCTAGCAGCAACCCAGAATTCAAAGCTCACCCTTAGTGTCCCGATAAGGCGATGGCTGCACACAAGCGGGGGCGCGCTGGAATTCAGTACCGCCACAAGCCTGAATCTCCGCTTGCCCCCTTCCCAACTTGTTCAGTTCAACCACATGCGTTTTACACACACTCTGCAGTTGGTGGACCGAATCAAGTCCTTCAACACCCATCAATCTGTCACAGCAGAGTCGGTCTTTCCCTCCGGCTTTTTGATCCCGAATTTTTCCAAACGATACTGGAGTGTGCGGAAAGTTAGGCCCAGGAGCTTCGCGGACTTCGTAATGTTGTAGTCTGTTTGCTCCATCGCTTGCATGATCAGGTCGCGCTCGACATCTTCAAAGTTGATTCCCTCGGCCGGGAGTTTGAATGCGCCCTCGGCTGCAGGTTTTGACTCTTGTCGAACCTCGAGCGGGAGATCTTCGACCGTGATCTGATCGCCCTCGCATAGCAATATGGCGCGTTCTATAGCCGACTCGAGTTGGCGCACATTTCCCGGCCAGCTGTAATCCACCATCAGCTTTCGCGTTTCCGGCGTGAGGCCGCTCACAAGGCGCGAAGTGTTTCGTGTGTGCTTCTTCAAGAAGTAATCGATTAGCACGGGGATGTCATCACGACGTTCGCGCAGCGGCGGTACATCAACGGAAAGGACATTAATTCGATAGTAGAGGTCGTCGCGAAAACGTCCGTCAGCAACCATGGCGCGCAAATCGCGATTCGTCGCGGCAATGACTCGCACGTCGACGTTGATTTCATGCGTGCCACCCACGCGTCTGATCTTGTGTTCCTGCAACGCGCGCAGGAGCTTGGCCTGTATTCCCACATCAAGCTCGGCGATTTCGTCAAGAAACAGAGTACCGCGATCGGCAACTTCGAAGAGGCCTTTCTTCTCGGCATGAGCGCCGGTGAACGACCCCTTTTCGTGACCGAATAGTTCCGACTCGAGGAGGTTTTCATTTATTGCAGCGCAATTGACCGCCTGGAACATCTCCTCCGAACGCGGAGATTGGTTATGAATCGAGCGAGCAATCAATTCCTTCCCGGTACCGGACTCTCCGCGAATCAAGACTGTTGAACTTGAACGCGCTACCTTCACGATCATGCGCTTCACAGATTCCATCTCCGGCGAAGCAGAGATGATGTCAGTGTCAATTGCATCTAGTCGGTCCAGAGCCCGATTAATCGTATCCAGCAACGCTTTCTTGTCGTAGGGCTTTTCGAGGTAGTCGAAAGCTCCTCGGCGCAGTGCCTCTTTGGCTGACTCGATCGATCCGTGCGCTGTCAATAAGATAACTATGATCGACGAATCGAACGCGAGCAGATGTTGCAGCAGTTCGATGCCGTTCATTCCGGCCATCTTTAAATCAGTCAGTGCCAGGTCGAATCGACGATCTTTGGCGAACTTAATCGCCGCTTCGCCGGATGCCGCCGTGGTGATGTCGTATCCCTCTTCAGCGAGGATCATCTCAAGGATCTCGCGCTGAGATTTTTCGTCGTCTACTACCAGTATGCTTTTGCGGGCCATAGTTTTTAAATTTAAGGATGAAGGATGATGTCCGACAAACTTCAGTTTGTCGAGCGGAATCGACAAGCTAGAGCTCATCGGACATCGAGCTTCATTTCAAAGCCGCCTTGGACTGACTTTCCCCATTTCCTTTCAATGGCAAAGTAATCGTAAAGGTGGTCCCCTCTCCTTTTTTAGATGTGACGCTGATCGACCCACCGTGGTCTTCCAGTGCTTTCCTTACAATCGCCAGCCCCAAGCCTGTGCCGGTCTCCTTTGTCGAATAATACGGCTCAAACACCTTCGCGACATCCTCGGCGGCAATACCCGGTCCGGTGTCTGCTATCTCGATTCGGGCAAGTTGCGATTCTTTATCAGCAGAAAGTTTGATTGCCACGTCGCCGCCTTCGCCATCAATGGCTTGAACTGCATTGATAAGTAGGTTCGTTAGGATGGACCTTAACGAGTCGCGGTCGGCAGTCACAAGGGGAATCTCACCTTCGGATTCGACACTGGTCCGAATGCCGCTCTCCGCGGCCTGAACAGCGATCACTCTTAGCGCATCTTCGGCTTCGTCACGGAGATCGATGCGTTGCAGCTCCAGCGCCGAGGGTCTGGAATACTTTAGAAAGTCGGTGATGTGCCGATTGATGCGGCCGACTTCTGTTTTGAGTTGTTCCGTAAGTCGCTCGAACGTCTCCCGTTTCGACAGGTCATCAGGAGCAAACGACGAGCGCAGGTGATCTAGTGTGAGGTTTATATAATTGAGCGGATTGCGAATCTCGTGAGCGATGGCTGCCGCCAGCCGGCCGACCACCGCGCCTTTTTCCGCTTGATGAAGTTGGGTTTCCAGCTCACGAGCGCGGCCCAGCTTCGCAGTCATCTCGTTGAAAGCCGCAGCCAGCGATCCCATCTCGTCAAGCCGATCGCTTGGCACCCGAGAAGAGAAGTCGCCGCCGGCGACTCGGCGTGCCGCAATCGACAGAGACTTGATGGGACGAGTGAAGCGCCAAACAAAGATCGAGGTAAGCAGGGCCGTCACCAACAAAAGCGTTAGAGTGTAAAGAAGAGATCGCGAAGCCTGTTGTTCGAGAATGTCTGTGACGTTTTTGGCAGAGCCCAGGACCACGATGATGTACCACCTCCCCTTAGTAGTGTCGATTGGGAAGTAAAAAGCACCGGGGTCTCGCGGTCTGGACGCAACTGCCTTACTTAGCCACGCAGGCAGCCCCTCATTCTCGTTTGGGAATTCCACCGCACTGCTCAATGGCGGCAGCCCAACCTGGTCCACGTGGGTGTAGGTTGTTGACTTATCATCGTTCTCCACCGGCGTTTGGGAGTTGATAAGGCTGTCTTGCACATTGCCGTCGCTGTCAACTACCAGGACGTTATGCACGCGTCCAGTGTGTTCATCCAGAAGCGGTTGGTGTACCTCATTTCTCAGAACGTCGAGATATTTATTGCGAGAGATGCTACTGACTCCCAGGCCCACACCGGCCATGACCGCCTCTTCCTGCTCAACGATGAGACGAGCGTTGCTCCTGACCGAGCGGAGATTCACATAGTACTGAACACCCAAAGTCAGCCCCAAAAGAAACACCAGTAAAAGCATTAGTCGGGCCCGAAAGCTGTTTGTTAGGGCAAGCATTCTCATAAACGGTTACCGCCTAACGGGCCTGAAGGTCGGACGGTTAACCACATTCTTACCGCAATGTTCTCGCCAGCAAGACGCATCATTTGTTAATAAACACTCACTTTTTTGTTGCCCGATTCTACTTCTGATGTTATATTTTGGTGCGGTCTCAAATCAATGTCCCCAGGGACCGCCTATTAGGGAAATCTCCCAACCTCAACCGTTGCAGTACGTAAGGTTCATTTGAACCCGAGTTATTTGGAGAGAGAAGTGAAGACTCTTGAGACTGCACAAGATGTTTCGATGAGAGAAGGAACGCTGGCAGATGCTTCGGTTGTTGATTCCAGCGTTCTAAGTTTTTTTCCCGCTCGCGTTTTCGCCAGCATTCCCTAAGAAAGGTAGTAGGCCCTGATGACTTCAAACCCATCCCCTGCAATTTTCAGATCTGCACTTATCTTATTCATTATCCTCGTACTGAGTTTTAGCGTCCCAGTCTTTGCCAAAAGAGGCCATTCTTCCAGATCGCGTCATTCCGCGCGTTCTGAGAGAGGAAGAAATCTTTCCGCTCGCGAGCGACGTTCTGCGCGTCGCGGCCGCGTTACCGCGAGAAGCGGCCGTCGCGGTCGTGTACGCCAAATGTCTGCGCGAGACGTTCGACGTCAGCGACAGATGATTGCCAGAGAACAGAGTTCGGCGCTCAAGGCTCTCGAGCGCAAGCTTCATCGCCCGTTAACCAAGCGTGAACGCGCAGCGGAATTGCGCCGAGTTGAATCAAGGAATAGTCGCGCTCTCGAGGCTGCACGCCGCAGAGCAGAAGCTGCGCGGCAAGCAGCCATCGCGCGACAGCGTGCCATTGAGCAGGCGATGCGGAATGAAGTTCAAACGTTGATTTCCCGTGACGATACAACCGGCGAAGATCCGGAGGTGCGACGCGTGGCAGTCAACGCGCTCGGCAATCACGCCGGAACGGTCGTGGTGATGGATCCGATGACCGGCCGTGTCTACTCCATCGTGAATCAGGAATGGGCACTACGACGCGGTTTCAAACCGTGCTCGACGATTAAGCTGGTTACTGGTCTTGCTGGTTTGAGCGAGAAGGTCATTGAGCCGGCTGACAGTGCCGCAGTTTCAGACCGTTACAAGATCGACCTTACCGATGCGCTCGCCTACTCGAATAACACCTATTTTCAACAGGTCGGAGGACGAGTTGGTTTTGAGAAGATGATGTCGTATTCCAGGCAGCTAGGCCTTGGGGAAAAAACAGGCATTAACGAGTCGTTCGAATATCCTGGTCGCCTGCCGGCCGAAAAGACCGGCTTTGCATTAAATCGCATGAGTTCGCACGGCGACGATTTTGAGGTAACGGCTGTCCAGCTTGCGACTCTCGTCTCTGCCATGGCTAATGGTGGCAGGTTACTCTCACCGCGCGTACCAAAGACCCAGCAGGAACAGGCGAAACTTGCACCAGTGGTGCGACGCCAGCTTTCGATCGAGCCGGATAATTTTCGGCGTATGGTTCCCGGAATGGTCGGCGCGGTGAACTACGGTTCCGGTAAACGAGCATACGATCCTATGCAAACAGTGGCGGGGAAAACCGGTACCTGCATCGGCGAAGGGTCATGGCTCGGATTATTCACTTCGTATGCTCCTCTTGTTAGTCCGCGTTTGGCAGTCGTCGTCATCGCGCGGGGTTCTGACGGTCGCAAGCACTTGCCTGCTGCCGTTGCCGGCCAGATTTACCGCGACCTCAACAGTCGCTTTGGAACGCCGGTAAACCTGCAGATTGCGACAACGCCGGCGGCAGCCGATGACGCCAAGACTGCGGCGCTGAACGAAGAAGAGAAAGACGCGCGGGAGGCCGAGGCAGCCGAAGAAGGCGACACTGCCGTCACGGCAGAAGCGACCGATGCCAATGACACGGTCAAGGACACAACCAAAGCGGCGCCCAAAGCGAGCACTCGCACAACCGCTGTCGGGCCGCCAACGACTCCTGCCGCTGATTCGACGGCTCCGCGAAATACCGTAAAGCGAGTGCTTATGCCTATTGAAAAGCGGCCGGCTGACGCGCAGAAGGATGACAAATCGAAACCGGCAACTGCTGCTCCGAAGGCTTCCGTAGAAACCGTTGCGCCGTCAGGACAAAGGCCGCGGAGGGCTCTACCAGACCAACCATAAAGCACAAACGTTTTAGCGATTGCTGAAAATTGCCAGCGCCGGCGTCTCGACTAATGGTCGCGGCCCGGCGCTTTTGTTTCCGTTGAAGGCCGTGTCCCGGTTTTAATCGGCCTCTGAGCCTTGACACCATCCTCTGAGTTGCAGGAATATTGCGGGCGTTCTTTTTTGTAAGTCGTTATCACACCCAAAGCGTTCCCTTCTGTGGTAACTGCTCAACCGGCAACCGGCACTTGCGCTGTCGCATCTTAAGCGTTGTCCTAGCGACGCTTGTGAAGCGCTCCCTCATAGGATAACGGGATGAAAACTTGGAGGTTTTGACACCTAATGACAAAGATAACTAATTTACTCGCACTCGCCGCGACCGTCGCGTTGCTCGCGTCACCAGCGCTAGCCAACGGTTCTTCACGTGCAATGGAGGGTTCGCAGGATCCCTGCAGTGCGGAAGGTAAGACCGCGATGTACGGCGAGTTCTATAAAGAGATCAAAGGCGATCAGGCTAAGGCATACGAAGCAGCAAAGAAGTATGTCGCCTGTCCGACTGATACCAGTGATGACGCTGAAGTAAAGAGAGTTCAGTATCTCAAGGATTTTATTGCTAAGTATGAGAAGGCAAGACGTAAGGATCAGGTTATCGATCTTGTTTATACGAAGAGTGATTTTCCAAAAGCGTTTGAGACTGGCCGCCTGGTATTGACAGATGACCCGGAAAATCTGCGCACGTTAATCGCGCTTAGTTACGCCGGTTACTCGGCCGCAGTGGCGAAGAATCCAGCCTTTAGTTCGGAAGCTCTGGGCTATGCACGGAAAGCGATTCAGCTGCTCGATTCCGGGAAGACGATTGATAACTGGGCTCCATTTACCGGACGGGATGAAGCACTTGGATATCTGCACTACACCATTGGTGTTCTGACCGCGCAGAATCCTTCGGAGGCTCTGCCTGCTTTTATTAAGGCAGCCCAGTACGACGGCAAGATAAAGAAACTCCCGTCCACTTACGCCTACATCGCCGGGACTTACGAAGCAGGTCCCTATGCAAAGCAATCGGCTGACTATAAGAAATTGTACGAGGGCAAGGACGAGACGCCGGAAAGTAAATTGGCCCTGGCGAATATTAATCAGGTTATCGATCGCATGATCGATGCGTACGCCCGCGCGGTAGCGTTGGCGGGTACGGACGCGCAGTACCAGGCTGGCAAGAAGGAATGGATGGAAGGACTGACTACCTGGTACAAATACCGTCATAACCAGTCCGACGCGGGCTTAAACGAGGTGATCGCCAGCGTCCTCTCAAAGCCGTTGCCACCGGAGCCGACACCATTGACTTCGTTGCCGGCTTCCTCCCCTTCGACTCCGGCATCAGGAACCGGAACGACCTCTGGTGCAGGACAGACTTCCGGGACCCCTCCGGCTGCCAACGCAGCAGCTAGTGGCACTACCGTTAAGCCTACGACTCCGGCAACGGGAAGCACCACGACGACGCCCAAGACGACGGCTCCAGCAACCAAGCCGACTCCAACTAAAACAAATACGGCGAGTAATCCAGGCCGACCGACGATCAAGAATAACCATCGCCACTGAAGACCTACTTAAACATTCACTCACAAGCGCCGGAAGCGTTGTCACGGTTTTCGACAACCTTCCGGCGTTTGTTACAATCCCGCTCGCTTTGAAGAATCACACCACCTATGCCCCTGACCTGGATCGGCTGGAAACAATTCTGGCTTACGAATTTCAGAATCGAACCCTTCTGGAACGTGCGATCACACACCGCTCCTGGGCGCACGAACAGGTAGCTCCAGGAGCAGGCGAGGAAGCGCGCCGCCTACACAACGAGGCTTTCGAGTTTCTTGGAGATTCAGTACTTGGGCTCGTGGTTGCTGACTACCTGTGCAATGCTTACCCAGGTGTAAGCGAGGGCGAACTCTCGCGGATGAAACACCGACTGGTGAGCGCGCCAACACTGGCAAAAGCCTCACAAGATCTCACGCTCGGTGAGTTCCTACGCTTTGGCCGTGGCGAAGAGAAAAGTGGGGGGCGACACAAGGATGCGCTGCTGGCGGATGTTCTCGAAGCCATAACCGGCGCGGTTTTTCTCGATGGTGGTCTCGCGGCGGCTACCAGGTTCATCCATCACGCTTTAGGTCGAGAGCTTGAGCTTGCCGACCCTACCACGGCAGCCCACGCTGACTTCAAGACGATGTTACAGGAGAAACTTCAAGCTGAGCGGCGAGCGGCCCCACGATATGCTGTTGTAGAAACTGTGGGTCCTCCTCACCGTCCGACTTTCCACGTCGAAGTCCGCTGGGATAATGGCAGCGTCAGGGGTGAGGGCCATTCAATCAAGGCCGCAGAAGCGCTGGCCGCGAGAATCGCCCTGGAAAGCATGGAAGAATAGAAAACGGAAAGCTCGGAAAAGTGAAGTTAACTGCTAACCCAACTTGACCGCCGCAATTAACCTATCTAGGATGTTTTTAGATGAAGAGTAATCTTACTAACGTCACCGAGACCGCGCCTGAGATTAAGAAAACCGGGCCGTTCTCATTCTTCAGTCGCAACGGCCACGAAAAGGCTGCTGAGACTGAGACTAAGCCAAAGGGTCCGCCCAAGTCCGTGTTGCGCGACTATTTTGAGTCGGCTGTCGTGACAGTAATCATGGCGTTATTTGGGATGACCTTCATCGTGCAGGCCGTCAAGGTGCCGACCGGATCGATGCAGAATACGATTACGATCGGTGATCATTTGCTCGTGAACAAGTTCATTTTTGCGCCAGGAGAGTCACTGCCATTTCTGCCGCAGCGAGAGATCCGACGAGGGGATATAATCGTTTTTAAGTATCCTGGAAATCATTATGATCCCAGACGCGACTATGAGCGCCCTGACAACAAGCCGATAACCACGAACTATGTGAAACGGGTTATCGGATTGCCGGGCGATCACATTCGCATCGACGGAAAAAACGTCGTTGTCAACGGCTCGATCCTCCCAGAGCATCGCATTGAAGCTATCGATCACAATCGAAAGGATCCGCTGGAGATCACAGCTGCGCCGCCACGCAAGGCGAACGAGAGTTATGACGTTTTCTACAATCCCGATTTCTCGGACGACGAGTATCCAATCTTTGAACATGAAGGACATGGCACCAACGAGATTGTTGTGCCTGCAGGGAATTACTTCGTGATGGGTGACAACCGGAATAACAGCGAGGACAGTCGTTATTGGGGCTTTGTACCGCGAGATCTGGTGATCGGTCGAGCGATGTTTGTTTACTGGTCTTACGACGAAAGCGCACCGCCGAGTGGCTATGGTTTTCTCGGCGACTTCATTCAGAACACGCGGTGGACTCGTACCGGTACTATGGTTAAGTAGGGCTGAAAAACCAGCGAAAAGCTACGGCATCAAGAAACGCGCCTGTCTTCTGACAGGCGCGTTTCTGTTCATAAATAGCCGTCGTGCTAGAATGCCTCGCCTTAGAGTCTGCAGTTCTGCATTGGTTAGTTCCACTTCCGATGAGTTTTTGGCAACAAGTTCAGAGCGCTTCTGAGATGGGAGGGGCTTTCGCGTGGCTAGCGCTTGCCTTTGTCATCGTGGCCCTAATTCTGTTCGCCAGGGTGCGAACCGAACGGATGCGCCTCCGGACAGCTCTGATATTTTTTGTGCTTTCGCTGCTCGGCTTTCTAATCGCAGGTGCACTGGCCCAGCGGAGCGGCGGCGTGCAGCTTTCGATCTATCGCTGGGTTCGATGGTGCTCGATCCTGCTGCAGCGCATTGCGTTCGTGAATGTTGCCAGTGTTTTTCTGTTCGAGGTCATTCTCGATCCTTTGCGCCTCAGGCCTCCGCGCATTATGCGCGATCTTCTTTTAGCGTTCGCGTATGTCGTAGTGGCGATAATGTTGATAAGCGAAACCGGCGTCGATATCACCGGTATCGTGGCCACGTCTGCGGTGCTAACAGCCGTCATCGGACTGTCGTTTCAGGACACGTTGGTGAACATGGTGGGCGGCATGGCCTTGCAGGCTGAGCGGGCGTTTGTGACCGGCGATTGGATCCGTGTCGGCGCTCACGAGGGAGTCGTAAAGGACATCCGCTGGCGACACACCGCCATTGAAACGCGGAACTGGGATACCGTTGTAATTCCCAATAGCATCCTTATGAAATCGGAAGTAGTGGTCCTCGGGAGACGAGCCGGGGCACCGCGCCAACATCGACAGTGGGTCCATTTCAACGTCGACTTCCGCTATTCACCGCACGAAGTCATCAAGGTTGTGCAGCAAACGCTTCGCTCTGAGTCGATTCTTAACATTGCGCGCACTCCTGAGCCCGACTGCGTCTTTCTCGATTTCAAGGAGAGCTTTGCTCACTACGCAGTACGCTACTGGTTGACGGATCTTTCCGTGAACGAGCCAACAAATTCGGTCGTTCGCACGCGCGTCTATTTCGCGCTGCGACGTGCAAACATACCGCTCTCAATCCCAGCTCAATCGATCTTTGTGACCGAAGACGACGCCTCACGGCGTGAGCGCAAAAGTGCCGAAGAAATTGCCGACCGCGCGCAAACGTTGAAGCGGGTCGACCTCTTCCGTGCCTTAACCGACGAAGAACGGAAGGCACTCGCCGCCCGGCTTAGTTTTGCGCCCTTTGTTCAAGGCGAGGCCATAACGCGGCAAGGCGCAGAAGCTCATTGGCTCTACCTGATAAGTAAAGGTACGGCCGAGGTCCGAGTTTCGGTTGATGGCGGCGGAGCTAGCGAAAGGGTAGCTGAATTACACGAGGGCGACTTTTTCGGCGAGATGGGGCTTATGACGGGCGAGCCCCGTACCGCCACGGTTAACGCGCTCACTGACGTCCAATGCTACCGACTCGATAAGGAAGCATTCAACGAGACGCTGCAACGCCGTCCAGAGATCGCCGAAGACATTTCTCACATCCTGGCCATACGAAGGGTCGAGCTTGACGCCGCGAAGGAAGACCTGACTGAAGAGTCAAAGCGACTGCGAATGCAATATCACCAGGGCGATTTTTTGAGGCGCATAAAAGACTTCTTCACCTTGTAGCTAAAGAGTGTTGAAGTGGTTGCGCGTACCATCGCCTGGGAAGCTGAAGGAGTGGATTGCAGTGGCGTGCGAGTTGCTCTAGTTCAGAACCTTCGCAATCATCGTTTAGGAATCGAACAAGAGGTGCAGCAGCATGTCGCGAATATGGACGTTATCCGGTCTATCCTGGAAGGAGATAGCTAAACGCACCTGGCAGCAAATTAATGAGGATGACATTTTTGGCCGCGCCGCACAGCTTTCATATTACTTTCTGTTGGCTCTCTTTCCGTTGCTTCTTTTCTTGACGACCCTCCTGGGTTACCTAGCCGAATCTGGCACACAGCTGCGTACCCGGCTCCTGAGCTATCTGGGAACCGTAATGCCATACTCTGCGCTCGAACTCGTACAGAAGACTATCGATGAGGTCACCATTAACAAGAGCGGGGGGAAACTCTCTTTTGGGCTCTTGGCAGCCCTTTGGGCGGCCTCGAATGGTATGACCGCAATCACGGAGACGCTGAACGTCGCCTACGATGTCAAAGAAACCAGACCCTGGTGGAAGGTTCGTTTGGTTGCAATAAGTCTAACCGTCATGCTGGCCGTGATGATTGTCCTGGGATTGGCTACGGTTTTGTTGGGAGACAAACTCGCCCACTTCATCGCGGCTGCAGTAGGGTTTGGGAACACTTTCATAGTCGCCTGGAAGGTTCTTCAATGGCCCACTGTGCTCTCTTTCTTACTGGTTACATTCAGCCTTGTTTATTACTTGGCGCCGAATCGTGCAAACCGGAAATGGTATTGGGTAACGCCCGGCTCTGTCACCGCAGTGGCTCTCTGGCTGTTAGTCTCGGTTGCGTTTCGCTTCTACCTCCACTTTTTCAATTCTTACAGTGTGACCTATGGCTCGCTCGGGGCTTTGATTGTTCTCATGTTGTGGTTTTATTTTACAGGAGCCGCAATTCTTATCGGCGGTGAAGTAAATGCCGAAATTGAGTCTGCAGCCAAGGGAAATCTGGGGCATACGCACCCACAGCAAGCAAGAATGGCAACCGGAGACACAGTTGAGACTTCAATCCGCGCCTATTAGCACGATCGTTTTGTTGCTTGTTTTCGTAACGAGCGTAGTGGGCCAGACAAAAAACAGTTCAGGGGCCGATAAGCTCACGCTCACTCAATCAGAGGCATCGAGTTTCTCCCGCCTTGCTCTGAAATGTATTACCAAGGAATTTCCCAACAAGCCTGATCACGTCATCAATGATGCTGCTGATCTCAGGACTCCGAAGTTACAGCATCCCGCGTTTTACGGTTGTTACGACTGGCATTCTTCGGTGCACGGCCACTGGATGCTGGTGCGACTGCTGCGCGTTTTTCCGGAGCTTCCTGAGGCCGAGGAGATTCGTCACGCGCTGGAAGCAAATCTCTCTGCAGCGAATCTTCAAGCTGAGGTTGCTTATCTCAGTCAGCCGAATCGACAGTCGTTTGAGCGGACTTATGGCTGGGCGTGGCTTCTTAAACTTGCAGAAGAGCTATACCTGTGGGACGACCCCGACGCGAAAAGGTGGTCTGCGAACCTGGCGCCACTGGCTCAAGCCCTGGCAGGTAAGTACATCAGTTTCCTTCCAAAGCAAACTTATCCAATTCGCACAGGAGTACACCCGAATACTGCTTTCGGATTGTCCTTTGCTATGGACTACGCAAAGGTAGTTGGCGATCAGAAACTGCAGGAGTTGATCGTTGAACGCAGCCGGTCGTATTTCGCGAACGACATTTCCTATCCAGCCGCGTGGGAACCGGGAGGGGAAGACTTTTTCTCGCCGGCTTTGATGGAGGCGGACCTAATGCAGCGGGTGTTGAGTCCGGCTGAGTTTCATCGCTGGTTTGGACGTTTTCTTCCAGATCTGGCAAATGGTAATCCGCAAAACTTGCTCACCCCCGCAATAGTTACCGATCGTAGTGACCCGAAGCTTGTTCATCTGGACGGACTCAATCTCAGCCGCGCATGGTCAATGCGGCGCATTGCCCACGCTTTACCAAAAACCGACCCGGCCCGTCGAATCCTGGCTGCTTCGGCTTTGTTACATGCACGCACTGCACTAGCTCATGTGGCAAGTGGAGATTACGCAGGCGAACACTGGCTGGCTTCCTTTGCGGTATATCTGCTGTCCGCGCCCGAACCTTAACCCCTAGTTCAGCGAACGAGGTCCCGGTAGAATAGAAACAAGTTAGGAAGGGGGCAAGCGACCTATTGACCCTCTCACGACCGAGACCCTGAGCGCGCCCCCGCTACGTTGGCTAGCACCCACCGAAGAGTTTAAGCTCAGGTGCAATAACCAAGTTCAGGCATTGCTTTGTGACTCAGCGAGGGCGCGCTCACAGTCGCTGCCCTGACAAGCCTGAACTGCGCTTGCCCCTTCCCAACTTGTTCAATTCAACCAAACAGTATTTTCGACTCTCAACGATCATCAGTTCATTTCTGAGTTGCGGATCGAAGAGTTTTCGAACGCGTTCAAAAAAGCTCTTGACAGGCAATATCATCAAGAGTATTCTCCCCATAGTTGAACACGTTCAAATGTGCTAAGGAGGCACACCATGACGATAGGAATCACCACATACCTGATTTACCTGGCTATCAGCATTGCGCTGACCATCTGGGTAGCTCGCACGCTTCACAAAAACGGACGAGTGTTTCTGGTTGATGTCTTTCACGGTAACGAGCCTTTGGCAGATTCGGTCAACCATCTGCTGGTGGTCGGCTTTTACCTGATTAATCTTGGTTACGTCAGTTTGGCGCTCAAACTTGGTTACGAGGTTGAATCCGCGCAGGCAGGCATTGAGGCGCTGTCGGCTAAAGTTGGAATGGTGCTGGTAGTCCTCGGCGTCATGCACTTTTTCAACCTTTTCATTTTTAGTCGTATGCGGCGGCGTTCGCACATCCTGAATGGTCCTCCACCCGTGGCGCCTGACGGGTTTACAGTGGTGCAGGAGGGGTAATTATGCCGATCCTGACTGTTCTTTACGACCCGGTCTGTGGCCTCTGCCAACGAGCGCACGGGTGGTTGGCAGAACAGCCTAAGCTGGTCGAGTTGATTTTCGTCCCGTGCAATTCGGACGAGGCCCGCCGGCGGTATCCGCACCTCGATCATGCGTTAACGAAAAAAGATCTAACCATTGTCACCGATCAGGGTGCAGTGTATTTCGGACCAAAGGCATGGGTGATGGTTTTGTGGGCACTGGTTCGTTATCGCGAGTGGTCTTATCGACTATCCTCGCCGGAACTCCTACCCACAACCCGGCGAGTTGTCTCGCTCATCACCCAAAATCGATACCAAATCAGCCGGGTAGCTGGTCTGTGAGGGATGACTGATGCGTGCGATTGGTAGAGCAGTTTCAACGAACAAAGGTGGTCAAACTAAAGCCGCTATTCTGCAAACTGCTCTGGACATGTTCCGAGAGAGTGGTTACGAGGAAACCACTATGCGCGCGATTGCCGAACGCGCGGGCGTGTCGTTGGGAAACGCCTACTACTACTTTCACTCGAAGGAGCACTTGATCCAGGCCTTCTACCACCGCACGCACGAAGAACATCTCGTGGCCTCGATCCCAAAGCTTGAAAAAGAACGAAGTCTAAAAGCACGCCTGCTCGCTGTAATGCGGCTGAAGATTGAGACGCTTCAGCCTTACCATCAGTTTGCGGGCGTGCTTTTCAAGACCGCAGCGCATCCGGACAGTCCTCTTAATCCTTTTGCGGATGCTTCGGATCCAGTTCGTCAGGCAAGCATTCAACTCTTCGAAAATGTAGTGGAGGGCTCGAAAGCGCGGGTCCCAAAAGACTTGCGTGCTGAACTCCCCTATCTGCTCTGGGTTTACCACATGGGAATCATCCTGTTCTGGATTCACGACTCTTCGCCAAACCAACGACGGACTTATCGATTGATTGACCATACGGTCGAGTTATTGGACCGGCTGATTTCGCTTGCAGGTAATCCCCTGATGCGGCCGATGCGCAAGCAGGCTTTGCGACTGGTCGCTGAGTTAAAGGACGGAATGAATGATGAATTGTAGGGGCGCCACTCCGTGGGCGCCACTCCGTGGGCGCCCCCTCGTGGCGGCGCGCGCGACCCGGGGCTCCTTGGGAGTGGCGCCCCTACAATTATCTTTAGAAAGGCAAGACAATGAGGATTGCAATCACTGGCGGTACCGGATTTATTGGCAAGCATCTGGGTAATCGTTTGGCGGCAGAGGGCCATCAAGTAGTCCTCGTCGCGCGTAGAAATCGTTCGTCGGAGGAAGGCTTGCTGACGACCATAGTAACATCTGATCTTTCCGATCCGCAGGTTCTTGTCGAGGCGTTCGCTGGTTGTGATGCAGTGGCGCACTGCGCCGGCATCAATCGGGAGACGGAGTCGCAAACCTATCGCAGAGTGCACATCGAAGGCACAGAGAATGTCATAGCGGCTGCGCGACGAGCGAATGTCAAAAAGGTTGTGCTCATGAGTTTTCTGCGTGCGCGTCCAAACTGTGGTTCGCCATATCATGAATCGAAATGGGCGGCTGAAGAAATTGTGCGGAACTCTGGACTTGATTTCACAATTATCCGAGCTGGTATAGTTTACGGACGGGGCGATCATATGCTGGACCACTTAAGCCGTGCCCTGTATACCTTTCCGTTGTTTGCGATGGTCGGCCTGAAGGAGAAGGCAATTCGGCCCCTGGCTGTGGAAGATCTCACTCGCGTAATGCGAGCCGCCATCGTCGATAACAGGTTGAACCACCAAACAATAGCGCTGACCGGCCCTGAACAGCTCTACTTGAGCGAGGCTGTGAATCGCGTGGCAACAGTGATTGGCAAGAAGGCAAGAATGGTACGCGCGCCGTTGTGGTTTCACTACTTTCTCGCGCACATCCTCGAGTGGACTATGAAGGTTCCCTTGGTTGCACGAGCGCAGGTGCGAATTCTCTCAGAGGGGGTGATCGAACCGGCATTGCCTTCAGACCCTCTGCCTTATGACCTAACACCGACTCTAAGATTCACTGATCATCAGATACGCCAGGGTCTGCCGGAGCCAGGACGCTTTACGATTCGGGATTTGAGGTGCTGTGCCTGACTCAGGTTCTAATCCGATCATTCTCTACGACGGTGTTTGCGGTTTATGCAATCGTCTCGTTCAGTTTCTGCTAAAGCGGGATCGACGTGACCGACTTCGCTTCGCTTCGTTGCAGAGCGAATTTGCTGCGACTGTTCTGAAGCGTCACGGCCTCGATCCCACAGACCTCGATACGGTCTATCTGATCGTGAATCATGGAAAAACAAATGAGCAGGTACTTGCTCGATCGGACGCGATAATCAACGCGTTAGCTTCGCTTGGCGGGATCTGGAGGATTGCCAGATTTGGAAAAGTATTCCCTACGCCTTTAAGAGATATATTTTATAAGGCAGTAGCCGCGAACCGGTACCGCGTGTTCGGGAAGTCCGACTCGTGCATGATGCCTGAATCTCGGCACCGGCAAAAGTTTATTGAGGTTTAAGCCACGTGGTCTCTTTTGCAGAGGAGTAAGTATCCACAGATTACGCAGATTACGCAGATTAAGAACAGTAGGCAGGAGCAGTAAGCAGGAGCAGTATGCCGGTCTTGCGCGTCGTCAATGTTTACGGCAGAACTCATTACCAAGCGGCATCATTGGCCTGCCGACTGCTTCCTGCTCCTGCTTACTGTTCTTAATCTGCGTAATCTGCGTAATCTGTGGATTATTCATTTCCTGATCTCCAGGACAGCAAGGCCCGCAGCCCGAAGCTGCTCGTTTAACGCCGGAATGTCCCTCCCATCCATCGTCCGCCAGCGCTCGATCAACGATTGTGTCTCGCTCAGCACTTCAGGAACTGCTGCCGCGGTTTGTGTCGTCGGCGCCGTATCTACTGCCTGAATGATGTTGAACAGTGAGCGCAACCTCGTCACAGCAGTGGCGAGCGTTGGAGGCGTGGCAGGATTTGGAGGAGCATTAGCGGTACCAGCAACAGTTTGTAGCTTTTGATCAAGAGTCTCGATCTGTTTCCGGAGTTCGTCATCCTTGGCCCGAGACTTAAGATCGGCCAGCTGTGTCCGAATTGATCTTACTTGCTCCATGACTGGCGCGAGCGTGATCCAGGCGTCGTAGAGTTGCCTGGATAAGCTGAACTGTGAGCTAAGGTCAGCGGCCGTCGCCTTAACTCGTGGATCCATCTGCAAGGTTAGCGGCTGTCGATATGTGGCGCCGTTAACGGTGAGCACTACAGTGTAGGTACCGGGTAACGCCCATGGCGAAGTCGCCTCTGGCGGAGTGTTCATATAAGCCGCCGCGATTGGATACGACGGTCTTACGCCTGGAACGGGCGCATAGCGCATGTCCCAAAGAAAACGATGCGCGCCCAGCGTCGCGGAAAGTGTTTGTAGCGGCCGCAACCAATAGCTTGGGATTGGCAACGCCGGATCGGGTGTCGGCACGGGGTCGGCGCTCGAGTATCGGCGCACAACTTGTCCCGCCTGATCCTGAATCTCCAGAGTTATCGGGGCTGAGGCAGATGAGCCCACAAAATAATCGATGTGTGCCCCGTCGGGCGGATTCTCACCTGCCGGTTCGTCCGGGGGCAGCGGTGTATCTGTGTTCATGTTCCAGCGAACACGAATGGCTTTTTGCGTGCGAAACAGAAACGCCTGGGAACCTATCACTCTTGCATCGAGCTGACGGAGTGGTGTGATGTTATCGAGGATCCAGAATCCTCGGCCATGAGTTGCTGCCACCAAATCGTCACCCTTTACAATCACATCGCGCACTGAGCTTGCGGCCATATTCAAACGCAGCGATTGCCAATGCTCGCCGTCGTCGAAGGACACATAAACAGCGCGTTCAGTGCCGGCGAAAAGTAAACCTTTTTTCTCTGGATCTTCACGAACAACGTTGACGTTTTCATTGTCAGGGATGCCGTTAGTAATTTCTGTCCAACTGGCGCCGGCATCTCGCGTGCGATAAATATGCGGTCGCAAGTCATCGAGTCGGATCGTATTCACGGCCGCGTAGGCGACGTTGCGATCGAAGCGACTAGCATCAATGATTGAAACTTTTTGCCACGGCGTAAGTTGTGCAGGCGTAACGTTAGTCCATTGCGCGCCGCTGTTTGTTGTTAAATGAACGAGGCCGTCGTCGGTGCCGGCCCAAATACGATTAATATCGAGGGGTGACGGGGCGACTGCATAGATAACGCCGCGTTGCGTGGGTTGAGCGGTGGGTTGCGAGCGATACTTGCCGATGTTCGCAGGGGGCTCGAAAGTCTTACGTGTTAGATCAGGGCTAATCTGTTTCCAGTTTCGACCGCCGTCGCTCGTTTGCCACAACGTGTTGGCAGCGAAATACAGAATGTGCGGATCGACCGGCGAAAAAAGGACAGGCTGGGTGCGCACCACGCGAAAGTCCGCTGAGCGAAAAGGTTTCGGCAAAATGTTCTGTGCCTGTCCGGTGCGGCGATCGAAACGACTCAGCTTGCCGCCGTAAACGATGTCCGGATCGAGCGGATCGGCAACAACATAACCGTACTCTTCGGCGGCGACGGGATGCCACTCGCGAAAAGTAACCTGTCCGTCATTGCCCCGGCTGGAAATGCACACCGAACCACTTTCCTGCTGACCGCTACAAAGCCGATAGGGAAATGCGTTGTCCGCGGAGACGTGATAAAGCTGGGCAGTCGGCTGGTTGTACCAACTACTCCACGACCGTCCACCATTAACTGTCACCAGCGAACCCTGGTCTGTTGCCATCAGAATGATTTCCGGGTTAATTGGGTTGATCCAGATATTCTGGTGGTCGTCACCTCCCGGCGCGCCTCTCCAGGCAATCCAGGTCTTGCCGGCGTCAGTGGATTTCCAGGCCACGGTGCTGGCCATGTAGATCGTGTCGGGATTTTTAGGATCAATTCTCGGAACCGGCAGATCTCCTCCCCCGATTCGACCTGCGGGCCGTGCGTCGGTCGTGGCGATGGCCCAACTGTTGCCGCTATCATCCGAGCGATAAAGATTGACGCCGGCGGTCGAGGCTACCGAGGCGAACAATCGGTTTGGCGCACTCTGTGAGATGGTCAAGTTGGCTTGAATTATTCCTTCAGGCAGTCCCTTGCTGAGCATGTTCCACGTCTGACCGCCGTCTAGGGATTTGAATATGCCCCCGCCACCGCCATTCCAGGCACCGTTCTCCCATGGTCCCTGTCGCGCTTCCCAAAGGGAGGCGTAAGCGATTTCCGGATTTGAAGGATCAATCAGAACGTCGGCGGCGCCAATGTTCTCATCCTTATAAAGCACTCGTTCAAATGTTTGGCCCCCGTCTTTAGAGCGAAAGACCCCGCGTTCAGAGTTTGGTCCATAGGGATGGCCGGCAACGGCAACCAGCAGTCGATCAGGATTCCGAGGATCCACAGCTATTTGCGGTATTTGCTGTCCGTCGCGCAAACCGAGATGCGTCCAGCTCTTACCTGCATCAGTTGACTTGTAGATACCGTCACCAACCGAAAGATCGGGACGCTGCAGTCCTTCACCGCTGCCTACGTAGATGATATCGGGATTGGAGGGTGCTACCGTGATGCTACCGATTGAGCCTGTTGGCTGATCGTCGAAAATCGGAGTCCAGGTACGCCCGTAATCTGTTGTTTTCCATATTCCCCCATTCACCTGGGCGACATAAAAGAGATTGGGTTTGGAAGCTACCCCTGCCACCGCTCGATTTCTGCCGCCGCGAAACGGGCCAATACTGCGCCAATGTAGTTCTCTAAAAAGGTCTGGATTGAATTGTTGGGCTGTTGCGAATTGGCTGGGGATGAGCAGCAAGCTGATGACTGCCAGCAGAGGAACCAGTTGAAAAGATCCTGCTTGGATCTGAGATCTCAAGGTGCTTTTAGACATAATTAAATGGATTTGCTAGTGGAGTGAAATAACAGACGCATAGTATCTGCACCTGGTCGCCAAAGTCGATTGTTGGAGAGTGTCCTAATTTGAGATTTTTCTCAGGGCACTCTCTGTGCTCTCTGTGTCTCCTTGGTGATAAAATCGCCGAAAACCATTCACCACTGAGACACGGAGGACACGGAGGACACGGAGACTGCAGAGGGAAGTAAAATTCAGGATGTTGCTTGGTTTTGACCTGGCCGCGCTGTTATTTCATTGGCTCCTCGACTAGACAAAATCCGAAATCCGCAATCCGAAATTCTCTTGACTTACGGTTTGTCATCCGAGACTCGATATTTCTCCTTCTCTTTGTCTCGTTGCAAGTAGGGAATGCCTTTCTCCATCCATTCGGGTGCTGGCGCTCCTTTTAGGAAGTGGTCAAAGAATTCCTGCAATCGATGCGTGTAATCCTTTTGATTGATCCGCTTGCGAAGCCCGTGCTTCTCGCCGTTGTAGCTGAACATGTAAACCTCTTTCCCCAACCGCCGGAGCGCCAGGAAATATTCGATGCCCTGGTACCATGGCACCGCATCGTCTTCGTCGTTGTGAATCATTAGCAGTGGAGTCTCAACGCGATCGGCGCGAAACACCGGCGAGTTCTCGAGAAAACGCAACGGGTACTCCCAAAGGCTTCCGCCAATGCGCGATTGTGAGTGTTCGTATTGGAACTGTCGTGGCAAGCCCGTGCCCCAGCGAATACCGCTATAGGCACTGGTCATATTTGAAACCACTGCGCCCGGAGCCGCGGCGCGAAAACGCTTTGTTTGCGTAACCATATAAGCGATTTGATATCCACCCCAACTGTGGCCCTGAATGCCGATGGCGTTCTCATCGACGAACCCTTTGTCGACCACAGCCTGGATTCCAGGTAAGACACACTTCAGAGCGCTCTGTCCCGGATAGCCGATTGTGTAGACGATGTCCGGTAGGAAAATCAGATAGCCGTTGCTGACATAGAAAGTGGGGTTGATGGAGGTTCCGGGACCCGGATTGCGAAAGGAGTGCAAACCCTGCGTGAGTTTCTCATAGATATACACAATCATCGGATACTTAAGTTTCGCATCGAAGTTCTCGGGCTTGAGAAGAATTCCCTTCAATGGAACGCCGTCCACATTCTTAAAACTAACCAGTTCGGCGGTGCCCCAGTTGAACTGAGCACGTTGGGCATCGCCGTTACTGATCTTTTTCAAGTCTTTGAAGCTGGGCCCAGTCACCCATAGATCTGGAAACTCATCGAATCGGGAGGCAGTGAGCATCATGAGGTCTACGTCTTTGGCCCTGATGGGATTGTTGAAATCCTTGGCGGCCATCAAAAGCTTTTCCGGAGGCCCACCGTCAATCTTGACGCGATAAAAACCTGAGTCGCGCGTCTCCTCGTTTTCTGCGTGCAGCAAGATTGGTTTGGCGGGATCGATCCAGCGCTCCTTCGGGTCTCGTGGCTCCAGCCGGACGTAGCGAAATACTATTTTCTCCTTTCGTCCGACAGCGTCAGTCAAGTTCCTTGCGCTCCGCCCATCCGGGGAAACCTGCCAGATGTCGTACCGGTCATAAAGCAACGCGTCGTGATCATCTTTCGTCCAGCCGGCGACTCCGTAGGGACTGGGTGTCGACGGCGTGTCGTTCTCCTCGTTAAAGAAATGAACATTCAGTTTCGCTGTCAAATTCTCAACCCTGGCATCTGAGAGCGAAAAGGAGTACCAGTCTTTACCGTCAAAGTAGACTGCATACTTCGCGTTAGGCGACAGCGAAACAGGGAACTGCTGTTTTGCCGCGATAAGCTTGCGCGTGCCATCTGCGGTGTTCACGAGGTAGTAATCCGTAAAGCCCGGATCATAGTCGGCCATCGTCCGATACTGCCGATTGTCTGAACCAATCGCATAACGCCCGTCGTTTGAAGGCGAAATGTTTTCCATCGCTTCGTCGGCGAGCTGAACAAACTTGCGGTCTCTAATCTGGTAAACGGCGCGATACGATTTATTTCGTTCCTGCTCAGCGCGGATCTTTTGAATTGGTTGAATGTAGTCGTCCTTCCAATGCCACAAATCCACCAGGACCTTCTGGTCCGCGGGAGTCTCGTCCTCGGCATTCTTTTCCGGCTCAGGCGGCGGTGCTGCGCCCAGGAACAAACGGCTGCCATCCAGTGAGAAACTCAAAGTTGCCTTTTCACTGACCTCAAAATCCTTTCGGAATCCCGGGGTTGAAGTTGAAACGATCTCAACTGCTTGAGGACTATTCCGATTCCAGTGATAGACCCTGAACCTCGGTTGACTAGCCTTGGCATCATCTTTGTCGCTGATGAAAGCCAGTTGGGCATTGTCTTCGTCCCAGGTAAGTCTTTGATACTTGCCCTTGCCGCTCAGCAAGACCATTGGCGGCCCATCGCCTTGGGTGGTCACCGCATAGACTCCGTTCGTGTCTTCGTTTTTTGAAGAAACCGCAAGGACCATGGTTTTGGCATCTTTGCTGAGAGTGAAATCAAGCACATCGCTGAACTTGCGCTCGGAGGCATTCGTCGAGTTTCTTAGAATTAGATCGCTGCCATATTCTTTTTTCTTCTGACTTTTCCCCGACGCTTGCGGGCGCGGAGCGGGGGAAGCGCCGGGCTCAGGCGAGCCAGTTTCTATTGACGGATTGGATTGGGCCTCGGGCGTGCCCTCGCGCAGGGGCGGGTTGCTTCCTTTGTCCTTCGACCCTTTCTCTTCCGGTTGCGATTCCAACAGGTACGCAATAAATCCTGAACCGTCTTCGGGGACCTGGAAATTCTTCACCTTCTCGACACGCGTTACGGTCCCGTTCGAAAGATCCATAATTCCAATGCCGTTCTTCGGCATCTCTTCTGGTTTCTTCTTCTCTTTCTTCGCTCGATTTAACTCGGCTTTGGTGGGCTCGGTGCTGAAGACAACAAACCGACCGTCGGCGGTAAAGAGCGGGCGAACCAGACGAGCCTGGGCGGCCTGAAATTCAGCAACGTTTGCTCCAGGATCATCGGGTGGTGGTACCGGTGGATGATAACCGCGGGGTGCGCGCCACTCGGCGCCGCTCGAAACGTTGCGAGCCACAACCTCGCCATCTCCGTCCTGGGGCATGAATGCATAGGCAACGAAACGGCCGTCCCGTGAAATCTGCGCCCCCTGAATTGAACGCCATGAGTCGTAATCTTGATGCGTCAGGGCTCGTTTGGAGCCAGTTGCTTGTAGACGCACCGCGACCGAAGGGTTAGCTATCGTCAGCGGGTGATAACCAATGAAGGTCGCGAGCAACGTCACAGTGCAAAGCAAAGACACACTCTGTCGCAGGCCACTAGTCTCAAACACTCGTCTGCAGCGTTTCATACGTCACCTCACAATTGTTGGATTTGTCACGCCTTAAGATCCGTTCAATATTACGAGCATCTCTTTCATTGGACCGCGGGCGTCTCGCCTGATCTGATCTTGTTCATCCGCTATATTGTCCTCGAATTTTTGCGCGCGCTACGCTGGCCAAAGCGGCGCCGGGCCGCCGCACTCCAAATGTGTTCCATTGCCCGTCATCGCCCTTTGTCCTCACAACGGCTCCATGCCGGTCAACGAGCATCGAAGCTGGACGCAAAAATGGACCACTCCAGATGCACTCGCGTTTTATTTCCGGATCGAGGCCAAAAGCCGACATGCTGGGTGAGGGAAGTCCCAGATCAATAGCATAACCGAAGTCATCTCCGGCAAACCCGAGACGCAAATTAATGAGGTCTTTGCGGGCGGTACCTTGAACCGGGTGCTCGCCGCGCTTAACTGAGCGAGAGAACATCTCTGGCCCGGCCCACAGGGTGGATTGCAGACCGCCCTCACGAGCGAGCGAAGTTATCACACCGCCTTGCGCTGTTTCGGCTAATAGACGCAGAGCCCGATAGACGCTGGACTTGCCGCTGCCGTTGGGACCAGTAATCAAATTTAAGCGTCGCAGCGGAACGATCAGATTACGAAGCGAACGATAGTTGGAGATGGCCAGGGTTGTGAGCATTAACACAGACCCACGCGCCGCATGAGTTCTGTGAAGCGCGCGTCCAAGCGGACACCATCAAGCGTTGGATCCACTTTCAGGCTGACCCTTCCCATTACCGACCAAGCATCGATTTATCAACCCTTCCGAAGTTCCAGGCTTTGTAGCTCGGACCGTTACCATACTGAACGTGCATCGGGTCGCCCTGCGAAAGCCTCGCAAACTCGAAAGCCTCGCAAACTCTTCGGCCGTAAGCGTAAAAACTATGGTGTTGGTTTCCCCGGTGGCCGGGTAGCGGCTCAGACTGAAGTCCTGCGAACCGATGCGCAGCACGAGCATTTCGCCCTGCGGCAGAAATTCGCGATTGCTGGTCAACTCGATCTCAACAGTGTTACCTAGCACCGTCGACTGAACTGAGCGCATCGACTTGACTTGATTAACGTCATTTCCGCTGTTTGCACCGGTGTCGAGTGGCGTGTCAGCGGTAGGCAATGATGACAGCACGCGAGCCGGCGCCAGTAAGCCGCTGAGTTTGGAGAGTTGAATGTTGGCGATATAGATCTCGTCGCGGCGCGTATCATCGAAGGTGAAGCGAACGCCGCGGAGGTTGCCAACGATACTCGGGTTGCCGAATACCCCGAGAGGAATTCGCGCAGTCTGCAGAATGGGGTGACCCGCGGTTCCGAATCCAAAGACAAGACTGCCCACCGGGCCCGTAAGAGACAGGTAGTCACGGAGCTGTACCGGGTTCGAAAGCGTCCCGTCAGAAGCCATCAGGCGGATCGAGAAGTTCGTCTCGAAGTTGAACCAGTTGGACTGCTTGCTGCAAAGCAGATCGGTCGGATCAGCGCACTGCCGCGACACGCGAAAATCAAGCGTCGCGTAGGAACTGGCGTTCGCGCCGTTGCCGGGGGACGTCCAGTTGCTCTGAAAGAACGTGTCGCTGCCTGGCCCGTTCCAGGACACAAGCGCGGCGAACTGCTGTGCCGGGTCGTGATTTGCTACATGGTCGTGGACCACGAAGACATTGTTCGATGTGTTCGCCGGTCCGTGACTGTTAAAGCCGGTTGGACCAGTGAAGTCGTCAAAGACTGCGGTTAGGGACGAGTCGGGTGAATCCGTGTAGCCGCGATCCACTCGCGTGATATTGGTGACTGAGGCCGGTAGCTCGAACTGCGGGTTGAAGTTGCGGTTATAGTCAGGAAGTTTGGTCGCGCCTACGTTAGCGACAAAAAAGGCAACGGCGCTGGCAATACCGGTTGTGCGCTCGTCGGCGGATCCAATCAAGTTATCGAACAATCGCCTGTTCGCAAAACACCCGGGCGAGTCGCTGAGTTGCCATTCGGTGTTGTAGAAATTGTGATTGGCGCCCCAAACGGTGAAGGTCGATTTCTGCCGGACCGGAGATTCCACGTTTGCTCTGAGCATGCGATCAAAGGGCTTCACGCCCTGGAGATTGAATACGTCTCCATCACACATCGGCAACAGCACGTTCCAGGCGGTCCCCAATGCATTCAACGTCAATGCTGTTTGACCGTCAACTGGTCCGATCTCGAAAATGCCCTCGAACGTGACCGGTCCAATCAGGCTCTGCCAGTTGGTCCCACCGGGGTCACTCTGATAAAAATTATAGGCAGCGCGCATCCCCTCGCCGCCACGCGAGTGTCCAAGCAGACCGACGTGACTGAAGTCGATCTTTCCCACCAGATCACTGAGCTCGCCTGGCGGAGTATCGGCACCGGAGTTCCATCTGCTCAATTGCTGAAGGTGGCGTAGCACCAAACGGCCGCGCCGCAGATTGAGTCCGCGGTCACCAGTAACTCCTGGCGCAGCATTAACACCACGATTTGCATTGATTGATACAACGATGTATCCCAGACCCGCCAGGCGCTCTGCAAAATAACTGTAACCCGCATGGCTGGGTACCGGAATGAAGCCGGCCGGACAGGTTCCCGTAAACGTGTATTGCACGTTGATGTCGTAATGCTCGCCCGGGCCTGCCAGACGCCCACAGGTCGCATGGTTGCCGTGCAGGAAGACCAGGAGCGCATGCGGCGAGCTGCCAAGATTGGCTGGCCGATAAACCCGCGCCCATAGTTCAGTTGCGAGGGTGGTGGAAAGGACCGAATCAATTGCGGCTGGCAATTTGTATTCTGAGACCGTGATTGGCCCACCAGTGAGCAGAGTAGCGTCCGGCGCAACTTGCGCGACGACCGGCGCTGAGAAAAGTATCAGGCAGAGAAGTATTCTCATGATTCCTCCGGTAGTTGCGAGGTGGAATTTTGATCGGGGTCTTAGTCTATGCCACCGGTGAGCGAACAACAAGAAATAAGCTTCCAGCAGTGTCCTAATATGACATAATGCCGACCCCGGAGTGGCCATGCTCTTTGGTTCTCTTAACGCTTTATTTGTGTTAGAACACGCGGACGGGCACGTGGCCTCGCGAGCGCTAAGGTGCTGTTTTTTCTGCTCCTGCCTCCTGTCTTTTTCTAATCTGATGCGTAATCTGTGGATTTCTCCTAATTGTCCGCCTTCTTCTCGCTTTCCTTGTTCTCCTTCTTCGGCAAATCGGGGCTGGTGAAATCCGGAAGTGGATCGTTCCACAGATAGTGATTGAACCACGCCAAATTGTGTTGCATTACCGCACGCATCGCCTTTGGCTTGCTGATGCCGTGGCCAAATCCTTTGTAAACGATCATCTCAACCTTGACGCCTTTATCTTCTAATGCCTGACGGAGTTGGTAAGCATTGGCAATCGGCACGCGTCGATCAAGCTCGCCGTGTTGGATGAGTGTCGGCGTCCGGGCGTTCTTGATGTACGAGACGGGTGAAGTCTTTTGGTAAATCGCAGGATCTTCCACCGGGTTATTGCCCAGGTAGTTGATAGTAAAAGGCGTAATGTCGGTGTTGTAGTAGTAAGTGGCCCAGTCTGAAATCCCGGCTCCGACCGAGATGGCCACGAAGCGATCCGAAGAAGCCGTCAAGAAAGCCGAGATATAACCTCCCTGACTCCAGCCCATGCAGGCCACGCGGTTCTTATCCACCCACCCCCTGGCTATCAAATTATCGACCCCTGAGACGACATCCCACGCATCGCCGACACCAAGATTTCGCACGTTCAGCTTCCGGAATTTCTCTCCGTAGCCAGCGCTGCCTCGATAGTTGACTTTCAGTACCAGGGCGCCGCGCGCAGCCCAGATGTCGGACGGGTAATATCGACTGTCTGGCCCCAGGAGTGAAGGTCGATCGATTCCGGTTGGTCCACCGTGAATCACGCAAAGCAGTGGATACTTCTTTGCTGCATCGAAATCGGCGGGCTTAATCAACACGCCTTCGATAGTTGCGCCGTCAGTACTCTTCCAGGAGATCAGTTCCCGTTTACCCAAAATAAATTGCGCGGTTTGCTCGGTCATGTTTGTGAGTGCGCGCGGAGTGAAGTTTTGAACTTGAGCAACGAAGACTTCATTGAGGGACCTTGGCGAACTGGCAGTGAACGCTACTTGTCGGGCATCGCGGGTGAGAGAAAACGCGCCGGCCATCAATTGCTCCGGCGACGTCAGACGCGAAGTCTTACCGCTCGCGGGATCGATTCGGAAGAGATGTGAAGCAGTCTTTTGCAAACTGGTGAAATAGATGCCGTTTAGTTTCCAATCTATCAGACCCGGGTTCTCGTCAAAGTTGTCTGTAATCGAGCGGGGCTTACCTCCATCGGAAGAGACTATGGCCAGGCGAGAGTTACTCGCGAAAAAGGTCGTTTGTCCCATTGCGGAGGAAAAGACAATCTCTTTTCCATCCGGTGACCAGAGCGGGTTGGTGTCGGGTCCGGGTTGAGACACAAGTTTTTTGATGGAATCGTCGGACAGGTTCAGAACATAAAGGTCGGAGGTTACACCTTGAATCAAGTCTGGATTTATAGTTGCACTAAAGGCGATCTTGGATCCGTCGGGCGACCAGGAAAATGAACCGACGCTGAAATCCTTCTTTTTCGTCCGTTGCTTGCCAATCGCCGGCGCACTCAACGCCTCACCAACATTCAGCGTCCAGACATGCAGGAAGTTATATTCCTTCCGTACGACTTCGTAATCGCCCATATAGTCTTTGCGATCTTTAGATACCTGCGGCACGGGCTCGGTCGCCAGATACGCGATTGTGTTTCCGTCTTCCGACCACGAGAAACTGCTAATTGCAGTTTCGGATTTTGTCAGTTGCACGGCCTCGCCACCGAGCGGATTGATCGCGAAAATCTGATTCTTGTCCTCGATGCGGTTGCTCAAGAAGCCCAGCCATTCTCCACTGGGCGACCACTTCGGACTGGTCGATGACTTATCACCGCGGGTGAGCTGGAACTTGCGACCAGTGCTCGCCTCAGCAATCCATATCTGAGTGACGAATACGTCTTGTTTGAAGTCGCTCCAACCAACGGTGTAGGCGACCCACCTGCCATCCGGCGAGATCTGCGCGGCGCCGACTGTTTTCAGCGTCAACAGATCGTCGATTGTCGGGACGCGGCGACCGTTTGTGGCGGCAACGCATAGGGAAACAACGAGACAGAATAAAGTGATGAAGAAAAGAGATCGTCTAGTCATTGGAAAGTCCTCTCGAAGCTTCGTAGCACGCCTGATCATCTGCCTTCGAACAATTGCCCCAACGGGCCGAAGCTTTAAAAAAAACTCATCATTGGCCACAGATTAACGCAGATGACACAGATCAAAACAGAATAGTAAGCGAGAGTCTCATTCGTAGACTTCTTAACTACCCATCTGTTCTGATCCGCGTTATTGGCGTTAATCTGTGGCTAATTTCTCTTACTCGAGTTCAGGATTCAAGTTTTAGCGTGCTAACGTCTTGAATGTGGGTAGTTCTGGGAATGCTGAAATTCAGTGAGGATTCTATCCGACTTGCCAAATGACTTATCCTGGGGAAAACCAGGGGCAACCGCCATGGCCATTAAGAGCAGGGGGAAAACGATTCTAGTAAAAGCCTTTTTCATAGTCCCGTTTAAAATCCAGGTGAATTCCAGATCGCCTTAACGGCGAAATGCCGTGCCAGCAGGCCAAGGACTTGATAGAGCGTTTAGGGTAACGCTGTCCCGGCGGACTTGAGCATTGAGAGAAGCCAGCTTCACAATCCCCAGGTTGACCGTCCGGCACCAATACCAACCCCAGTTTTCGTCATACCCACAATTGTCGGAGCCGACTGGAGACCGGCAGCCAGGCGAGAAGGTATCAATGAAGGTCCCGTCGCTGCTGGTCAGCTTACAGCCACTTGCTTGTGGCTGTCCGTTTCCGCACGTATTAGTCGTCACCCTGTCAAACAGTTCGCGCACGATCACCGGGCCTACAGGTGCAGCACCGTTGGAATCTTGCGACACCTAGCCTGTAGAGAGAGGATCGCCCTAGAGTATCACGAGGATTTTGTGCGGTTGGAAGTGGCATTGCTTACTGTCTCTTGAACGGTGCAAACTCGATCTCCTGAAAATAGGACTTCAACGCCTTAGAAGTGCGCTCGTCGCTGTAGACCGATCCATCTGAAAACCTAACTTGCTCAATCATCAAAACAACAACGGCGCGCAGCGGCCCGCGCAGCCTGAGCTTGTCACGAATTTCGTCTGTCAGAGGAACGATTTCAATCTTACGATCGTCTTCCCGAATGGGTATCAGTTCTCCAGGTGATACAGCTTTCTCGCTGTCTTGACTAAGGTCTTCCCAAGTGGCTCCTACTCCCTGCGCAGTCCACATTGAAAGAGTAATCGAGTGAATTCTGAGAGGTTTCGTTCCTACATTTCGCAATTGATGACTAGCGCCCCAATTGCTGCCACGGCCGATAAAAAGTAGGAGCTTGGCGTTCTCGATTTGAATTGGGCAGTCGGGCTGGGAAATGACGGCCAGCAGGTACGTATCGCTTGGCGAAATAACGAACTTAGGCTCTTCCGAACTCTGATGGGCCCAAACGCTAACTCCTACCCAGAAACATACAAGACACGAGAGAGCAATTCGATAACACATACTGAATATCCTCCATTAATCCTCCATGACTAATGACAAATAAGAGTTACCGACGCTGTGTCCATGAATGATCTGCCATGAGCGGTACCTTGTAGAGTGTGGGTCACATTCCTGATACCGTCGCTCCTCACCTTTTTCAGGTAGGTTATGGTATAGGGCGGATTGTCGTTACCGTAATACTCAACATACGTACCGTCTACAGGACTTGGAGCCAGTGCAAACATGCCAGTGGGTGATACTGACGAGTCGAAGTTGGTGATAGTTGTATTAAAATCATTAAACCTAAATCGAATCTTAATGCCGAACCTTTCGCCGCCGCAACTGGTGATATTCAAACTTGTCATAGGTATACCACCGAAGAAGTCTGCATGGTTAGTACCGCCGACCTCCGAAGTGTCTATAAAGGTAACCGCGAGCACATCACAGAGGGCTTCCGCCAACGGGTGAATGATGGTCTTTGTGCAAGTGTTATTGGGCTCAAGATCCCACAGAAATGCTGTCCATGTGCCCTGAATATTTGTGTTGCCCACGTCCTGTGCGGTTGCAAACCCTGTTGAATCAACCGTTGCTACTGAGGAATCAGTGCTGCTCCAGGCAGCGCTTCGGCTGAACGGGGTTAGGGGGTTGCGGAAGCAATCTTCATTTTGCTGGAATGCCGTGAATTGTGTTGTATCTCCAGGAAAACCTGTGACACTGCCTGGGTCCAGCCAGGTTCCAGCACAGCTATCAGGACAACAGTTGACGCAAGCATAGGTGCTGCTCACTCCCTTGATCAGATCCGCCTGCTCCGCCCGCCCAATGAAAACGAGATTCTCTTCGCCTGCTACTGACCAATGAACTTGCCCGCTCGTGTTCTCAAGCGGTATTCTTCGACCGTGTTCGTCCTTGACCTGAGAATCACGCAGAGAGCGGATATCGAAAACTGCGGTCTGATGTGGCTGAGCGCTCTTCAGTCCAGGAGCGTACACGCCACCGTCGAAGTTGAGCTGCAAAACGTATTGCTGCGGACGATCAGTCACGTTGGTTATGTAGACAAATGTTGATGAGCTGCCGTCTATCTTCCACGGATAGCCGCCAGTGCTGCTCGGTTCTGAATCAGCGTCGATGAGCGGCAAACGAAAGACTTGATTTCCGTCGCTGCTCACACTTTCAGCCGCGATGACTACGGTGCCCGGTGCTGTCGAGTAGTTGAATTCGAGACCTGCGGAAACAACCCACTCCTCTCTAATGCCGCTACTGCGAATCGCGCGAGCAACATCGATAGTATCGACCTCTCCTGGTCTAAGGCGAATGTCTGGAATGGGCACCGTAGATGTGGTTCCATCGTTGGTGGTATAGGCCACGCTTCCTCTGATGGACGATTCTGTCGTTCCGAGGTTTCGAGCGACAACTACAGGTGACGTTGTGTCGCTCCTCCGAGCCCGAAACGCAGACCGCCACCATCCAACTTCGACGAGACTGCCATGTGCGGGTCCCAGAATTCAATTGAAGATGAGAAGCCCGTCGAAGCTTCTTCAATGAAGCCGCGGGCCAGCAACGCCCCAGGGGCACCGTTGTGAGCAATCGAAATGCCCCCGATCTCCCGCAGAGTTCCGTTTCCGTTTCGTGCAAGATCTTCGGGGTTGATTAGACGCGTCTCATGCGCAGCGAGATTAATGATTGACGGTGCGGCCTGTGCCGGTGCGATCCCATCAATGCGCACCGTGGCGGCTAATGCGGAGTCGGTGGTATTTGAGAGAGCGAGACGCACGTTGCATTTATGCGATCGCAGCCACCATACGGCTTCCAGATGCGAAGACATGGCCATATTTGCCATCAATTGTTCGTCAAAGATCAGACTGTGATCCGCATCGATCAGCTTGACCTGGGCACCCAACTGCATGTCCATTCCGTAGTGCACAATTTGAAGACTTCCCTCATCGAACCCGGCGCCAGATGTCACCCACTGGCGAAGGTCGATTACGCGAAACGAAGTGCCGTCCACAGTCACCGGCGGAAGGTCAAGTCGCTGGCCACTTAGGCTGAATAGCGTTGGTTGGATATCGAGCGGGTCTGGCCCTTTGTTGTTCAGGGTGAGCGTTGCGCTTAGGTCCCCACGCAAGCTGTAGTAAGACGCTGGCAAGACATGCGGGCTGTTGGAAATTGCAGATTTTAATGCAGCACGCGACGCGTAGAGTTTGTGACCAGTGTTCGGATTTTTGACTGCTCCTGCTCTGGAGGAAGCCGTGAGATTCAGCCGGTGAGTGGAGGCCTTCTCGCGCGGCAGAAACGCGAAGCACGCGGCAAAGAGCGCCAGCAATGCAAGGGCTTTAACCTTCCGAACTGAAATTGAGGTGCGAGAAGACGATAGACTCTTGCGCATGAGCTTTCCTTTCTCGCTTTGCTATCCTGGTGACGCGCTCTGCCGCCCTCATTTTGCGAAAAGCCCCCGGCTTTCGGTCTATGCTTTGTTTCATATACGGCAACTTTATTACGCGCTTCGGCGCTAACTGTGAATTACGACGACGCTTAGGGTTGCACGGGCGTTGCATTTCACGCCTTTGTCGCTGAACCAATCTGTCGCATCTTGATTGTCGTAGAAAATCAATAGCTGTATTCTTGTCCTGAGTTAGAATTTAGAATTGCGAATTTGAATAGGTACTGAAAAGGTTCCCGTAAGGTTAGCAAAATTCTAAATTCTAAATTCTTCCCCTGGGATACTAATGTGACCGAGAGTAAGGCTCAGCCCTTGTTGGCCAACGATACCGAGCAGTTGCTGCGTGCGGCGGCAGACGGTAATGCGGAAGCAGTCAAGGCCTTCCTGGCGGCAGGCGCAAACGTAAATGGCAGCAATGACAACCAGCAGACAGCTCTGATCCGCGCGGCATTCTTTGGACATGGGGAGGTTGTGCGCGCGTTACTTGCCGCGGGAGCCGATCTGCACACCAAAGACAAGCTTGGATTCACAGCGCTGGATTGGTCGTGCGCACGCGGTTTTCCCGAGGTCGCGCAGTTGCTGCGAGCCGCTTCCCCGGAAATGGCTATAACCAGAGAAGTGCTACCACAGCCGGAGCCATCCACCGGCGAGTTGCTGGCAGAAGGCGAGGCAGTTTCAGAACGAAGGTCCGAGCCCGCCACCCAACCACTCCATTTTACGGCCGCGTTCACCCGGGCGATGCGGGACGCAAGAATCGCCGAGTCCTCGGCACAATTACTCGACGAGCCCCAGGTAGAAGCAAACGAGCAAGATGATCAGCTGCCTGGCGAGACACTTACCCAAACAATGTCAGGCGAGACCTCGCAACGACTCGCTGAGCCAGCAACGCAACGACTCGATGAGGCCGCAACCGAACCACTTGCAGAGGTCCCAGGCCAGGCACAAGTGGGAGAGTCTCCTACTGAACCTCTCAGTTACACAGCGGCGTTGAAACGGGAACTGCACCGGGAAAAACAACTCGCTGACACAGCTCAAGACCTGGTCACAGAGTCCCCGAGCCAAACAGGGCTTGCGGACGCCGGCGAACCCTATAATCAATTAGTACTCGTCGACACCGGCACCGAACTACCGGACGACGAGACCCCTACGCGTCCGCTCAGTCAGTTCTCCGCCGAACTGTTGGACGACGCTCCGACCCAATCACTCAGCGAGCTCTTTGCCGAAGCTGAACTTCGAGAGACCATGGGCAAAGCAAAACTGGGCGATCCTTCCCCTGCTAACAAACTCGGTGAGGAAGGCGCCTTGCCGCCCAGAGTCGTTGAGACCTCCTACCCGCTGGACAGTGCCGTCGCTATAAAACAGTGTCCTGTTTGTCACAAGATCTATCAGCCGACGGAGACTTATTGTGCGCACGATGCCGCTCGCTTGGTCCATGGGCCGGTTGCCCCTGAGAGTGAGCTTCCCTCGGGAGCGGCTCCCCGCAAGGGGCACGCGTTTCTTTGGGTCATGATGACAGTCCTGGCCCTAGCAGGAATTCCTGTGGCCTATCTTCTAATGAGTAAGCGGCCGGCCGAGCCGCCGCCGGCAACAACGGTACCCAGCCAAACGAAAGTCGTCGAACCAACAGTCGAACCCACAGAAGTTAAGCGCTCACCGATAGTCGAAGGTGCGATCAAGGGTAGCGAGATCAGCGTGCCCGAACCTGAGTATCCAGAGGCGGCCAGGAACCAGGGAATATCCGGGTCGATAACCGTTGCGATAATGGTTAGCAGGGCAGGCAAAGTAGTCAGTGCACGAGCATCAGCTGGACCAGAGCTTTTGCGGAACGCCGCCAAAGCGGCTGCTCGCAAGGCGCTGTTCACTTCTCAGCAGGGAACGCAACGGTCCGGCTCCATAACTTACTACTTCGGAAAGATGTCTTCGGGCCTGGTCCCGGAGATCTCGATCCCCCATCCCGGGAAGAGAACGGAAACTCCTGAAATTGTGCAGTACCCCTTAGTCAACGGTGAGATCAAGGGTAGCGAAATCATTGTGCCTGAGGCTGAGTATCCTGCTGCTGCCAAGCGCCGCTGGCTATCGGGGCTGATTACCGTTGCGGTGACAGTTAGTAGCGAAGGCAAAGTGATCGCCGCACGCTCGTCGAAGGGATCACAGCTCTTGCGGAGTGCTGCGGAATCAGCCGCGCGTAAAGCGCTATTCAAGCCTCAGCCGGGACCGCCCAGGTCAGGCACAATCACCTATCATCTGGGACCCCTGGGTCAGTCTTAAAATTAGAAATTAGAAATTAGAATTTAGAATTTAGAATTTGAACCAGCCACTTACGTTTCAGGCCGACGGATTCAAAATTCTAATTTCTAAATTCTAAATTCTAAATTCCAAAGCCTGGTCCATTGTTGCGATCAGTCGATCAGCGTCGCTCGTGGAGAAGGGCATCGGCGGCCGGATCTTAATCACATTATGAAATGGCCCATCGGTGCCTAACAGGATACCTTGGGCGCGCATCCGATTAACGACGATCTCCGCCTCTGGCGTTGCTGGTTCGAGTGTGGTGCGATCGCCAACCAACTCAACACCCAGAAAGAAACCTGCGCCGCGTACCTCACCGATGATTTCGTGTCGCTTCATCAGACCGTGCAGGCCCTGGACCATTTGTTCACCAACGCGTAGCGCGTGTGCCTGCAGGTTCTCTTCCAGGACCACTTCAAGCACTGCCAAACCAATCGCGCAGGAAACAGTGTTGCCGCCGAACGTACTGAAGAACTCCATGCCGTTATCAAATGACGTGGCAATTTCATGCGTAGTGATCACGGCGCCGATTGGATGACCATTGCCGATCGGTTTGCCCAGCACGACGATGTCCGGCACAACATCGTAACTTTCAAAACCCCAAAAGTGTTTGCCGATGCGGCCATAACCCGTTTGCACTTCATCCGCAATGCAAATGCCACCGGCCTCGCGCACCGCTGCATACACCTTGGCGAGATAGCCCGCCGGAAGAATAATCTGTCCCGCGACGCTAGGCAGAGACTCGGCAATGAATCCGGCCAGGGTGACACCCCGGCCCCTCAAACCGCCGATGACCTCAAAGACATGATCCGCGTATTTTTCCGAGGCGAGTGGATCGTCCTTTCGATATAAACCTCGAAACGTATCCGGAAGCGGAACCTTATGCACCCAGGACGGCGAGCCGCTGCCTCCAGGGCCGTCGTGTTTGTATGGGCTGATGTCGATCAGTGTGGTGGTGTTTCCATGATAGCCGTGGTCGAGCACGATCATGTCGCGAGCGTTTGTATGCGCG
>WNFZ01000561.1_pt1 | contig 59933 bp, 63 predicted proteins | sample 5400081 | NCBI WGS metagenome assembly WNFZ01 (sample SAMN13153365, study PRJNA577476) | soil metagenome | isolation source: 80 cm soil or saprolite under grassland replicate 1 | place: USA:California | collected 2016-06-15
ATGATATGTTTAGCTGACTTTGCTCTTCCCACTTTTTGCCTCCTCAAGGCCCTGTTTTTGGGAGATGTTAAATTGATTTAAATAGCTGATAGGATTGAGCTTCCTTAAGCATAATGACGCTTTTGGTTCCTTTGTTGGGAAATACCCAAATCCCCAAGGAGACTATGACCAAAGAAAAACAATCGGGAATCATCCGCCGGCCGGACTTTGCAGGCGGTGGCATCACGGACGAAGAGCGCGAGCGGATGACGGCCCATTCGGCGCTGTGGATCGAAAGAGCGTTTCGGACGGAGCCGGCAGACCCGGCAATCATCGAAGAGGCCATCAAAGGTATCTATGTCGCGGCGAATCTTGCAGAGCCGAGAGTAATTGTCGTTCCATCGCCGTTCGTGATGGCGATGGCCGGAGGGATCGCCTCGTTCTGGTGGTATCTCTTCGAGAACAAACTGCTGGGCAAAAAGCGCGGCGCAAGCGGCGACGATTTGACCTTCGCTCCGTTCTACGATGATACCTTCCTTACGACCTACGCTGCTGCGACCTACGATGCGACCTACGATGCGACCCTCAATACGACCCTCAATGCGACCGACACTGTGACCCGCGATGCGGTCCGCGCTGCGACCTACGATGCGACCGAAGCTGCGACCTCTGACGCCTCCGGTACGACCGAAGCTGCGACCTACGGTGCGATCCGCGCTGCGCGCCAAAACTGGCGCGCTCTCGCGGCCAGCTTCGTCGGCGAGCAGTGGGCGCAGGTCGCACTGGAGACGGCACATTGTTGGGAGACGACGTATGAAGGGGGCAATATGTGGGCCGAACGGGACTCCTATCTCACAGCCGCCCGTGACATCCTCGGTCTGCGATTATCCGCCCACGAGGCCTACGCGCATTGGGAGCAGGCGGCCATCCACGGGGGGGGCGATGGCCCCATCACCACTTTTGCCTCGTCTCCGACTTCCCCGAAATACTGCGAGTCAACGCGAGCAATCAGCCACACGCCGAATTCGGGCCGTCGCATCGATGGCGCGACGGATTCGAGATCTGGCATCTCAATGGCGTCTGCGTTGAGCAATGGATGGCCGAGTCTCATCCTGAAGACATGGACGCGCGCCGCGTCCCTCAAATCAAAAACGTCGATCGGCGCCGTGAGTGCATTCGTCGAATGGGTATGGAACGCATCATCGGCCCATCTCCCAAGCGTCTGGCCGCTTAAGTTTGGGCCGGCCTAAGCCCCGCCAGCGCAGTGAGGAGTTCGTCCTCCGACGCAAAACTCATCTCAAAATACTCGCCATCTCGATAACCGTACAAAATCGGAGGCTCCTTGACGCGCCGGAAAAAGAATTGGTGCGGCTGATCCTTGATGGCCTGAAATTGCCGGATGAGACGCTGATAGTATGTCTCGATGAAGTCATTGAGTTCGGCGCGCGTCACTTCACCTTGCGCGGATTTGTCAACAGGCCGGGCAAGCTTGCGGAATTGGAAGCGTGGCGCGCCCCGATAATCGAACGCGTGCAGCAGAAACGGATAAGCCCGCTCCTCTTTATGAATCGCGAGCAGGAATTGATAGCTGAAGGTAGACTTGCCTTCGCCCGCATCTTCGTCGCTTTCGCCATACAAAGATTTTAGCGTCAGATAAAGCTGCGCCAAATTGAGGTACTCCCCCCGCGCCTCAAGCCCGGCGAGAAAATTATCGTAAAACTTCACATCGTCATGTACGGGCGAACTGCAATCCCATAAATAATGCGCCTGGCGCGTGGTCAACCGCGAAACAAAATAGCTGTGGCCTGTTGGCTCTGCTTGTAGTAATTCCTCAGTCATCTGTCGTACTCCTACTGCTCGTCAACGGTTTCTTATAGCCATTTCCAATCGGTGATCTCCTGCGGGTCTACGCCATGCTCCCGGATGTAGGCCTGATGTTCGGCCAATTTCCGCTCGTAGCGCGACACCACAGCCTCGACCTGTTCGGCGACTTGGGGATTGAATTTCGCGGCTGCGCGCGCGGCCTGCATCACCACGTGGTAACGGCTGGCCCGGTTTTGGACAAACAGGTCGAACGGCGTCGTAGTCGTGCCTTCTTCGATGTAGCCGTTGACTTGAAAGCGCCCGAACGCCGGCCGGTCAAAGAGCAGTTGCTTGACGGCAGCCGGATAGCCGTGAAAGTTGAAGATTATGGGTCTGTCCGCCGTGAACAGATCGTCGAAAGTCCCTTGAGTCAATCCGTGCGGGTGAAAACTTTCCGGCTCCAGGATCAACAGGTCGGTGACGTTCACCACCCGCACGCGCAAGGCTGGCAGTTCCACACGCAGCAGCGCCGCCGCGGCCATGACCTCGTTGGTCGGATAGACGCCGGCTGCGGCCAGTACGACATCGGGCCGTTCCCCGTTGTCGCTGCTCGCCCAGCGCCAAATCGTCGCTCCTCTGCGGCAATGATCAATCGCTTCATCCATTGCAAGCCACTGCGGCATTGGTTGCTTCGAGGCGATCACCAGATTGATCTTGTCCTTGCTGGTCAGGCAATGGTCAACCGTAGAGAGCAAACAGTTGGCGTCGGGCGGCAGGTAGATGCGGACGTGATCCGCCTTCTTCGTGAGCAAATTATTGATGAAGCCCGGCCCCTGATGTGAATAGCCGTTGTGGTCCTGCCGCCAGCCTTCGGAACTCAGCAGGTAGATGAACGACGAGACAGGGTCGCGCCACGGGATTTCGGCGGAGACTTTGAGGAACTTGGCGTACTGATTCAGCATACTGTCGACAATCGGCGCGAAGGCTTCATAGCACGGAAACAGCCCATGGCGCCCCGTGAGCAGATAGCCCTGCAGCCACGCCTGGCAGGTGTGTTCGCTCAAGATTTCCACTACGCGTCCGACGCGACTGATGTGGTCGTCTTGCGGGCCGGCGGGCCATACGAACTGCCGGTCAGTCACCTCGAAGATCGCGTCGAGCCGGTTGGATTCCATCTCGTCCGGGCAGAAGATGCGGAAGTTGGTAGCGTTTCGCCGCACGACTTCCCGTAGGTACTCGCCTAGTTTCGCCATGTCCCGCTCGCGCTTCGCCCCCCGTTCTTTTACTTCAACCCTAAACGCTCGAAAGTCAGGCAGGCTGAGTTCGCGGCGCAGACGACCGCCGTAGGCATGAGCGTTCATGCCGATGCGCAAATCTCCGGTTGGGATCGTTTGAAGCAGTTGCGCGCGCGGCCGCCCTTCGGCGTCGAAGAGTTCTTCCTGCACGTAAGAGCGCAGCCACTGATCGAGGAGCGCCAAATGCCCGGCGTTTTTTTGCGGCTCTTCGATCGGCACTTGGTGCGACCGGTATGAGCCTTCGAGCGGTTTGCCGTCAACTTGCTTAGGGCACGTCCACCCTTTCGGCGAGCGCAGGATCAGCATCGGCCAGCGCGGCCGGCTTATTATTTCGCCGTTTCGCGCAGCTTGTTGAATGATCCCGATCGCCCCGTACGCATCGTCCAACCCCGCAGCCATACGGCGGTGCGCCGCCGCGCGCTCGTCAACCGTATCGCCCCAGGCTTTCACGATCTCGACCGCATAGCCGTAGCCGCGAAACAAATCCCGCAATTCCTCATCAGTCATCGCGCCGAATATTGTCACTGAAGAGATCTTGTAGTGGTTGAGATTTAGAACGGGTAAAACCGCGCCGTCTCTTGCCGGGTTCAGGTACTTAGCGCAGTGCCATGCCGTGGCCGTCGGGCCGGACTCCGCTTCACCGTCACCGACGATGCAAGCCGCCAGCAGGTCCGGGTTATCGAACGCCGCGCCGAAAGCCGTTGCCAGGGCGTAACCGAGTTCGCCGCCTTCGTGGATGCAGCCGGGCGTACCAGGATTCAAATGGCTGGGAATGCCTCCCGGCGTGGAGAACATCCGAATGAGTCGTTCCGCCCCGGCTTTGTCATCTGACAATTCCGGGTAAAACTCGGCCAGCGTCCCTTCCAGATAAAGGTTGGCCAGATTGCCCGGCGCGCCGTGGCCTGGGCCGGTGACGAGCAACACGCTCTGGCGCGTACGCCGGATCAAGCGGTTGAGGTGCGTATATACGAAATTGATGCCGAGAACTGTGCCCCAATGGCCGAGCAGGCGCGGCTTGATGTGCTCGGCCCGCAGCCGATCTGTCAGAAGACAATTGTCGCGCAGATAGATTTGCGCCGCGCCCAGGTAGTTGGCGGCGCGCCAGTACAGGTCGAGCGCGCGGACCTCGTCGTCAGAAAGAGAAAATACGTTGTTCATCATACCGTTCCTCCCAAGAATTGAACTACTTTTTGGGCAATCAGCAATTCTTCCTCGGCGGGAATTACATAGGCGTGCAATCGCGAGTCGTCAGTCGTGATCCGGCCCTCGCGGTCTATCACCTGCTCGTTGCGGGCCGGGTCAATCCGCAGGCCACACCATTCAAAGCCCTCGCAAGCCCGCACGCGAACGAAGGGCGTATTTTCGCCGATGCCGCCGCCGAAGATTACGGCTTCGGCGCCGCCTAAAACAGCCAGGTAAGCGCCGATGTATTTGCGGATGCGGTAACAGAAGACTTCCATCGCCAATTGCACGCGCTCGTCCACGGCGATCAGTTTCATCAGCACGCGCGTGTCATGCGAACGGCCTGACATGCCCAGTAACCCTGACTCTTTGTTCAGCCATTCTTCGACCTGCTCGATTCCGACTCGTTCCTTGCGCATCAGGTGGCCGATGATGGACGGGTCAATATCCCCTGAACGCATGCCCATCATCAGTCCTTCGAGCGGCGTAAAGCCCATTGACGTGTCAAGCGATTGGCCGTTGTGGACGGCGCAGGCCGAGCAGCCGCTCTCCAGGTGCAGCGTGATTACATTCACATTTTCTATCGGCCTGCCCGTGATCCGCGCGTAGCGGCCGGCCAGATATTCGTGCGCGACGCCGTGGAACCCGTAGCGGCGGATTCGATGCCGGCGGGCCAGTTCCAGCGGCAGAGGGTAAGTGTAAGCCTGCGGCGGTATGGAGCGGTGGAACTCAGTGTCGAAGACCGCGACCATCAGCAGGTCCGAGCCAAGCGCCTCCTGGGACGCGCGAATCACGTTCACGGCCGGGGCGTTGTGTAACGGCGCGAGGTCTTCCAACTCCTCGATGCCCGCGATCACGTCATTGTCGATTCTGACAGGCGTCGAGAACCGGTCGCCGCCGTGGACGACGCGGTGGCCTACGGCATCCAGTCGGCCGATCGCCGGCAGGCCGGGCCGATTCGCCCCATTCAACCAGGACAGCGCCTGTCGCGCGGCTTCTCCATGATCGGCGGCGGCGATCTTTTCCTGATGCGCGACTTCCTTGTTCTCGAATAAAGAAAGGGTGGCCTCGGCGCCGAACTCTTCGACGGCGCCGCTCACTATCGTGCGCCCCTGCTCAGGAATCGCCATATCAGGCGATGTGGCGATTACCTGGAACTTGAGCGAGGCGCTGCCTGCGTTAAACACTAAAATGTTCATCCTGATGCCGGTTCGGCAGATCTAAACATCAATTTGTCTGTCGCCTCTCGATAATATCTGGATAGTTTTGCAACCACGATGCCGTCTGATGTAACGGCGCGGTTATAACTTCCTCAGCGGTGTTTGATGATGGCGAGCTTTGTTTACCTTTGTTTACCACTGATCAGGAAGTCTAAGTCAGGCAGCCGCAGTCGCTATTCGTGGCAAAAAAGACCTGAAGACTGGGTGGCGCAACAAATTCTGGGCGCGTTTAACAGGCTCTCGCGCTTGCGGCCTTACCGGCGGCGACGACGACTGGCGCGTCCGGCGGCGATTAGTGTGGCGCTTTGGCTGATGGGTTTTTGGCTATTTCGCCCCGCGACGCCTTAGTGAGATCAGCTTCCGTGGGCGATGGGTGATCTCCCCACAAGTGGCGCCTTCCTTGCGAGCATAATAAATGCGGATTCTCCCCCGCCACTTTACTTCCCTTAATCGTCGGCGATAGTCGCTGGCAAACTGATTTTTATGACGGTGGTAGGAATATGCAGACACGTGATACTGAACACACAGACGTATGGGAGCAGAGTGTGCAGATTCCATCACGCGCCGCTCTTCTCAATGGAGAGCTAATGATTCCGAGCCGAGCGGGCATCCGCGAGGTGATCGTGACTGACACTGTAGCGCGATCCGATGAACTGTGGCCGGAGTTGCGCGTCGTCTCCATCGCGCCTTTGATTGCCGCGGCGATCCGACGCTTTATGGCTGACGGGTCGCTCGGCGATTTGCGATGACGCGTAACCACACCGTTGATAGGGGCGCATAAAAGGAGAGTTGCAATGATAAGGTTTAAGGATCGAAATGAAGCGGGACGCTTCCTGGCGGAGCGGCTTTCGGCTTACGCCAACCGGCCTGACACACTGGTGTTAGCGCTGCCGCGTGGCGGCGTGCCGGTGGCTTACGAAGTGGCCAAGGCTTTGGGCGCGCCGCTAGACGTGTTCCTGGTGCGCAAGCTCGGCTTGCCCGGCCACGAGGAGTTGGCGATGGGAGCGATAGCCACAGGCGGCGTGCGGGTGCTCAACCCGGAGGTGGTCGAGTACCTGAGAATTCCGGAAGAAGTGATCAACGAGGTCACGGCGCGGGAGCGGCAGGAATTGGAGAGGCGCGAGCGGCTTTACCGGGAAGGCCGTCCGGCGCTTTCGGCGAGAGGCCGCGTAGTGATTTTGGTCGATGACGGTCTGGCCACAGGCTCGACGATGCTCGCGGCCGTCCTCGCCCTGCGCCAGCAGCAGCCCGCCTCTATCGTCGTGGCCGTTCCGGTCGCGGCGAAACAGACATGCGAGGAGTTGCGGACTGTGGCGGACGAGGTCGTCTGCGCTGTCACGCCGGATCCGTTTTACGCAGTCGGATTGTGGTACGAGGATTTCTCACAAACCACCGATGAAGAGGTGCGCGAGTTGCTCGCGCGGGCTGAAAATAAACGGACCGCCGCCACGCAAAAATGAAAGGGGGAGATGATGGACGCGACTATTACGACATTGACCGAGGCATACGCCCGTCCTCTGACGGGCGCCAAGGAAGATTACGATCCGCTGCTGGAGATGATCGGCGACGCCCGCTTCGTGTTGCTCGGCGAGGCTTCGCACGGGACGCACGAGTTCTACCGCGAGCGCGCACAAATTACCAAACGGCTGATCACCGAGAAGGGCTTCAGGGCCGTCGCCGTTGAGGCCGACTGGCCGGACGCTTATCGAGTCAACCGGTACGTGCGCGGCGCGGGCGCCGACGCCAGCGCGAATGACGCGCTCGGCGACTTCAAGCGATTTCCCACCTGGATGTGGCGCAACACCGACGTGCTCGATTTCGTCGGATGGCTGAAAGATCACAACGACGCGCTCGGCGACCAGGCTACGAAGGTCGGCTTCTACGGCCTCGACCTCTACAGTTTGTTCACTTCCATTGAAGCCGTCCTGGCCTATCTCGATAAGGTCGACCCCGAGGCGGCGCGGCGGGCGCGTTACCGTTATTCTTGCTTCGAAGATTTCGGCGAGGACACGCAGGCTTACGGCTATGCGGCGACCTTCGGCCTGAGCGAGCCATGCGAGAACGAGGCGGTGAGCCAGCTCATGGAACTACGCCAGCGAGCGGCCGAATACGCGCGCCGCGACGGTTGGGTCGCAGCCGACGAGTTCTTCTACGCCGAGCAGAACGCGCGGTTGGTGAAGAACGCCGAGCAGTATTACCGCTCGATGTTCCGCGGGCACACGCTTTCCTGGAATCTGCGCGACCGGCACATGGCCGAGACGCTCGACGCGCTGGTCGCCTATCTCGATCAGCAGGGACCGAAGGCAAAGATTGTGGTCTGGGAGCACAACTCGCACCTGGGCGACGCGCGCGCGACCGAGAGCGGCGAAAGCGGGCAGCTCAATGTCGGGCAGCTCGTTCGCGAGCGGTACGGGCGCGAGGCGGCGCTCGTCGGATTCACCACCTACACCGGCACGGTGACAGCGGCGTCGGATTGGGACGGGCCGGCCGAGCGCAAACTCGTACGCCCGGCTCTGCCGCAAAGTTACGAACTGCTCTTTCATCTGGCGCCTCCGCCGCGCTTCCTGCTCGTGACGCGCCAGAATGAGGAACTCGCCGAGACCCTGCGCGGGGAGCGGCTGGAGCGGGCCATCGGAGTAATCTACCGGCCCGAGACCGAGCGTCTGAGCCACTACTTCCGCGCCCGGCTGTCGGATCAATTCGACGCCGTGATGCACTTCGACGATTCGCGGGCAGTGGAGCCGCTTGAACGTACGGCCCGGTGGGAGACGGGTGAGGCGCCGGAAACTTACCCCTATGGCCTGTGACTCCAATGGCCGACGAAAAGATGAATGGCAAGGCAGACCACTACCAGGCGGCGAGCGGTTCCGCCAACTGCTCGCGCCCGAGTCGGAGCAGGCGGCACTGATTTGCCGTTCACGAGCATATGTAACCAAGATTCATGTCGCTTAGACGGGTAGCCAAAGTTGAGAGGAAATTATATGGAGAAAATGAAAGCGCTTGTATTTCACGGAGTGAACGAGATTAGCATTGATGAAGTTCCGCGCCCGCGCGCCGGGGGCCGGCGAAGCGGTGATTCGTGTCACACTCACCACGATCTGCGGCACAGATCTTCACATCGTTCGCGGAGGGTATCCCGTCAAACCAGTCCTCATAATCGGCCACGAGCCGGTCGGCGTGATTGAAGAACTCGGCCCCGGCGTCACCGGGTTTCAGGTCGGCGACCGCGTGCTGGTTGGCGCGATCACGCCTTGCGGACAGTGTCATGCCTGTTTGTCGGGGCATCAGTCGCAGTGCGGCCACGGCGGCGGCTACGAGGCAGTCGGCGGATGGCGCTTCGGCAACACGATCAACGGCGCGCAGGCTGAATACCTGCTCGTGCCCTACGCGCAAGCGAACATGGCGAAGATTCCCGATGAATTGAGCGATGAGGGCGTGGTTATTGCGGCCTGTCGTTACCTGGACACTATAACCTCGGATATAGACTTGTCGCTCGGGCTCGGCAGCCGCCATTTCGCGGCAGCCTCAATCTCGAAAGCGACCAAAGCCATCGGCATCGTCGTCTCCGAAAGCGCCCTGGTGCGGGTCTTCGCCGATGGCGCCCTGATCGCCGAGGTGCTCCCCGAACTCTGGCTGTTAAGTCGCCGCAACGTGAAGTTACACGCGCCTTTTTCGTAAGAGCTTGTCCGCGATCTCGCAGCGCTCGTTAAACAGTCGTTAGATAGCGAAGAAGACACCGTGACTCAGTCCTGTTCCCAATGAAAAGTTTTGGATGAGCATATCCTCTCGACCTCCTTACCGGTGCATGAGCACTGGAATCTGGCTCTGCCTTAATATCGTCTCCGTGGCGGCGCCGAGCGCGAGCACATCCGACAAGAGATTGGTGAAGGCGCCAATAGACAATAGGTCGCAGCCTTCTTCGGAAGCATGCTGTAAGATGACTGCGTATGTGTCGCCGCGCAAATAATGCAACTCGTAAGAAACTGGCAGGCTTGAGAGGTATTCTTCCGCCTCCTTGAGACAGTTTGGATCCTTGTGCGGCTCGATCAAGTGCACGACATCTACCTCAAGATCGAGGCTCACAGCCAATTCCCCCAACACCTCCATCGCCCGCCGGGCTGCGGATGTGCCGTCATAAGCCAGGAGTGCGCGCCGCCACTCTCGAACTGGCGGCTGTACAACCAGAGCCGAGGTCATGACATCATGCAATACCTGCGCAGCCGTCGTCCCAAGAAAGCGTAATTCGTGCTCCTCCGTTTCGCCGCGTTGACCAATCACCAACAGGTCGGCCTTGTCCGCGTAGGAGATAATCTGCTTGGCCACTTTGCCGATCTCGACGGCGACGCCGCAGTCGATGACACCGAGGCTGAGACAGTGCTGTCTGGCTCGTTCGACCAGTCCCTGGCCATATTCGAGGTAGTAACGCTCCACCCACTCGGTAAAACTCCCGTCAATTTTATGGCGGAGGACCTCGGTAAAGTGCGTGATGAAGTCCCCCACCAGCAGTCGCCGTTCGATAACGTGCAGCAGCTCTACCCGGGCGCCGAGTTTCGCCGCCAATCTTCCGCCATATTCAACGGCCGCCTTCGCGTGAGTCGAACCATCAACCGCCACAAGGATGCTCTTAAACATTATCGGCCTCCTCAAGTTTTTTGTATTTTTCTATTACAGCGTTGCGGAGGACGGCGGGGACTTCGACATTGGCCGCAGTCCCGAAGATCGTCAGAGCGGCCTGATCGTGCGGCGGGGCCTCGAATCCAGCTTCAAGCAGCCGCTGGCGCAGGTACTCGCGCGCGTATTCGAGATGGCGCTCGACCTCCGATTCGGGGCACCTGGTCATCCGGGCGATCTCGGTCACTGGTACGCCCTCGACGTAGTGGAGCGCAAATGCCCTACGCCAAACGCGCGGCAAGGTAGCCAGTGCGCGGTTGATGTAACACTGCAGTTCGCTACTCTCCAGGGTCTGCTCCGGCGTCGGCGCCGTCATGTCCGGAATGATGTCTTCCAGTTTCTGGTCTTCATCCGGCTGGTAAAAATCCATAATCTCGTCGCCCAGCGTCGAGACCTCTTCGGTCGGAGGCGTCTCCGGAATGTCTTCTTCGATGTGGACGCTGCCGGCGCGCTCCGCTTTCGAGCGTTTGACTTCAGCCTCAATCTTCTCAACCGCAAGCCCTATCAGCCAACTCCTGATCTCTCGCCGCGTCGGGTCTTTGACAAACTCGCGGTAAGCCTGCAGCAGCGTGGAGTCCACCACATCCTCGGCTGTTATTTCGCCCGGCAGCAGGTCGCCAGTCGCCAGATAGTAGGCGATTTCTCGGCGGGCGAAGTTGTAGAGATTCTTCAAGTGGCGCTTGGCGAGCGTGGAGAAGAGTTCGCGCTCGCGCTCCTCGGCCGGGACGGCTTCGGCCTTCTGGCGCCGTAGTTCTTCTCTCCGCGCCAGGCGTTTATAGAGGGATGAATGGCTCAATGTCTCCTTGTGTTTTTCGAGTTGGCGCTCGATTTCGACGAAGGCCTCACGGACGGCTTCTTCTGCGTCGTGACGCTCCTCTTGCGCAGCCAGCATCCGCCAGGGCACGTCGCAGGTGAGCGAGACGTGATAGAGCTTGCGCGCCGCGTTTTCATTTACAAACAATCGCAGGAAGATCGTATCCGCGGGAGAGTTCGGCGCATGCCGATCGAGGCGCGCGATCAACTCCTCCACGAGTTCACGCAAGCGATGGCTTGGTGAAAAGTTCTTGAATTCAAGATTACGCCTCACTTCCCCTCATACTCTCCTTCATGATTGACTCGCATCTTGTAGCCCTCGGATGAAGCGGGATCGAGTTCCCATCGCCGGTCATCACGTTTCGTGATCTTCTCCTCGGTGTCTAATGGCTCGTTATCCGCGTAAATCAGACCAACGGCCACGCCGAGATGATCGACAACATCTTGATCAGGCGTAGGGGTCGAACCGCCCACCGTCTCTTCACCCACATCAGCTTGGTCCCACGCCGCGTCAGTGTCGCCCGCGGAGAGTTTGGGGGACTTCGAGTGATGTTCCCGCAGTTCTTTCATGAGTAGCTGACATCCGGAATCCAGTTTGGCCGCCTCAACAAATTCTTCGAGAACTTCCGGGCTCGGCTTGTAGAGTTCGATCCTCTCTTCGTAGGCGTCGAGGAATCGATCGGCGTCAATGAATTGGTTTTCTTTTTTCTCTTCCATGCGCATTGTCTCCTTTGATTCGCCTTCGTCCATGGCTTTAGCCGAATAATTCGATCATTCCCCCAATACACATGATTTACAGCAAGTAAGGCGCCGCGCACGCGGAAATAGCGTTCTAGCAGATCTAACGATCAAGAAAGAGTGATTACGTTGCGAACCATAAGGACAATCTTGCCGAGCGCGTGCCCCTCGGCGAGGCGTTCGTGCGACTTCGCGGCATCCGCGAGTTCATATGCGTCCGAGATCGGGACCTCAAGTTCCGCCTCATCCACGGCGCGGCCGAGGCGCTCGAACTGGCGTACGCCGGCGATGGCATCGTAAGAGACGATCTCGATGCCGCGCCGCTTCTTCGGCTCTGGCTCGACCCCGTTCGGATACGCGCAACGGCCGCCACGACGGAGCGTGTTGAGGCATTGCTCCAACCCGTCGCCGCCGGAGAGGCCAAGCACGGCGTCTATGCCATCGGGCGCGAAGCGGCGTGCGGCAGCCACGATGGCGCCACGCCGTCCGTCCACGGCATCATCGGCGCCCAGGCGGAGCGCGAGAGCCACGCCGTCCTTGCCCGACGCGGACGCGAGCACCCGCGCGCCGCGCAGTTTCGCGAACTGCACGGCGAGTGTTCCCACACCTCCGGAAGCGCCGTGAATGATGACGGCCTCACCCTTCTTCACGCTCAGCGCATCGTCAATTCCCTGAAGCGCGGTGAGCCCTGTGGTCGGGATCGCGCCGGCTTGCTTCAGGTCGAGCCGCCCAGGGATGTGCGCGACCCTTTCCGACACGACGGCGACGTACTCGGCGTAAAAGCCGCCCTTCCCGAACGGGTTGTCGAAGCTATAGGAATAGACCAGGTCGCCGACCTTGAAACGGCGGACGCGCGATCCCACGGCGGCGACGGCTCCGGCGCCATCAACGCCGAGCACGAGCGGAAAGCGCGGCCGGCCAGCCGGATACCAGCCCTCACGTATATCGGCGTCCCACGGCCCGACTCCCATCGTGTCCAGCGCGATCAGCACTTCATTCTGGTCGAGGGCGGGAACCGGCAGGTGATGGAGCGTCAACTCCTCGGGTCCGCCGAACCGATTAATCGCCGCAGCACGCATGTTTTTTGGAATGTTGCGCATACTGATCTCCTTTCAACCTATAGCACTGGAAGCGTGCGGGGACGTGGGCCAAGAGGAAAGGCCCTGTCGATCCGCGCGAGTTCGGCCTCAGTTAGCCGGAGGTCCCCGGCCCCTGCATTCTCGGTGGTGTGGTCGGGGCGCGAGGCCTTTGGGATTGTAAAAAGGGATGGCCGCCGCACCAGGAACCGGAGCGCGACCTGGCGCGGGGTCGCGTTGTGCGCGGCGGCGATTTCCTGCAGCACGCGGCCTCCGGGCGTGTCCGGGACGGGAAAGCTGCCGTGACCGAAAGGAGCGTATCCGACCACGGCGACGTCATGATCCTCGCACCACGGCAGCACTGCATGCTCGATCGCGCGTTCTTGCAGATGGTAGAGGACCTGATTGCAGACGAGACCGCCTTCGCCTGCGATCTCCAGGGCCTCTTCCAGGTCGGGCACATCGAAGTTGCTCACGCCCCATGAAAGTATCTTCCCCGCGACTTGAAGTTGATCGAAGGCGGCGATCGTGTCCTCCAGCGAGTACGAGCCACGCCAGTGCAGGAGGTAGCAGTCCAGCCAGTCGGTGTCGAGGCGAGCGAGCGAGCGTTCGCAGGCCTGGATCGTCCCAGCCCGAGAGGCGTTCTGGGGAAGAACCTTGGAGACCAGAAAGACCTCGTCGCGCCGCCCGGCGATCGCCTCGCCGACGATCTCTTCGGCGTCGTCGTACATCTCCGCGGTGTCTATATGGTTCATGCCGAGATCGATGCCCCGGCGCAGCGCGGCGATCGCCAAGGCGCGGTCGCTGGCATCGATGTACCAGGTCCCTTGGCCGATCACCGGGAGCTGGTAGTTGGTGGAATCAAACTGACGCGCTTCCATGTGTCCCTCCACGAGTCAGATTCATTTCCTTTGCGAACTGGCAATCTCGTGAGGGCTATGATCGCCCTTCATCTTCCGGTTCGCGCTCGTCCGGCTGTATTCTGGTCACTCACGCCGTTTGTCTCGACTGCCGGCGCTCCCTGCCGAACAGGGCGATCATCTCGCGATTAAAGGCCGGGATGTCATCAGGCTTGCGGCTCGTTACAAGGGCGCCGTCAACCACCACCTCCTGATCCACCCACTCCCCGCCGGCGTTTCGAACATCGGTCTTGAGCGAAGGCCATGAGGCGATGCGCCGCCCGCGCGCCGCGCCGGCCTCGACGACCATCCAGGGGCCGTGGCAAATCGACGCCACCGGCTTGCCGGCGTCGAAGAACGCCTTCACAAACTCGACCGCCTTCGGCTGCATCCGGAGCTTGTCGGGATTGATAACTCCGCCCGGCAGCAACAGCGCGTCGTAATCATCCGGCCGCGCTTTGTCGAGGGGCGCGTCCACAGGGAATTCCTCCCCCCAATCTGTGAAGACCCAACTGCGGACTTGTTTGTTCCTTGGCGACACGATGTGTGTTACAGCGCCCGCCTGGTCGAGCGCCCTCCGCGGTTCGACCATCTCGACCTGCTCGAAGCCATCTTCGATCAGGATCGCGACCTTCAGTCCTTTTAGATTTTCATTTGCCATGTTTTTTTCTCCTCAAAAAAACTGGGAACACGCGCGGATCGCGCGCATGGTTCGGGTAATCGTCCCTCTGTCCGAAACACTGCGCCCAATCCGCGTGCGCTCCCCGGAGGGGGTTATCGTTATGGGTCCGTACATAATGTGGCCGCAACCACCTTCGGCGCCCGAATGATTTGGCGAATGCCGGCTCGGCAAACCCGTCTCAGGCCTCTCCCCCACCACTCATAGAGCAAGCAAGGCGCCACGAGCGCGTGAATAGAAGGCGCGTTGGACTATCGCTAAAGGTTTGAACTCGGTTGTTCGCGCGGACATCCCGGTGGAGCAAGTTTGCCTGGATCTCTCCGCAAAATTGACTCCGCGGCCAGACATCAGCGGTTGAATCTTTGCATTGGAAGCTTTGTGAGTGGCGAGGATATTTATGTTTGCGCAAGTCTCTTCAGTCGGTACGTGAAGTACCCCTGACGACCAACACTGAGCATAGCGCGTCCTTCATTACACGTTCGACCGTGCCGCCGACAACGATTTGTTCGAGCGCAGTCGCGCCCTTAGCTCCCAACACGATCAGGTCGGCCGACCAGTCGCGCGCATGATTCAGGATCTCGACGTATGCCCGGCCTGCAGTGACCTCAAGAGTAAGAGCGGGACGCCTTCCAGAGCCGAAGCCGAAGACGCGACGAGCGATTCCAGGGCGGCCGTCGCCTACTCTTCGAGATCGACCGCCATCTCGCCCGCTTCATCAATCCCGATCAGGTCCGAGACGACCGGCCGCGCTTCGATGACATGCAAGACATAAAGACAGCTCGCGAATTGCCGCGCAATTTCTGCGGCTAGCCGAAACGCCTCCAGAGACATTTCTGAAAAATCAACCGCGCACAAGATTCGCTTGAAAGCCATCCCAAATCCCTTCCGTCTCCGAGGCTTTTGTAAAGTGCAAACAGCGTTATCCATCTCGCAATCGGGCATGCCCGGTGGCCGACGAGAAGTTCGCCGTCCCCTTGCATGAGGCGCGTCATCTTCCGCAAGCGGTAGAGGCGACAGCTTCGCCTCTACCGCGGCGTCCGTGGATCAACGGCTCGGCTCCATGTGAGGCGCGCCTCCCATCGGGTGGCGCTGTTCGTGTATGCCGCGCAGTCGGAACGCCAGAACTAGCATCAAGACGCCGAAGGCTATCGCGAAAGCCCCGACCGCCCATACCAGCGACAGCGCGCCGATCATCGGGAAAATGGTGATGAACAGACCGAAGAGGATCGAGAGAATACCCAACAACGCCATGAACCATTCACCCTCGATCTCCCGCCGCAATCTGATTGCTGTGATCACCGCGAGCGCGCCAGTGACAATCGCCCATGCCGCAATCAGGAGGACCAGGCCTAGCGCCGTCAGGCCGGGCCAGAGGAAAGCGATAGTTCCGGCCGCAATGCTGACTATCCCTTCAACCGAGAGAGCCAACCAACGCTCCCCCCTTCCGGCTCCCTGCACCGCGGCAATTATGGCAAAGACGCCGTTCATCAAGGCATAGGCGCCGAACAACAAGGCCAGCGCCAGCAGCGTGATCCCCGGCCAGATGAAGGCCAGTATGCCGAATATGATCGCCGCTAAACCGCGGATCGCCATCGCCCACCAGTTTCGTGTAAGTGCATCTAACATCATTGTTATCCTCCTTGAATAATGTTACCTAAACCCGGGCGCTCAGCTCGTGGCGAACTCCGACTGAGTCTGAAGCGCTTGTGGCGAACTCCGACTGGGTCTGGAGCCACCTCATAATGTCACGGCGGCGCAGTAATCCGACCAGACGCCCATCCTGGACTACCGGTACCTGGCTCACGTTAAGGCGTTCGAGCCGATTGAGCGCTACGCTCGCATTTTCTTGCGGGGCCACTACCTCCAATTGCTCTGCCCGCGTCATGATCCGACTCACAGTGGTTGTGTCCCAAGCCTCACGCGGGACCTTGCGCACATCTTCCAGGCTTACCATGCCTACGATCAGATCGCCCGCAACCACAGGGAAGGCGGTCTCGCCAGTCTTCATAATGAAGTCGTAGACGAGAGCGCTGACTGGAAGCTCTGGCTGCACGGCCGGCGTATCGCTCCGCATGAGGAGCGCGACCGGCACGTCATCCAGTAAATCCTGAATGGCGGTTTGCCGGTAACTCTGGACCGCCGCTTCACTGAGGAACCAACCGATGAAGGCCAACCACACTCCATTGATCACGCCCGGGGCAAAGAGCAGGACGCCAGCGCCGAACGCCATTCCCAACCCGGCAATGATGAATAGCCAGCCGATCAACTGTCCCATTCCGGCGGCCCAACGGGTGGCCTTGCGCAAATTCTTCGTCAAAGATGAACCCGAGCAGAATGCTGACGCCGGGGCCTATGAGAGCCATCAAGAATTCCGTTTTCGGAGAGTCCGGTTCACGTTCGATGTTCGACGCGCCGCCGAATAAGAACAGCGTGATCTTGCGAACGGGCAAGCCTCGCGCCCTGGCGACCAGCGAGTGCGCCAGCTCATGGAGTAAGACCGAAGCGAAAAGCAGCAGCGAGGCCGCGATTGCCACAGCCCAGGTTAGCCATGGGCTCCAGTCGGGATGCCACACAAAGAGAACTCCTCCCGCCAGACCGAAGGTCACAAGCAAGAAAATGAAAATCCAGCTCCAATCGATGTAGATACTGACGCCGGAGATCCGGCCAATTCGAATTTCGTTTCGCATGACTCTCTCCTTAGCGATGCGCCGTCAGTAGATCGCGAAATCATGGAACCTCGTTCATTTCGTGATTTCCTGGCGGGATATCTGACTTCTGGGCGCGCGTATCAGTTCCGCGCGCCCAGAATCCCGTCAACCGATCACTTCTTTCCGGAGCCGCCCGTCGCAGTTTGCGCTTGTTCGCCAGCGGTCTGAGTCGCTTGACCGGCGCCGGTTTCAACCGGGATGCTGCGGCGCTGGCGCCGCGCCTCAGCCATCGGAATCGCGACCTCCAGTACGCCGTTGTTTATCTGAGCTTTCGCCTGATCTATATCGACGCCTTCAGGCAGTGGGATCAGCCGGTAAAAATGGCCGTAGGAGATTTCCGACCGATAACCGCCTTCGAATCGCTCTTCATGCTCGCACCTCCGCTCGCCTTCAATGACAAGGCCGTCGGCCGTAAGCTCGACCTTGACGTCGTCCTTATCCAGGCCGGGCAGTTCGGCGCGCACGACGAGATTGTTGTCGCGCTCGAAGATCTCTACGGACGGGGTCCACGTCTCGATCTCGCCGGCGCCGCGCATAAGACCGACGCCTTCGAAGGCGCGGTCCAGCTCATCCGTAAAGCGCCGCATGAGATCGAATGGACTCATGCTGAAGATGGCGCTCGGGCTGAGCGCGAACATGGACGGCGCGAACGCGCCGCGGCGAGCCATCCCGCCCCGCTGCCCTTGCCCCCTGGCCTGCATCGCACCCGATTGTTGCCCGGACGGTTGATTGGATTGCCTTTGTTGTCCGCCCTGCTGACCACTTTGCTGGCTACTCTGCTGTCCGGTCTGCTGCCCGGCGCCTTGGGTCTGATTTCTCTTGTCATTTATATCTGCCATAAATATATCTCTCCTTCTATTTCGATAAGAATTATTGATGACGCGTGTGGCGGCGCCGGCGCCAATCCGGCGCCTCTTATTTTGCCGGGTCGTCGCCCGCCGCCACGCGCTCCTTTGCAATGACCGCTTCGTGAGTAAAGATCAATTCCCCACTCGCGTGGTCAAAATCTACGGTTCCTTTTTCCGTCATGCGCTTCCCCTTCAGTATCCGGACCGGTCATCCGGGGCGGCGTTTGCCGTTGCGAACTGCTCAGGCAGGTTTGCTGAGAACCTCCTCGACCGGGGCGGTCGGAGATTCTTCCTTGACCAGTTCGATGCTGTGCTCGCAATCGATCTTCCTTTCATACCCTTCGCCGGAATCCGCGATGACTCTGCCGTTGCCGGCGCGGAGCCGCCATCGGTATTCCCCATTGGCGTCTTTATAGACATAAAACTTCGCCATAACTTTCCTCCCAAGTCGCAAATGGCCGAATGATGACGATCATCGGGCTACGCGAACTCGCGCCGGTCGGAGCAACTCTTCTCCCCAGCGATAGCCGCGTCTCAACTCATCGAGCACGGCGCCTGACTCCTGTTCATCACTCTCTACCGATCCCACAGCTTCGTGGAGCTCCGGATCGAAGGGCCGGCCGACGCTCTCGAAGGGTATCACGCCCTGCGCTTCGAGCACGCCCGCCAGCCGCCGGTGAATCGCGACAAGTCCCGCCGAGACGGAAGCAGGCGCCTCGTCGATGTGTTCGAGCGCGCGCTCGAAGTCATCCAGGACATCGAGCAGCGAAAGAACCATTTCGCGCTTGCCTGCCTGGGCGATACTCGCGCGCTCGCGCTCGACACGCCGGCGATAGTTATCGAAGTCGGCCAGGCTGCGCAGGTAGATTTCATGCTCGCGGCGCAACTCTTCCTTGAGTCGCGTGTTCTCGGCTTGAAGCTGTTCGCCGCCTGCCTTCCGCTCGGCCTCGGCCTGCTCAGCGGCCTGTTCAGCGTTTGTTTGAGCTTCATCCGCCTGTGCGGCTCTATCGTGGATCGGCTTTGTGTCATTCATGGCGCTGTCTCCTCCGGTTCGCACAGAATTCAGTCTGTGGCGATCAGACACGGCGGAAGCCGCAAGCCTGCGCCGCCCGTTACTTGCTCTCCTTGAATTCGGCGTCAATCACTTCATCGCCTCCTCCCGCGCCCTCCGGCCTCGACCCGCCAGGTTGAGGCCCACCGGGTTGAGGCCCGCCGGGTCGAGGCCCGGCGCCGCCCGCCGCAGCCTGGGCATAGGCCGCAGAGGCCAATCCGTGAGCGAGCTGCTGCAGGTCACTCGCGAGCTGGCGTAGCCGGGCGACGTCGGAAGAGTTGTCCTTGACCAGTTGACGAATCTCCGAAATCAATTGCTCGGCGCGCGCCTTATCGTTAGCCGGCGCGCGGTCGCCCAACTCCTGGAGCTGTCGCTCGACCTGGTAAGCGATCGCGTCGGCGTGATTGCGCGCCTCGACCTCTTCACGTCGCCGCCGATCATCGTCGGCGTGGCTCTGCGCATCCGCCACCATGCGGTCAATCTCTTCTTTCGAGAGTTGCGTCGAGCCGCTGATGGTGATCTTCTGCTCCTTGCCCGTCTCCTTGTCACGCGCGGTGACTGTCAGGATGCCGTTCGCGTCAATGTCGAAAGAGACATCGACCTGCGGCAGGCCGCGCGGCGCGGGCCGGATGCCTTCGAGCCGGAAGTGGCCGAGCGTGCGGTTGTCATGAGCGAGTTCACGCTCGCCTTGCAGCACGTGAACATCCACCGCCGTCTGGTTGTCTTCCGCCGTCGAGAAGGTTTCCGCTTTGCGCGCCGGGATGGTCGTGTTGCGTTCGATCACCCTGGTCATCACGCCGCCCAGGGTTTCGACGCCCATTGAGAGGGGCGTCACGTCCAGCAGCACCACGTCTTTGACTTCCCCAGCGAGCACACCAGCCTGAATCGCCGCGCCGACCGCGACCACTTCATCCGGGTTGACCGACTGGTTCGGCTCTTTGCCGCCGGTGAGGCGACGGACGAGCGCTTGCACCGCCGGCATACGGGTTGCGCCGCCGACCAGGATCACTTCGTCAATATCGCGTTCACTGAGCTTCGCGTCCGCGAGCGCCTGCTTGACCGGCCCCGTGCATCGCTCAACCAAATCCGCCGTCAGTTGTTCGAACTTCGCCCGCGTGAGCTTATATTCGAGGTGCTTCGGCCCGCTGGCGTCGGCCGTGATGAATGGCAGGCTGACGGTGGTCTCAATCACGCTCGACAACTCGATCTTGGCCTTCTCCGCGGCTTCGGTCAGTCGCTGCAGCGCTTGACGATCCTTTCTCAAATCAATCCCCTGGTCGCGCAGGAACTCTTCGGCCAGCCAATTCACGATCCGTTTGTCGAAATCATCTCCGCCCAGGTGCGTGTCGCCCGAGGTCGATTTGACCTCAAAGACGCCGTCGCCGACTTCCAAAATGGAAACGTCGAAGGTGCCGCCGCCCAGGTCGAAGACCAGGATCGTTTCGTTCGTCTTCTTATCCAGACCGTAAGCCAGCGCGGCGGCCGTCGGCTCGTTGATGATGCGCAGCACGTTGAGGCCCGCGATCGTGCCCGCGTCCTTGGTAGCCTGCCGTTGCGCGTCATTGAAGTAGGCCGGAACCGTGATGACCGCGTCTTTGACCTTCTCGCCCAAATACTTCGCGGCATCGCCCGTGAGTTTGCGCAAAACCTGCGCGGAGACCTCTTCCGGGGCGATCAGCTTGCCCTGAATATCAAAGCGCACGGCGTCGTTCGGGCCGGCGACCACTTTATATGGAACGTTCTTGATCTCTTCCTGAACTTCGGAATAGCGGCGGCCAATGAAGCGCTTGGACGAATAGATTGTGTTTTCCGGGTTAAGCACGGCCTGGCGCTTGGCGATTTGGCCGACCAGTATCTCGCCCGTCTTCGTGTAAGCCACGACGGAAGGAGTGACGCGGGCGCCTTCAGTGTTGACGATCACAGTCGGCTTGCCGCCCTCCATGACTGCGACTGCGGAATTGGTTGTTCCCAGATCAATACCTACTGCTTTTGCCATAATGTGCCTCCTTAGTCCTTTGTCCTTTGTCATCCGCCATAAGTCATTGGTCGCGCGGCGCACGGTCAATGACAAATGACAAATGGATCGCGCGCCACTCCCGGGCGATCTCATCAAGGTAGCGCCAGCCCAACCGCTCACATGGCTCGCAAGACCTAATGATTCGAAAGTCATTAGCCCACTGGCGGGCGAGATGTCAGGCTCGCTTCTTGAGTATCTCAAGCGGTATGCCACAGCGGTGGAGACGAAGTGACTGGTGACTAGATGACATAGCGACGGAGCGATACGGGTATCAGGAGCGGAGAAGGCGCCGACGGTGGCAGAGCGAGCATTCCTAACAATTTGCGTGTGCGGACCGGCGGCAGAGGTAAGCAGACAGTTTTTTCACCATAGCGCCCTGTCCCTACGGCGCCCTATCGCTCCAACTGTGGCGCCTTTGCCGCTCTTGGATTGCCAGCCTGGTCAGTGCGAACAACCGGGCGCGGAGTGGGGCAAGCTTGTCTTCAAGGTTTCCGCATAGATGTCACAGGCGCGGACGATGGGCGCCGATAAATCAAAGGATCTGCGCCTTTCACCTCTGGAACTCCCCTTGCCATGCATGTATATCGGTCGGCGCCAACTCGATATAGGCGCGCATTTACGAGAGCGGATCTGCGAAGGAGGTGAGAAAGGTATGATTCAACTACAACCGTTGCATGACCGCGTGGTCATCAAGCGTATCGAGGAGACGGAAAAAACGCGCAGCGGCCTTTTCATTCCTGACACGGCGAAAGAGAAGCCGCAACAGGGCGAGGTGATCGCCGTCGGCGACGGCCAGATCCTCGAAAGCGGGAAGCGTATTCCTCTCGATCTGAAAGTCGGGGACCGCGTGCTCTTCGGAAAGTATGCGGGCACGGACGTGATCATCGACGACGAGGAGTATTTGATTATGCGTGAGAACGAGATTTTCGGCCGGATCGGGAAGGTCGAGAAGACGAAAACCGCCAGGAAATAGCTTGCAGGAGGTGAAGAAATAATGGCCAAGCAAATTGTTTTAGGCGCCGAGTCGCGCCAGGCCATCCAGCATGGCGTCAACGCCCTGGCCGACACGGTCAAGGTGACGCTCGGGCCCAAAGGGCGAAACGTAGTGCTCGATAAGAAGTTCGGCTCTCCCGTCATTACCAAAGACGGCGTGACCGTGGCCAAGGAGATCGAACTCGAGGACAGGCTCGAAAACGCAGGGGCGCAGATGGTGCGCGAGGTCGCGGCGAAGACTTCCGACATCGCGGGCGACGGCACCACCACCGCCACTGTCATGGCGCAAGCGATCTACCGCGAAGGGCTGCGGCTGGTCGCGGCGGGCATCAATCCCATGGCAATCAAGCGCGGGATTGATCAGGCGACGTCGGTCGTCGTGGAAGATCTGAAGAGGCTCGCCAAGCCGGTCAAAGGCGATGACATCGCCAAGGTCGGCGCCGTCTCGGCCAACGGCGACCGCGCCATTGGCGAACTGATCGCGCAGGCCATGTCGAAAGTCGGCAAGGACGGCGTGATCACGGTCGAGGAGTCCAGGACGATGGAAACTGAGATGGAAATCGTAGAAGGCATGCAGTTCGACCGCGGTTACCTGTCGCCTTACTTCGTAATCGACCCGGAGCGCATGGAGTGCGTGATCGAGGACGGTCTGATCCTGATCCATGAGAGAAAGATCAGCTCGCTCAAGGATCTGTTGCCGCTCCTCGAGCAAGTGGCCAAGCAGGGCAAACCGCTACTGGTCATCGCCGAGGACGTCGAAGGCGAAGCGCTCGCCACGCTCGTGGTCAATAAGCTGCGCGGCACGCTGCAGGTCTGCGCAGTCAAGGCGCCGGGTTTCGGCGATCGCCGCAAAGCGATGCTCGAAGACATCGCGATACTGACCGGCGGCAAGGCCATCACCGAGGACCTGGGGATCAGTCTCGCAAGCATCAGGCTGGAAGACCTGGGGCGCGCCAAAAAGGTGGTGGTGGATAAGGACTCCACGACCATCGTCGAAGGCGCAGGCAGGAAGTCCGACATCGAAGCCCGTGTGCGGCAGTTGCGCGCGCAAATCGAGGAGACGACTTCGGAATACGACCGCGAGAAGCTGCAGGAGCGGCTGGCGAAACTGGTCGGCGGCGTGGCGGTGATTAAGGTCGGCGCCCCGACCGAGACCGAGCTGAAGGAGAAGAAGGCGCGCGTGGAGGATGCGATGCACGCGACCAAAGCCGCGGTCGAAGAAGGCATTGTTCCCGGAGGCGGAGTGGCGTTCATCCGGGCGCGCAAGGGGATCGACGCGCTCAAGTTTGATGACAGTGAGGAGCAGGCGGGCGCCAACATCATCCATCGCGCGCTCGAAGAACCGCTGCGGCAGATCGCGCAGAACGCAGGTCACGAAGGCTCGATCGTGGCCGAGAAGGTGAAGGAGAGTAACAACCCTAACTTCGGCTTCAACGCCGAGACCGAAACCTTCGAAGACCTCTTCAAGGCCGGCGTGATAGACCCGCTCAAGGTGGCGCGGACGGCGCTGCAGAACGCGGCCTCGATTTCCGGACTGATGCTCACCACCGAGGCGGTCGTCTACGAAAAGCCGGAGAAGAAGGCCGCGCCGCCGCCGCCGCCTGAGATGATGTACTGAGCGTACGAACCGCGGCCACATGTACCGAGCGTACGGACCGCAGGCGCCGCGTTTGTCCGCCTGGCGAAGAAGCCTTGCCGAGCGCTCAAAACGGGATCGCGTCAAAAAGGAGCGGCCGTTACAGTGTGCGTCACATTTTGGCTAAAAGAGGTGGATTGGGATGAAGCTTTCCGGTAAGGCGCGACACGCCTGCGAGTTGACGATGCGACGCGATGGTGTTCCGGCCGGGCATGACACGTCTGAAAGTTTCAAAGAATAGAAACCAATGATCAATGATGCCGTAACGATTCTTTCGAACCAAATTCCTCTTCTCGCCAAGGCCGCCGTCAGCCTGCCGATCGCGGCGGTTCTCGGCGCCGCGCTAGCTTTCCGACCACGCCGCCACGGCACGCCGCAGCGAGATTTGGAGGTCATCCATACGCAGATCATCCTCGGCGTCGTCGGCGCGCTACTGATGCTCGTCATTGGCGAGAGCCTCGCCCGCGCATTCGGGATCGTCGGCGCAGCCGGGCTCATTCGCTACCGCGCACACATCAAAGATCCGAAGGATGCGGGCGTGATGTTGTCCACGCTCGGGCTGGGGCTTGCTTCGGGCGTCGGCCTCTATCTGCTCGCGGCGTTCGGGACTATGTTCCTCATCCTCGTTCTCTGGCTCATCGAGTCGCGCACGGCGGAGGCCTAAGTTCCCTCATCCACTATCGCGTGATGAGTCTGTGATATGTCGGCGCCTTTTTCCGGGACGGCCCTCTTCGATCGCCTTCAGAGTGCGGCCGGTGAGAACGGAGCGAGCAAACTTGGGGCTTTCAATGTCCCACGAAGTATCGGCATACTCGTCGCGTCGCTTAATGAGCAACCACTGCTCCCTCTGGCCGCGACCGGCCGGACGTTTTCCCAGCCGGATCAATGTAAAACCTCCGCGCAGCTTCTTGCCGTGAAGCGTCATTTCGATTTTGCCACGGGCAAGCTGCTCGTCCGGCGGGATGTCGTCTTCCGGCTTGTACGCGCCTTTGTCCCAGACCATCACTGTTCCCGCGCCATATTGGCCTTCGGGAATCACACCTTCGAAATCGGCGTACTCGAGCGGATGGTCCTCCGTTCTGATAGCCAGCCGCTTCTCCGCGGAGTTCATTGAAGGCCCTTTGGGCACTGCCCAGGATACCAGAACGCCGTTGATCTCCAGCCGGAAGTCATAATGCAGGCGGCTGGCGTCGTGCTTTTGAACGACAAAGATGCGGCTGCGGCCCGCGCGCCGGACGCGCCCGGCCGGCTCCGGCGTCTCAGTGAAGTTCCTCTTCTTGCGGTAATCTTCAAGCGCCATTCAATTTCTCAAGTTTCTGCCGCGGCCTATTCAGCGAAACGCCGCGCCGCCAGAAATCCGCCCAGGGGTCACAGACTGTTTCCAGACGGTCGAAGATGTTCCAGATCGTCACCCCATCAGGCCGAAGGTTCCTGCTCTTAAGTTCGCTCCAGTCGAGTGGGACCGATACGGGAGCGCCACGGCGGGCCCGCACGGCGTAAGCCGGAGCCACCGTTTGCGCGTAGGCGTTCCGGTTCGTGTCCACGAACACGCGGCCGCGGCGCATGCTTTTCCGTTGCTCCAGCGTTCGCTCCCCAGGCTCCTGACTCACGATGACCCTTGCCACCTCCCTCGCAAAGGCGCGCACCGTATCGAAATCCTCTCTGCGTTTGAGCGGCACGGCTACGTGGAGACCGCGTAAGCCGGTCGTCTTGAGGTACGCGGGTAATCCGAGATGATCCAGCAGTTCCTTGAGCGACCGCGCCGCCGCTTTCACCGGCTCGAAGCTGTCTCCGGAAGGATCCAAGTCGAACACCATTTGATCGGGAACATCGAGCTTGTCCGTACGGCTGAGCCAGATGTGAGGGGTCACACATGCCTGATTGGCGAGATAGACCAGAGTGGCGGCGTTGTCGCAGACGACATGCCGGACGGAGCCTCCCACCTTCTTTACAGTGACCATCTTGATCCAGCCGGGATAATAGGATGGCGTATCCTTCTGGAAAAAGCCGGGCTCGTTGATCCCGTCCGGGTAACGTTCCAGGACCAGCGGCCGGCCTCGAAGATGTGGCAGGATCCAAGAGGCGATGCTGCGGTAGTAATCGATCAAGTCCTGCTTCGTGACGCCGTCATCCGGAAAGAGGAGCTTTTCCGGATGAGTGATCCTCACCTCATGGCGGCCGATTCGAATAAGTTCTCCTTGAACGGTCATCCTCAACCCTCTCGCACGACCTCTTTCGGACTCTTATCATCGCGCAGGCCAAGGAACCGAGGGTGCCGCAGCTTGCCTTTGTGCGTCCACTCGCTAAAGGCGATTTCGGCGACGAGCTTTGGCTTGACCCAATGCGCGCCGCGTTGCGGCAGCCCGTCAACGGCGAACGGGCTGGTCGCCGTCTCCAGTCGCGTAAGGTATCCGCTCAGGCGTCGCAATGTGGCCGTGTCGAACCCGGTCCCTACCTTGCCCGCATATACCAGCTTTCCCCGACGGTAATAGCCCACCAGTAGCGCCCCGAAGCCGATCCGCCGCCCTTGCGGATCGGTGTAACCCCCGATGACGAACTCCTGCTCTCGCCGGCACTTGAACTTCAGCCAGTCGCGTGACCTTCCGGAGACATAGACGCTCTCCTCATTCTTTGCGATGACTCCCTCCCAGCGCCGCCGGCACGCCTGTTGATAGTAGGCTTCGCCATCGGTCTCGCGATGCTCCGTGAGCCGCAACGGATCCTGGAAGTCGAATGCTTTGCGAAGCAGCTCCTTCCGGTACCTGAGTGGAACCTGCCGGGTGTCGTAGCGGTCCAGGTAGAGCAAGTCGAACAGATAGAGCCACACCGGAACCCTGCGGAGCAGTTCGGCCGACGGGCGTTTAACCTGGATGCGCTGTTGAAGCTTCGCGAAGCTGGTGACCCCGTCTTTGAACGTGACGATTTCACCGTCTGCGATGAAGGAATCCGCCTCCTGCCGATCAAACGCCGCAGCTATTTCCGGGTACCTCTCGTTCAGCCGCTTTCGATTGCGCGAAAAGAGGCGCAGTTCATGACCGTGGAGGAAGGCAAGGCATCGCTCTCCGTCCAGCTTCGGCTCAAACAACCATCCCTCTCGCGAAAAGCGCTTGTCCGTGAGTGTCGCCAGCATGGGCGACACCCATGTGGGCTGCGCCCTCTTCCGAAGCCGGGCTTTGGCTTCAGGGGGCAATCCTTCAAATAGGTTTCGGTCTGTCATTACGCCTTGCCTCCTCAGTTTACCGGCGCCAATTACCGTTCAACCGGATAAATTCCCCCTCCCGCGCAGGCTCATGACCAGCGCAGAAGAAGGCTTCCATCTTCCGCCCACTCGACCCAGGATCCGAAATCCATGTTGATTCGAGAAAGCCTCTCTGTCAGCCACTGGACGTCGCGAGGCGTTGCGCGGTTCAGCCTCATCTTTCGTATCTGCATCGGCGTCATGCGGAGTTGGACCAAATCGCCGTCAGGATTGAGCGTAGCGAAGTACATGAGAGCGAGGTCGGGCCTATACTGTTCGTGCCCGCGAATTCCCTCGTAGTCGTTGATAAAATCCCCGCAGCCATAGAGGATGAGCCGGTCCCGATAGACCTCGATCGGAAGCGGATGATGCGACGAGTGGCCGTGGATGATCGAGACGCCGCCGTCGATAAGCCGGCGCGCAAACCGGACGTGCTCGCGCGGCGCTTCGTATCCCCAATTGCCGCCCCAATGGATCGAGGCGATCGTGACGTCGTGGCTCCGCTTGATTTCCCGGACGCGCTCCTCAACGGCCGCGGCCGTTTCATCCGAAAGATCGAATAGGAAGTTGACTCCGGCAAGGTCCTGGGTCGCGGCCCAACTCGGAGGAATACCGCTCGTTTCTGTACCGAAGCCATGGACGACGACTCTGAAGCCGGCCGCAAGATCGACCACGGCGGGCTGGCGCGCCTCCGCGAGAGTTCGGCCCGCGCCGGTGGTCCGCAGCCCGGCCCGACGGAGTGTTTCCAGCGTCTCGAAGAGCCCGGAGTAGCCGTAATCGAGCACGTGATTGTTCGCAAGGACGCAGACGTCGATCCCGGCGGCGGCAAGGCATCCGACGTTCGCCGGATGCATCCGGTAGTTGATGCCTTTGGGCAATGGATCGTCGCTGACGGTCACACTGGTCTCGAGGTTCACGACGCGCGCGTCGGGCGCATTGCGCTGCAGCTCAATCAGAGCGTCCCCCCAGATGTACGAGAAATCGACCGGCCGCGGAATGGGACCGTTCACATCCTCGGCCAGCTCGACGTACGTTCGGGCGTCTGAAACGAACGCCTCATATATCCGCGGGTCGCTCGGATTAGGCAGGATTTGATCGATGCCGCGCCCGGTCATGACGTCGCCGCAGAGGAAGACTGTGATGAGTCGCGCTCCCCTCGTATTCATGCGAATGCTCGAAGGTTAACAGCTTTAGGTCGAGAGAGGCCGGTACGCGCCGCCGCCAATCAGCCAGGGATGATCGGGCGGCCGCAACGGCATGTTGGCGCCATATCTCCGGATGGCGCCACTCGGTCAGAAGCAATTCTGCCGGACCTCCTCGATGAACACCTGTTTCATGCGGTTGATGTTGTCGATCTCCTGGGCCTTTATGTCTCGCCACATATCCTGCAAGGCAGTCTTGCCCTCGGCGTTGGCGATGTACTGGTCGTAGCGCCACAGGGCGTCGAGCCGCTTGCTCAGATCGTGAATCAGGTCGTGGTGATGATCCGCAACGCCACAAGTCTCGCCGATGTGCTCCAGTTCCTTTTCTGCCGCTAGCGCCATAATGTATCTCCTTTAAAAGTAGAAATTGTCTCCATCATGTTTGGTTTCCGGAAGTGAATATAGCTTCCATTTACTCGCCCGCTGCGAGGAGTGATGGGTCGCTCTTGATCACGGCCCCGCTCATGGCCAGAGGTCCCGTATTTCCTCCGGCAACACCTGCTTAACGTCCTCGATCTCTCCCTCGCTGACACGCTTTGCGAGCACCGTGAAGACCGCTCGCGCCACCTGCTCGGGATCGACGCTGTTATCGCCCTTGAACTGTTGCCCGATTCGGCTGAGGAATTGCTCCCTCTGGCGAATCTTCGACGGCTTGCCAGTCGGGTCCCAGCCTTCGTAATAAAACCCGCGGATCAGCATCGGGAGTTGCGCCCCGAGCTGCGCCACCTCCTCCACCGTGAGCCGGTCGCGCAGCGCATGCAGGACGGCTCTCAAGGCCAAGTAGGCCTTTTGCTTTTCTTGCCAGCCCAGTACCTGCATCAGCTCGTTGAGCCATCTGTTGGTCTTTTGTACCGTCGTGTCAAAAACGTCGAGACTCGTCGCGCCCATATTATCGTCTCCATCTACCGGTAGGCAGCGGCGACAGAATGTGATGAGCCTCAATGGCGGGACGCCGAGATGTCACATTCTGCCCGCGCTGAAAGTTTGTAGTTCCAATCCCAGGGGAGAATCGATCTATACGCAAAACGCATACCTCGACCGGGTAATGTTATGCGTCAAGTGTCCCATTGCGCCGATTAGCGGGACTGAGACGAGGCCAAGTCGAGCGCCATTTGATCAGGATCATCGAGCTTTTCCGTCCCGTTTAGCCAGATGAGCTACAGTCATGCAGTCTGGTTTGCGAGACACGGCAATGTGGAGCCATCAGCGTTCGGGTCGCACAATTAGCCGCCTGAAAGCCATTTGCTTGAGGGGCGAGAAGAGGCAGTTTTGTCTTCTTTGATACTGCAAATCAGCCACATGTGAAATGATATGAAAACGTCGCTTTCCGACCGCGCGAGACATGATAGGTAGACCGACCCGACATTATCCTCTTTGACTAACCGACCGCCAGATTTGACCGCCAACCGCGAGCTTGGTTCGCGAGCCAGCGATCAAAGTGCGCGACATCGAACAGCCCACTCCAATATGTACTTAGCCGCGATAACGAACGTAGTAAGCGGCACGCTTATTGCTGACCGCGAATAGCCGTGCGCCTGAAAATGCGGCGCATGAGAAACAACGCCCTAGGGGAAAAAACTTATGAAGATAGATCAGGCGACTGCGGCAGGTGTGATACTTGGAGTCGGGATGGGGGGCTTTGTGAGCGGTTTTTTGTTTCAAATGATCCTGCGCTGGCATCACATGCTCTCAAACGTCATTCCGCCCAACACCATGGCGGGCGTAAACACCAACATGCTTTGGGATGGCCTCTTTCACGCTTTCACCTGGCTCGTGACGCTGATTGGAATTTTTATGTTGTGGAACGCCGCTAAGTATCAGGTCGCGCGCGCCAAGAGATTGCCTTCGACGAAGTCATTCGTGGGATCGCTGACGCTGGGCTGGGGATTGTTCAATTTGACTGAGGGGGTCATTGATCACCACCTGCTGGCGATTCATAACGTCAGAGAGGTTTCGAACTCGCGGCCCTGGAATATTAGCTTTCTCATCATCGGGGGCGGACTGATGATAAAGATCGGATGGAGGCTGATGCGGGGAGGCGTCCGCAGGCGCATGGCCACAAGCGCGCGGCGCCTGGCTTGACAGATTCGGAACCACAAAGTGGGAGGCTGCGGCCAACTGCTCAATGCGAGTTATTTCCTCTCGAAAGGGGAGAACAATGGGCTTCAACCCGCTTGCAGAGAAAGGCATTCCGATCGAGAAGCAACTGCGCGATTGGTCGGAACTGAACGTCCACCCCTACGATAAGGAACAGGTGGACCCGTACACGCGCACGCGCATCATCACGATGAACGGTGTCGAGATCGAATCCATCATCTTTTCGCGCCAGTTCGCGCGCCGGACCGACAACCAGGAGATCAAACGCGCGCTCGCCTTGACCCGCCGAATCGAACAGCAGCAGCAGAAGGCCGTCAACTGGCTCACGCCTGGCGAGGAGACCACGCTTGAAGTGACCATCGGCTATGAACAAACCGCGGTCGACCTGACGGCGTACATCGCGCGCGCCGAGCCAGACCCGTACCTCAAACAGACCTTCGAGTTCGGCCTGATCGAAGACTCCGATCATCAATACCGCTACGCGAACTTGCTCGCCCTGCTCGAAGGCAAGAAGGCCGAGCGGATCACGGGGCCGCTCACCGAGATCATGCCCGGGCGCCCGACGGTCGCCGAACACCGCCACCCGTTCGACGACATCCGCGCGCATTACGACAAAAACACTGTCGACCCTCTCTCTCGTCTGCACGTGATGACGATCACGGCGGCCGAGCAGCAGACGTTGAACTTTTACATGAACATGGGCGCCCGCTACATCGAACCGCTGGCGCGCGCGCTTTACCTCGAGATCGCGATGATAGAGGAACAGCACGTGACGCAATACGAATCACTGCTCGACCCGCTCGAGTCATGGTTCCAACAGGAGGTCTATCACCATTACAACGAGTGTTACCTCTACCACTCGTTCATGAGCCAGGAGTCCGACCTGCGCATCCGCGCCATCTGGGAGCTTCACCTGAACATGGAGATCGAACACCTTCGCGTCGCGTGCGAAATGATGCGCCGCCACGAAGGGATCGAGGCCGAAGAGATTCTCCCGAAGGAGTTGCCCGAGCCGACGCTCTTTCAGGAAGACAAGCAGTACGTCAGGCAAGTACTGGCAGAACAGGTCGAACTGCGCACGGTGTGGACGCAGTTCGTCCCGCTCGACCAACTGCCTGAAGATGCGAAGTATTTCGAGTACCAAGATGCCGTTAACGGCGGGGGCTTCGCGCCGAGCGAACGCGTGTCGGAAATCGGCGTTTCGAGCTTCGGCGCGGAATAGGTGCAGGAGTTCGGGCTGCGGCGGACAGCGGAACTGCTGATTGATAGAGTCGCTCGGATTCATTGGTACAGCCCCTATGACCTGCCAAAGACCTGGCCCGCAACTACCAGGCGCCGAGAGGCCCAAGGGTCCGCCTATTATCGCCATTTTTATATGGGTCTGTTGCGTGAGAACGTCGCGCCTAAACTGGCGTTCAAGCAGTTCACCGATTACACGCCCGCTCAAGGAGAGTGTTGGCGCCAAGATTGCGGTGTGAAATGTGGGATTTCCTCTTGCGATAGCATTCGCGTATCGCGTGCGAATCGGCAAAGCAAGAATTACCGGTCTAAAGAGAATGGAGAAGTTTGAAATGGCAATAGCTACGATGCAAGTTAGAACTGATGATGACATTCGCGACTCCGTGCTGGAGGAGCTTAAATGGGACCCGAAAATCACCTCACCCGACGTCGCCGTCGCCGTTAAAGACGGGGTGGTGACGCTTACCGGATTCGTCTCCAGCTATTGGGAGAAAGAGGCGGCCGAGAAAGCGGCCAAGCGTGTCTACGGGGTGAGAGGCGTGGCCAATGACCTTCAAATCAAACTGGCTACGGAGCGAACCGACCCGGAGATCGCAAGAGATGTTGTCCAGGCGCTTGAAAGCCACGCCGGCATCCCAAGCGACCGGATTAAGGTGACAGTCAAGTATCACTGGGTGACGCTCGAAGGGAGCGTTGACTGGCAATATCAAAAGTCTCTCGCCCAGTCAGTGGCGAAGACTATAAAAGGAGTGCTCGGCGTCACCAACAACATCGAGGTCAGGCCGCAGGCCTCTCCGACCGATCTCAAGAGCAAGATCGAGCAAGCGCTACTGCGGATGGCCGAACTGGATGCCCGCCGTATCAAAGTGGAAGTTGATGGCGGCACGGTGAGACTCTATGGCACCGTACGTTCGTGGGCCGAGAAGGAGCAAGCCGCATGGGTCGCATGGTCAGCGCCCGGAGTCACGAAGGTCGAAAACTACATCACTATAGAACCATAGTGTTACCGTTCCGATGCGCACGGTTGGCGCGGGCTTTCTCACAGGTTGTGGTCCACACCGTGCGTGGATCATCAGCTGCCGCCAACCTGGCTGAATATTCGCGCCCTACTGCGACCGCGATCCCGCGCCAGTGGTGGAAGTCAACGAGGCGTAGAAAAGCGCCACCTCGCGCATCTGCTCCGCAGTCAGCCCGGCGGCAACCTGGAGCATGATGTGCGCATAGGCCGTGCCGCCACGGCGCGCATGCTTGAAAAGGTCGAGCTGAAGCGCGAGATAGTCGGCGTACTGGCCTGCCAGTTCGGGATAGACCGGGTTCCGCGCAGCGGAGCCGGGGCCGCGTGACAGGCGGCGCAGGCGGGGACGCGTTGAGACGGGATGCCTTGCCGCGCGATCGTTTTGCCGCGCTCGATTTCCGATGCCGCCTGCTGCGGGGATGCCGCCGGCTCCGGCATGCTTGCGTAGTAGCGCGCCAGCTCGCGCATCTCCTCCTGGCTGAGTACTGCGGCAAGGCGGCTGCATGATTCCGCTGTGTCGCTGCCCACGCGCGTAGGCCCGAAGTGATAGGTCGAGGTAAGTGGCGCGCTGGCCGGCAAGTTTCGGAAACGCGCCCAAACCTCGTCCGAGGCCGTTCACGCTGTAACAACGCGCGCAGTTTGCGGTGATCGCGTGAGGCGAGGTCTCCGGCCCCGGCGAGTCTGGGGGCGGCGCAGCCTCGCCGCCCGGCGCAGTCTCGCCCCGCGCCAGCCGCCGATATTCCGCCGAGTCGAGGCATGGAAACCGGCGCAGAAACGCGACCATCGCCTAGACCTCGTCGTCACGCTCAAGCGCGGACCAGGCGGGCATCCCCGTGAACTTGATGCCGTGCTTGACGATGTAGAACAACTCCTCGTCCTAACCACTTCTAGACCGCTGGCGGGAGGTACGGCGGAGCAGGCGTCATCCGCCACGCGATCCGCGGATGCGGCAGATCCGGACTAGCGTGGCAGGGGCGATATCCGATCTCGTAATGTCCTGCGCCCTTCAGCGCGAGCGAGTGGTCGTCGAGCGGCGGCGCATTCAGCCCCAGTGTGTGTGTCGACCGACTGCTCCTCTTCTCGATCATGACATTCTCTGGCGGAGGCGGCATCGCGGGGAGACGGCAGGCGCCGCGCCGCTACAAGAACGACTCCGGCAACGAGTCCGGCAAGCAGCGCGCTGATTCTGATCAAACGGCCCATCATGCCCTCACCTACGGCTTGAGCGCCGCGCCCCGCACTAACCTGGCCGTCAGCTCCAGACCGCTTGCGAGATAGGCTATGCCACCAACTAGCAGCATGATCGCTCCGCCCAGGCGCTGGTCATCCAACGGCGTCAGCCACGCGAATCCTCGCGTATGGATTGTGTGGGCGCCGAGATGATAGAGCGGGCGCGTGGCGAGAGCGAGCAGCGCCCCCAGCAGCGTCTAGCCAAATGACGACGGACCCTGCGGCCATCCATCAGAAGAGGCCGATCATGCGCCCCGCTCCAAGTCCTGCCGGGTCCAACGTCGACTGAGGAACATTCCAACCGGCCAGCGCCGGCAAGAAACAATCACACCCCATCATTCGCGACATCGGTCCAAATTTCGGTAGGAGGTCATACATTTCGTAGCGGCCGTATTCGTAATCTCGGTCTGAATATCGTTTAGCAATCTAAGTCCACGAGATCAGGTTCGTCAGTCAGCCTTCGCAAAATAGGGCGGTTGTGTGTGATCGATAAAAAAAGATCTCAGTTCGGCGGCGTACCGATTCGGCGCCAACAAGGGGCTACGATGGCGATTGAACAAAGTGTTGTAGTCATACGCGATTGTCAGAACAGGTCAAATTTTTGGAGGCGACGATGGATAGACGAAATTTCCTTGAAAAAGCGGCCGCCGTATCGGGTTTGGCGGCCTCACATCAGATACATCAGGCATTGGACGAGGCTGCCTCTGCGCACGGAGAGTCAAGGCGCCCACTTGGGGCTGCCGAGTCTCAAAATCCGGCAGCCAATGAAATGATCTATCGGCCACTGGGGCGCACGGGCGAAAAAGTTTCGGCAATAGGCTTGGGCGGCTACCACATCGGCATCCCGAAAGACGAACAAGAGAGCATCAGGATCATCCGCAGCGCCGTAGACCGAGGAATCACCTTCATGGACAACTGCTGGGATTACCACGACGGGCAAAGCGAGCTTCGGATGGGGAAAGCGCTCGCCGACGGCTACCGGCAGAAGGTCTTCTTGATGAGCAAGATTGACGGCCGCACCAAAGAATCCGCGGCCAGGCAGATTGACGAATCGCTCAAGCGATTACAGACGGATCGCATTGACCTGATGCAGTTCCACGAAATCATCCGTATGGAAGACCCGGATCGCATCTTCGCGCCCGGCGGCGCTATGGAAGCGATGCAGGCGGCGAAGCAGGCGGGCAAGATTCGTTTCATCGGCTTCACCGGACACAAAGACCCGCTGGTCCACCTGCGGATGTTGGAGGTCGCCGCCGCCAACCGTTTCCGGTTCGACGCGGCGCAGATGCCACTCAACGTCATGGACGCTCATTTCCGCAGCTTCGAGCAGAAGGTCCTACCCGTGTTGCTGCGGGACGGAGTAGGTGTGCTGGGAATGAAGCCTTTGGGCGGTAAAGTGATCCTGGAAAGTAAGACTCTCAGGCCGATTGAGTGTCTTCATTATGCGCTCGATCTGCCAACATCAACCGTCATCACCGGCATTGACAGTATGCCGATCCTCGAACAGGCGATTGAGGCGGCGCGCACTTTCAAGCCGATGAGCAAAGCGGAAGTATCCGCGCTGCTTGCGCGCACGGCGCGGGCCGCGTCAACGGGAAAATATGAGTTGTTTAAGACCGACGTCCTCTACGACGCCACGGCCAAGAATCCGCATTGGCTGGGCTGAGGGGGCGCTTCATCGCCCTCGTTGCAAAACGTCGGCGTCGCGCGCAGGCACAGTTCCACAAGTGAGATAGACTTCCGCAGGTCAGTCCGCCCGCGCCTGGCGCCCTTCTTGCGGGAATAATTGAGAGAATAATCAATGTGAGTTCTTCCCTTAATCGGCGGCAACAGTTGTTGGCAAGCCGATATGTGTGAAGGGAGGTAGGAATATGCAGAGACGCGATACAGAACGTTCAGGCGAATGGGGGCGGAGCGTGCGGATCCCGTCGGGCGACGCGATTCTCGATGGAGAGCTAATGATTCCGAGCGGAGCAGGCGGCGTCGTCCTCTTCGCGCATGGCAGCGGAAGCAGCCGCCATAGCCCGCGCAACCAGTACGTGGCGCGTGTCATCCGCGAGGCGGGCATCGGGACGCTGCTCTTCGACCTGCTGACGGCGGAAGAGGAGGCGGTGGATATGTACACACGGAGCCTCCGCTTTGACATTTACCTGCTGGCCGACCGGCTGGTTGACGCGACGAAATGGATAGACGAGGAGAGTAACCGGCTCATAAAACTAAGCGGGGCTCAACACTTGCGGGTTGGTTATTTTGGCGCGAGCACAGGGGCCGCGGCGGCGCTGGTGGCGGCGGCCAGGCTCGGCGAGAGCATCGGCGCGGTCGTTTCGCGAGGGGGACGTCCCGACCTGGCGGGAGACGCCTTGCCGCTGGTGGAGTCGCCAACGCTACTCATCGTCGGCGGAGCCGACGAGCTTGTCATTGAACTGAATAAGGAAGCCTTCGCGCGCCTGCTGTGAAAAACCTGTTTCGTGCTTGTACAACATAAAAGACACACAACCCCTGCCCTGCCATTGAAGGCCGTTTGACACCGTCGACAAGGCAGGTGGGAGGGAGTAGCCGACTTACTGAACTGAATCTGGCGGCGCGAGCGCGGCCTCAGGCCGTTGACACAATCTGTCTTCCCGATTGGACTCCTGATATGACAAGGCCACAAACAAGGCGATTATCGGCGCCATAACGGACAGACATCGGTTGAAGCCCCTCGTTATCATCGCGCTAAAAACAGAGCGAAGATAATTCGGATATGTTCGAATAATGTAGCCGCAAATGATCCGATGCCTGAATTCGTCAATTTGAAAATCCGACGTCAGGCGGATCCGGAGTCGAAGCCGTATTGGGAAGAGTTCCGAGTCCGTTACCGTCCGAACATGAACGTCATCATCTGCCTGATGGACATTCGCCGAAATCCGGTGAACAGCCGCGGCGCGCAATCAACGCCCGTCGTCTGGCAGCAGAATTGTTTGGAAGCCGTCTGCGGCAGTTGCGCGATGCTCATCAACGGGGGCGCGCGGATGGCCTGCTCGACGCTGATTGACAAGATCGGGGCCGAAGTCACGCTCGAACCGTTCACGAAATTTCCGGTGGTGCGAGACCTTGCGATTGATCGCGGCCGGATGTTCGGCGCGCTTGAGCGGATCAAGGGCTGGATCGAGATTAACGGGACGCACGACCTGGGTCCGGGGCCGCGCGTTACGCCGAAGGTCCAACAGGAAGCTTACGCCATCTCGCGCTGCATGACCTGCGGCTGCTGTTTCGAGGTTTGCCCTAACATCAATCCACGCAACCCATTTATCGGCCCCGCCCCCGTCGCGCTGGCGCATTACTACAACCTTCATCCTTCAGGCGCGGCGCAGCGCGATGACCGGTTACAGGCGTTGATGGACGACGGCGGCGTGATGAGCTGCTCGAACGCCCAGAATTGCGTCGAGGCCTGCCCAAAAGGCGTCCCGCTGACCGAGGCCATCGCCATGGTCAAGCGCGACGCCACCTGGCATGGATTGTTCGCGTGGTTAAGAGAGTGAGTCGAAAAAGAGTAGGCCGCGCACGGCGGCACGGGCGCGGCGGGCGCGCCGAATGATTCCGCGAGATTTCGATGGCGATTCAGTTACGGCGTCAATTCGTTCTGAAGAAGCTTCACCAACTCACAGGATTTCTGCCCCTCGGCGCCTTTCTGCTCGAACATTTTTATACGAACTCGTACGCCGCGCTCGGCCCCGAGGCCTTCAACCAGGCGGTCGCCACGCTTCAGGGCCTCCCTTACCTGCTGGGCATCGAGACGCTGTTGATCTTTTTGCCCCTGCTATTTCATGGAATTTACGGCCTGTGGATCACGTGGCAGGGACAGCCGAATCAATTCCAGTACCCGTACGTTCGCAACTGGATGTACACGCTGCAGCGCGTGACGGGGTTGATCCTCGTCGTCTACATAATCGTTCACGTGTCGTCTCAGCGTTTTGGGACTCAAATCCTCAACTTCAACCCAATGGGCAAAGCCGTGGCGCATCACCCGAACGAAGCCTACTCAATCGTGCATGCGGCCATGGCCAGCGACGCGGTGCTGGCGTTTTACATCATCGGAGTCGCGTCCGCGGTATTTCACCTGGCTTGGGGCGTATGGATGTTCGCGATTGACTGGGGATTTGCGGTCAGCCGGCGCGGACAACGCTACGTCGGCTATGCCTGCGGGGTCTTCGGCGTGGCTCTGTTCCTGACGGGGCTGAACGCGCTACTGTCGTTCACGCGCTTCGGGGGATTTATTAAATGAAGAAGGTCAGGATCATCGTCGTGGGCGGCGGCCTGGCCGGGCTGATGGCCACGATCAAGATCGCCGAACTGGGGCAGGAGGTCGATCTCTTTTCAATCGTACCTGTGCGCCGCTCGCATTCGGTCTGCGCGCAGGGCGGCATCAACGCCGCGATCGACCAGAAGGGCACGGGCGATTCGCCCTGGGAGCATTTCTACGACACGATCTACGGCGGCGACTTCCTGGCCGACCAGCCTCCGGTTCTCAGGATGTGTGAGACGGGGCCGGCGATCATTCATATGTTCGACCGCATGGGCGTGCCGTTCAACCGCACGCCGGAAGGCAACCTGGATTTCCGCCGCTTCGGCGGCGCGAAACACCCACGCACGGCCTTCGCGGGCGCCACGACCGGCCAACAGTTACTTTACGCGCTGGACGAACAGGTGCGGCGGCGCGAAGTGGCGGGATTGGTGAAGAAGCATGAGTACTGGGAATTGCTCTCTCTCATCATTGATGACCGTCAAACGTGCCGGGGTATAACGGCGATGAACCTGAGATCAATGGAGGTGCGCGCGTTCCCGGCCGACGCGGTGATCCTGGCGACGGGCGGCATCGGCTCGATCTTCGGGCGCTCGACCAATTCGGTGATCTGCACCGGGTCGGCGCAATCAATCGCCTACCAGCAGGGGGCGTTTTACGCCAACGGCGAATTCATTCAGGTCCACCCGACGGCGATTCCAGGCGAAGACAAACTCAGGCTGATGAGCGAATCGGCGCGCGGCGAAGGCGGGCGGATCTGGGTCCCGCGCGTCAAAGGCGACCCGCGTCCGCCAGCGGAAATTCCCGAACGCGAGCGGTGGTATTTCCTGGAAGAGAAATACCCGGAATACGGCAACCTGGTCCCGCGCGACATCGCCACGCGCGAAGTCTTTCAGGTGGTTCTTGACGGCTATGGCGTAAACGGCGGGAACCATGTCTACCTCGATCTGACGCACATCCCGCGCGACGTGCTCGACCGCAAGCTGATGGGAATTCTCGAAATTTACGAGACCTTCGTCGGCGACGACCCGCGCGAGGTTCCCATGCGCATCTTCCCCGCAGTGCATTACACGATGGGCGGGCTGTGGGTCGATTACGGCCAGCAGACCAACGTCCCGGGTTTATTCGCCTGCGGCGAATGCGATTACTCGATCCACGGCGCCAACCGGCTGGGAGCGAACGCCCTGCTCTCGTGCGTTTACGGTGGCGGCGTCGCGGGGCCGAACGCGGTCAGGTTCGCCGAGGCGCGCGACCACGACGGCTTCGACGCGCTTTACGATTCCGAGCGCAGGCGCCAGGAGGAGATCAACGACGACCTGATCCGCCGGCAAGGCCCGGCAAACATCTTCGACATTCACGACGAGATGGGCCGCTGGATGACTGACAACGTGACCGTGATCCGCTACAACGACCGGCTGCGCGCGACCGACGACAAGCTGCTGGAATTGCTCGATCGTTACCGACGCATTAACGTCAATGACATGAATCTTTGGGCGACGATGATCCTGCCGTATGCGCGGGAGCTTTATAACATGCTGCAATTGGCGCGCGTCATAACGCTGGGCGCGCTGGAGCGCAACGAATCGCGCGGCGCCCATTACAAGCCCGAATTCCCGGCGCGCAACGACGCCGAGTGGCTGCGGACGACCAAAGCGGCGTTCTCCGGCGAAGCTCCGGTCTTCAGCTATGAGGTAGTGGATACCTCCTTGATCAAACCGCGCGTGCGCGATTACAGGAGGGCGAAGAGCGCAGAGTCGAAGCAGGCGACCGGCGAGGAGATGAAACCCGCGGACGTTGATCGTTACGCCGAAGATGAAAGGTCGAAAGTGGAACGACCGACCGCCAGGTCAACCACGTGACCCACCCACAAAATCCATGCTCGTCCGCTCTTTCTTCAGGCCGCCATCCGAGACGGGCGCGCGCCGCCGCTCATCTCAGCCAGGAGAAGGTTATTCCGTTTGATCAGCGAGTCGAGCGTTGCTTTGAGCGTATCAGCCTTGGTGCGGAGTTCAACGAGCATCCGCTGCGCCTGCTTCTGCACGTCCTCAAGGCTTTCCATATGCTCACTCGTCAGCGAGCGCGCCGTGTTGAGGCTCGATATCGCTGCCTCGACACGAGACTCGGCGTCTACCAGATCGTTGCGCGACACGGCGAGGCGCGCCAGGGCGAGTTGCTGCTTGGCTTCGATCATGGCCAGACGGGCTCTGGCTTCTTCGACGGCGCGGCGGAGCGACTCTTCGGCCTCGACCACGGCGGCGGCCATCCCGGCTTTGACCTCTTTGATCTCGCGGGCTGCCCGCGCGGACAGCCGGTCGAGCGTCTCGGAAATTGCCCTCAAGTCTTCGCGGACCTCTTCCACCGCCACCTCGCTGAGTCCCCTCACTAGCGAAGCCATTTCGTCAATTGCGCGTACGCTACGCTGATAGCCGGCCCTCACGCTAGCCACCAGGCTATCCCCTGTGCGGGATACCAGTGACCTGAGTTCCTCGATCCTTTCGTTGAGCGCCCTTTCTACTGCGCGGATGTCCTGCCTGCCACCGCTGCGGATATAAGCGATTGAACCAATAATCAGAGAGAAAATTGAAATGACCAAAGCAAGTGTCTCCATGCTTATCCTCCTTCTCATCGATAGTGCAAGTGAGGCGCCGCGAGTGCGTGAATTGATGGCATTTGAAAGATGGCCGAGACTTGAACTTAGCTATCTATAGAGACGCCTGATGTGGCCGGATTGTATAAATCTCCCCGCAAAATTGACTCACTTCGCCCTGTCTCCTTATAGGTTCGAGTGCGCATTGCGCCCGCGATGGAAGGGCGCTAAAGACTTGAATCAAGCCGCCGGCGCCGGACATCCGCGTTGATCGGGACATAATACCCGTCGTCGGCGCCACGCCGCTCAACGTGAAGAGCGCGGAACACGGGCCAAGCGCCGGCGACTTGCCGGCGCATCGAAAAGACATGGAATAGAAATTGATAATGCACGCTAGGGCGCTATTGGGAAACCGGCTGAGCCCATCGTGTTACGCGGTGGGACTGATTACGGAATGGAGGCGCGGGCGTCAGCCCTGTTCCAATTGCGAAAAGCGGGATGAAGAGGGCTGACAGAATTACAAATCTTTTCCGACAGGGCGGCAGGCGCGGGCCTTTGCAGGTTCTGTCTGTGTGATTGCGGACTTTAATTTCAATGGAGAACCAACGATGAAAGAGAAGAAGAACAACGATAGATCACCAGCCGAAATGCCGGGAGTGTGGCAGTCCTCTTCGATGATAGATGAGGAAGCTTCCGGCGCCGGCGATGGACAGACCGAATTGCGCGGCCTGATCGCGCGACGAGCTTATGAAATTTACGAAGAGCGCGGCAGATGTGATGGCGCCGACGTGGCTGACTGGCTCCAAGCCGAAGTCGAGGTGAAGTCCTTGCTTATAGAAGCAAGACTGCGTCCCGTAGCCTCACGCGCTAGAGCATGACGCCGGCGTGTGGCGCGGCGCTGGTTCACGCCTAAAGCCGAAGCCCGTTTCCGGTTGAGTCAAATAGCTCTACCGTAATGGATGGAGTTGGAACGGCGCTCACACCATCCATTACGGCCGGGCTATCGATCCCTGCGCGAGTTCGTATAGATCGAGACAGATGGAAATCGTTCTGGAAATCAGTAGCGGACGTTGGGGCAATTTGGCGCGTCCGGAAAGCGCAATTCGGCCTCACAGAATTATCTCCGCCGTTCTAAACCACTCATTGGCAATTGTCCGCCGCGCTAACCGGACAAGAGAGCATTGGCGCCAAGCTTGCGGGCTGGAGAGCAGGATTTTTACCTTGCAGAAGCATTCGCGCGCCGCGCGCGAATTAGCACAGCAAGAATTACTGGTCGATATAAAATGGAGAAGTTTGAAATGGCAGTAGCTACGAGGCAAGTCAGAACCGATGATGACATTCGCGAAACCGTGTTGGAGGAGCTTAAATGGGACCCGAAAATCACCTCGCCCGACGTCGCCGTCGCGGTGAAGGACGGCGTGGTGACGCTCACCGGATTCGTTTCCAACTATTGGGAGAAAGAGGCGGCCGAGAAAGCGGCCAAGCGCGTCTACGGGGTGAGAGGCGTGGCCAATGATCTTCAAATCAAACTGGCTACGGAGCGAACCGATCCGGAGATCGCAAGGGACGCCGTTCACGCGATTGAGAGCCACGTCGGCATCCCGAGCGATCGGATCAAAGTTACGGTCAAGTACGGCTGGGTGTCGCTCGAAGGCAGCGTTGACTGGCAATATCAAAAGTCTCTCGCCGAGTCGGCGGTGAAGAACATAAGAGGAGTGCTCGGCGTCACCAACAACATCGAGGTCAAGCCGCAAGTCTCTCCGACCGATCTCAAGAGCAAGATCGAGAATGCGCTGGTCCGGATCGCCGAACTGGACGCCCGCCGTATCACCGTAGAGGTCGATGGCGGCACGGTGAAGCTCTATGGCAGCGTACGTTCATGGGCCGAGAAGGAGGAGGCCGAGCGGGCAGCCTGGGCCGCGCCCGGAGTCACTAAGGTTGAAAACTACATCACGATTAACCCTTAGTGTTGTCGATCAAATGCGCATGGTTGGCGCTAGCTTTCTCATAAGTCATAGGCCAAACCGTGCGCCTTTTCATGATTGACACGACATTTAAGAAGTTGTGGCGTCGCTTCAGTCATCACCGTCAGGTAAGGCGGCGCCGACGACCACGCTTCACCGAGCGCCCATTCCTCTACGCTACTCTCATTCAATTTTTTTCCTGGTGGGATTATTTTGTAGTCGACGTCGCCAGAGGGTAGTCGTATAATGATGTAAGTAATATTCTTGCCGCTACGAACAAGAGCTCAACGAGTTTTTCACCTGCAGGCAAGGGATACATTGTGAGTCCTCCCTCTCCCCTCCGAATTATCTACAAGCATGATCTCGCCAAGTTTGATGGGGACGTCATCATTGACCTCATGCGGACCGCTTGATGAATATTATTGGCGGCATCCTTCCTGAGAACATTTCTTGACACTGCCTGGCGAATTCACGCGAGAGTTACGGAGTCATTCTCCCTGATGCGACGTTGCGCATCCATAACACACAGAAGGATAAAGTCGCTCTGTGGAAGACCGAATTGAGGAAGTTCGAAGACTTCAAAATCACATCAACAATCTGACCATTATCCCGGACCTTTCCTCGCGCAGACAGGCGGAGGCGCATCTGGCCTATCAAACCAACCTGCTCGCAAATGTCCACGACGCCATAACAGTGGCGGCTCAATTGGCGGCTATCGTTGAATTGTCCGACGAGGCCATTGCCACCGCCGTCGCCAGCAAGGATCTAAATGGAATTATTGTGAGTTGGAACACGAGGGCGGAAAAGCTGTTCGGTTATGCGGCGGAAATTATTGGAAAAGTGATCGGCGCATCAAAAATCGCCCGCGACATCACCGAACGCAAGCGAGCGGAAGAGAACAGGTATTGCTCAATCTCATCCTCAACAGCTGCGAAGCCATGAGGATGCGACACAATAATTCCCCATTCATCAACTCCCCTTTGCCCTCCCTTGCTGAAAACTATTGCTGAATCGCTGCCCCTCGAGATGAAAAAACTCGACTGCCATCAGATGCGCGAGTCAGAGGAAAGGCCCGTTGCAGAAAGAACCTTCTCACGGAAGCTAGCCAGATGTGAGTTACCTACGACACCCCTCTCTGGCAATGAAGCGTCTCAACCGCTCGAAACGGAAGGTTGTGACCGCCATAGCTTCGATCGATTCATAGGACGCTCCCCCCCCATGCAGCGCATCTATCGGATCATCGAGCGAGTGGCGCCGACCAACGCCACGGTGCTCATCAGTGGGCGCACGGGCACAGGCAAGGAGATCGTGGCTCGATCAATCCATCGCAACAGCGCGCGCGCGTCAAGGCCCTTTGTCGATGTCAACTGTAGCGCGCTGCCGGAACAACTTATTGAATCGGAACTTTTTGGCCACCAAAAGGGATCCTTCACCGGGGCGACCCAAACCAGGAAAGGCTTATTTGAGTCGGCGCACGGCGGCACCCTCTTTCTTGATGAGGTGCAATCGCTTAAGCCGGAGCTTCAAGCAAAGCTGCTGCGCGTCCTGCAAGAACGAGTGATTCGCCAGGTCGGCGGGCGCGAAAATAAAGAGATTGATATGCGAGTGATTGCGGCCACCAATCAGGATATTGTCGAGGCGGTGCGCAAAGGGGAGTTTCGAGAAGACCTCTACTACCGCCTTAACGTAGTCAACATTCGCATGCCCGAACTGCGCGAACGGCGCGAGGACATCCCGCTGTTGATAGACCATTTCCTGAAGCTCCACGTGGAGACGAATCATCAAGAAGCGCGCCTCTTTTCAAATGAGGCGATGCGACTTCTGTTCAGCTCCGAATGGCCGGGGAACGTGCGCGAATTGGAGAACGCGGTCGAGCACGCGCTTGCAATCGGGACAGGGCCGACGCTGAGAATTCCGGACCTGCCGCTGCACATCAACGGGCTGGTCGAGGAGACGGGGGCGCCGGATTCTGTGGGCGAAGCGCGCACACTTCGGGAGGTCGAACGTCGCTACATCCTGCGCGTCTTAGAGGAAAATGGCGGCAATCATGTTCTCGCAGCTAAAGTTCTTGGAATTGACCGTCGCACGCTTTATCGCAAGCTCGAAAAATATAAATTGTAGTCGGCAAGGGCAAGTTTGTATGCGCGTATCATCCAATTCGCCACACAACGGATGCCCTAACACGCCAAGCTCTTTTATCGTCAGCGGCTATTACCTTCTATAAATAATTCTCTTTGGGCATTCAACTTGCCAATCTAAGGCTTGAAGGTGTGGTCACACCGCAGGGCAGAAACACGTTGAGGGGTGAACCTCGGCGCGGTAGGAGAGCGGGAAGCGACCCGAGATCCGATCCGGCGCGCATTTGACGGAGTTCAGGTCGCTCTCCGCCTCCCTACTGAGCCGACGCGCTCTCGCGTAACCTTCATCGCATTGAAGGCGCGACCGATGATGCGAGACTGAAGAGCGAGCATGGGGATATTAGAAATTCTCTGGATCTATTTAATTCTGACGACGATTCAGCCGGTCATCACTCAGAAGTGGTTGGAAGCCTCTCGCCTGCGTTTACTGCGTAAACTCGAAAGATCACGCGGCAGCCGCGTGATTGCGTTGGTTCACCGCCAGGAGACGATGAGCCTGCTCGGATTTCCCATCCTCCGTTACATCAATATCGAAGATTCCGAGGAAGTGCTGAGGGCGATCAAGCTCACTGATAAGTCCGTGCCCATCGATTTGATAGCCCATACCCCGGGAGGGCTTGTGCTGGCCGCACAGCAGATAGCGCACGCGCTTAAGAATCACCCGGCGAAGGTGACGGTAATCGTGCCCCACTATGCGATGTCGGGAGGCAGCCTGATCGCGCTGGCGGCGGACGAAATCATCATGGACCCCAACGCAGTGCTCGGGCCGGTTGACCCCCAAATAGGCGAGTATCCTGCGGCGTCAATACTGAAGGCCATCGCCCAGAAAGATAAGAATAAGATTGACGACAACACATTGATCCTGGCCGACGTGTCGGAGAAAGCCATTGCGCAACTCAAAGCCTGCGTCCGCGAAATCCTCAAAGGCAAGATGGGCGATCAAAAGATTGAGGAGTTGGCCGAAACGCTTCCGACCGGCAAATGGACGCACGACTATCCGCTGACCTATGAAGAAGTGAAAGAGCTTGGCCTGCCGGTCTCGACCGATATGCCAGCCGACGTTTACAAGTTTATGGAATTGTTCCCCCAACCAACGCGGCGCACCCCTTCGGTGCAATATGTTCCGATGCCAGCGCGCCAACGAGGCGGCCAGCAAAATCAATAATGAACTCTGACTGAAAGAAGGAATGGTAAGGAAAGAATCTGATATGAGTAAAGGCAAGAACCGGCAAGGAACAACGGAACCGGACTCAGCGCTCGGACCCGGCGTTCCGGCGCCCGACTTCAAACTGCGGAGCACGCAGTCGCTCCGTCCGGACCGCGACGCTGGCGGGTCTGGCGCCTTCGCGCCAGGCTCCAAGCCACAAACTCTGCCGCCCGACCAATTCATTTCGTTGGGTGAATTACGCGGCCGCCCTGTGATCCTCGCGTTCTACCCGGCCGATTGGAGTCCGGTGTGCTGGGATCAAGTGGTGTTGTACAACGAGCTCCTTCCGGAGTTTCAGCGCTTTAATACGGCCCCGCTCGGCGTCTCGGTTGACGGCTTCTGGTGGCGCCTCGCATTCGCGAAGGATCGGAAGTTGCGGTTCCCACTGTTATCGGACTTCGAGCCGAAAGGGGCGGTCGCCAGCAGCTACGGGGCGTATCGCTGGCAAGACGGGTTCAGCGAGCGGGCGTTGTTCGTGATTGACGCCAAGGGGACGATTCGCTGGAGCTACCTCTCCCCGCTCGACGTCAATCCCGGCGCCGACGGCATCCTCGACGCCCTGGAAGCGCTCGATTCAAAGCGGGAGGCGGCGGCATGACACAGGCAAGAATGATAAGGGCAAGGCTCGCCCTTCTGGTTAGCGAAGGGCGCGATCACATCAGAGGGCCGCGAGAGGCGCCCGTCACCCTGGTGGAATACGGCGACTATGAGTGCCCGTTTTGCGGCCAGGCCTATTACGTTCTCAAAGAGATCAAGCTGCGCGCCGGGAATCTGATGCGGTTCGTCTTTCGTCACTTTCCATTGACCACCATCCACCCCCACGCCGAGCGCGCAGCGGAAGCGGCGGAGGCAGCCGGGGCGCAGGGCAGGTTCTGGGAGATGCATGATTGTCTCTTTGAAAATCAACAGTCGCTTGAGGATGAAGATCTGCTGGAATGCGGCGTCTTGGCCGGTCTTGATATTCATCGAATCGCTCGTGATATACGGGAAGGCCGGTATCTAAACCGGATACGCGAAGACTTCCTGAGCGGGGCGCGGAGCAGGGTCAACGGCACGCCGACCTTTTTCATTAACGGCGTGCGCCACGACGGCTCCTGGGACCTCCTCACATTGATGACCGCCATTGAGGAGGCGGCCAGGAATAGGAGGCGGTGAAGGATATGGCAGACACTCAGTTGATTCGTTGCCCAGCTTGCGGCGCGAGCAATCGGGTACCGCGAGAAAAGGTCGAACGGGGGCTTGAACCTGTCTGCGGACGGTGCAAAACGCCTCTGCCCGCCGGCGGTAAACCGGTGACGGTGACTGACGCCACGTTTGCTGCTGAGGTCGAGCGCTCGCCTCTGCCGGTGTTGCTCGATATGTGGGCCCCGTGGTGCGGGCCGTGCCGGATGATGGAGCCGGTAATATACGAACTGGCGGCGGAGATGGCGGGGCGTGTGAGAGTGGCGAAGCTGAATGTGGACGAGAACCCGGCGACGGCGGCGCGCTTCAACGCTCGCAGCATTCCGACTCTGCTGGTGCTTAAAGCAGGACGAGAGGTTGACCGCATTGTGGGCGCGCAGCCCAAGTCAGAGATAGCGCGGCGGCTGGAACGAGTAATGGCCTGAAGCTAGGTGCGCTTATGATAGAGACGGAAATGGATGTAATCCCGCGAGAATTGCCTCGCATCCTCATTCCGCTCATCGGAGCGGACAGCGATGCGAGCGCGCTTCACGTTGCGGCGGATATGGCCCCGCGCGACGCCGAGTTTTTTCTCCTGCACGCGCGCTCGGGGCCGGATGAAGAGCGGTACCCGGATTTCAAGAGGGCGAGCGAAGCGGAGAGATTTGAACGCGGCATTGAGAGCGAGCGCATATTTGCGCGGGCGAACGCCATTCTGGCTTCGCGCGGCCTTATCTCTGCGGGTCAATTGGTTGCGCAGGGCGCCCCGGCGGAGATCATCCTGCGCGTCGCAAACCAAATGGCGGCGGAGTTGATTGTGCTCACTGCGAGTGGCCCGCGGCGCGTTATTGAGCATGCGACCTGCTCGGTGTTGGTCGCGGGGCTTGGCGTCGCGGTCAAGCTCGCGAAGGTCTGAAAGAAATATGATCATCGGAGGCGCCTGATATGGACAAGGTGGTCATCAATCAGTTGCCCGTCGAGAAGCTGCGCGGCCGGCGCGTCTTCGTGCGGATTGACGTCGACATGGAGACGTCGCCATCCGGCGTACTTTTCGATGAAAGCAAGTTACGCTCATCCCTGCCGACATTGGAATATCTGAGGGGCGTCGGCTCGCGCGCCGTCATCGGCGCGACCCTGGGCAAGCCGGGGGGAAGAGTGGTCGAATCGCTCAGACTCGACCCTGTGGCTGAGCGATTGTCCCGGATGCTGGGCAGCCCTGTGCGCAAACTCAGCGAAGCGATCGGGCGCGACCCACAGGGCGCGGTGGCGGGTATGCGAGACGGGGATCTTCTGTTACTCGAAAACCTGAGGTTCTATCCGGGCGAGGACGAGAACGACGCCGATTTCGCGCGTGAGCTTGCCGAGTTGTGCGACGTTTATTGCAATGACGCGTTCGCGCTCGCAAACCTCGCCCTGGCTTCTACTGTCAGCATCACCAGGTATGTCCGGCCGGCGGCGGCGGGCTTGGCGCTGGCCCGCGAGTTGATGATGTTCGAGGCGGCGATTGATCAACCCGATCCGCCTTTTGTCGGTCTCATTGCCGGCGCGCGCCTGGAAGAAAAATTACCCATACTTGAGAACTTGCTGCCCAGGCTCAATCGCTTGTTCATAGGCGGCGCGCTCGCGTTCACTTTCCTCGAAGCAAAACGTCGCGATATCGGCTCGGCGCCGGTCGATAAGGCGCTCCTTCCGCTGGTCAAGGATTTCCTGAAGAAGGCGGAAAAAGAGGTTGAGGTCATCCTGCCTGAAGACTTCATTACGGTACAGGTCGATGAATTCCGCGAGTATGAAAAGAGTGGGCTCATAGGCGATCCGCCTGAGTGGCGGCTCGAACTCGAGAATGGAATTCCGCCGTTCTATCTGCCGGTTGACGTGGGGCCAGCGACAGTAAATCGCATTAAGGGGCTTTTCGAGGGGGCTCGTACGATTCTCTGGAACGGGCCGCTCGGCGTCTGGGAGATCGAGCCGTTCGGGGCGGCCACGCGCGCGGTGGCGCTGCTCATAGTGGAGCGCGTGTCGCCACGTCGTCAGCGCAGCATACTGTGTGGCGACAGCCTCGCGCGCGCTATTCGCAGCTTCAACCTTCCGGTCGAACTCATCCGCCATCTGACGACTGGCGGCGAGCCGGCTCTCCAACTGCTCGCGGGCAATCCGCTGCCCGCGGTATCGGCGCTCGACAATGAACTTGATCTGGTCGCGCCGATTGAGACTCGACCGCGCCGCATCTTACTCCCGGTGGACGGTTCAGAACACTCGCTCGAAGCCGCGCGAAAGCTCGGTCGGCTTATTGACGCTGAAGACGCTGAGATTTCACTCCTTCACGTGCAAAAGCCTGAAGCTTTCGCAGTCGGCGATGTATGGATTGACCCGGACGCAAAACACCTTCATGAAATCAGGCGGCGGCGGGAAGCCGAGCGAGTTTTTGACATTACCAACGCGCCGCTCGCGCAGCAGGGTTTGACCGTGCGCCAACAATTGACTGTCGAAGGTGATCCGGCTAGCGAGATTTTGAGGTTCGCCGATGAGATCGGCGCAGACCTGATAGTGATGGGGTCACACGGGCGGACAGGCGTTCTGCGGGTTTTGATGGGCGGCGTGTCACGCAAGGTGCTTGATCGAGCCAAATGTCCCGTGCTGATCGTGCGCATTCCGGACCGGCGTATGGTCGAGGTCGGAACGCTCGAAACTTAATCGATTCTCGGAGGAGGTAACACATGCAAACGAGAGAGATTCCACGCGAACAATGGATCAGATACTTTGACGACTTCAGCAAGAACCACGAAGGATGGATTGTCACTGTGGAAGTGATTGGCTCCGACATCGGCGATCAGGAGGAAGCTAGCGGGCTGCCGCTGGTGGGAATCAGCGCCGATGTGAAGGCTCGCGAGAACCGGATCGATCTTATGGTCGGCGGCAAACCCGGCGTCGACGTAGAGCGCTTCATCGACAGGCCGAAACACGTCTGGGTTAAGGAGCCAAGGATACCGGGAGACGAGGCGATAGAGGTTGAATCCGAAGATGGAATAAAGACGCTTCTGAACTTCCATCGCATTCCGCCCGAAAGAACCGAGCGTCAGTTGCCGCCGGAGACATAAGTACTCATTTCAAATGAGTGGCGCAACACAAATGGATGAAGAGTCTAGAAAAGGGCATGTACGACATAGGCGCCCGATCCCACGTAAGTACCTCGAACTGACACAGGACGTCATTGTGTTTGGCCTGTGTCTGATGCTTTTCGTGGGCATGGGAATAAAACTGTTCCACCTGGGTCAGCTCATGATGCGGGGCATCGACTTCTCTCTGGTATTGGGCGATGTTTTGTTCATGCTCGTGCTTGTGGAACTTATTCGTCTGCTCCTCATCTATCTGGAGGAGCATTACATTTCGGTGTCGACCATGGTTGAGGTAGGGATTGTGAGCACAGTGCGCGAGGTCATACTGAGAGGGGCTTTGCAGATCGAATGGCGGCAGTTGCTGGTGATATGCGCCCTGATAATAACGCTGGGCATTCTACTGCGCTATTCCGGGATCAGATCGCGCCCCGCAGACATAACCGCCCCCTGACAGTACCGCGCGCCTAAGCAAGCGGCTCCGGCGCAGGGTCAACCGCTTGCTTACGCGCGCGGTAGTGTACCAATCTTGCGTGATCTGATTTAGTGGAAAAGCGCAAGGCGCCATTCAGGGTTGAAATTTAAGAACTCATTTTAAAGGGAGGGAAATATGAACACAGTGGATGCAGGAGATCTCGCGCAAGGCCAGAAGACCGTGGAAAAATTTGGGCCAGCCTTTCTGTTCGACTTGGATGGCACGCTTGTCGACAGCGTTTATCAACACGTTCTGGCGTGGCGGGAGGCGCTCGAAGTGGCGGGCATAGAATTGGCGGTCTGGCGCATCCACCGCAGGATAGGGATGAGCGGAGGACTTTTCGTAAACGCCTTGCTGCGAGAGACCGGGCAAGAATTGGGCGCCGAAGAGGTGATGCGTCTTCAGCGCCTGCACGAAGACGTTTACCTACGACTGGCGAATTTGGCTCGCCCGCTGCCAGGCGCCGTGGATCTGCTAGCCCACTTCTCGGCGATCGGGGTACCTTGGGCCGTCGCCACTAGCGGACGGATGAGGAGCGCCCGTCCCGCATTGGACATGCTCGGCGTCCCCCCTGCGACGCCCGTCATCACGCGGGACCAGGTATCGCATGCCAAGCCTGATCCCGACCTGTTCCTGGCCGCCGCAGACCAGCTTGGAGTGGAAATCACTCATTCAGTCGTGGTTGGTGACAGTATTTGGGATATGTTGGCGGCCCGCCGGGCCAGAGCGTTGGGAGTGGGCCTTCTTTCAGGCGGTTATGGTCAGGATGAGCTTGAACGCGCCGGAGCGTACCGCGTCTACCAGGATCCTGCAGACTTAATGCGCCATCTGGACGAAGTCGGAGTCCGGTCTGCGCCGTGACTGCCATTTGATTTGAGAGGTTAGGCCGTGGACGTAGTTATCGAAGCGACGCCATTTCCAATAGCCGGATCATCTTTGCCGAAGGCCGATCCGTGCGTAGTCGTGATCTTCGGCGCGTTGGGCGATCTCGCCACACGAAAGCTTGTCCCTGCTCTCTTCAGTCTGGCCGGCGCGGGCTGTCTGTCAAGCCGCTTCAAGGTGTTGGGCGTGGCGCGTGAACAGATAAGCGATGAAGAATACCGCGAGCGGATGCGCGCCGGCTCGAAAGAGGCGGGCGAGATCAGCGACGTCGAGTGGCGGGCGTTTGCCGGCTGCTTGCACTATCTGCAGGGCGATCTCCACGATGTCGAAACTTATCGCCGGATCGCCAGGCGCCTCGAACAGACGACTCTGCAAGAGGGCGCGAGCGAGAATCGTCTGTTCTATCTCGCTACGCCGCCATCGGTCGCGCATTCAATCGTCCATGGGCTCGGCATAGTAAAGCTCTCCTCCGAACAAAAAGGCTGGTCGCGCGTCGTGGTCGAAAAACCTTTCGGACGCGACCTGGAATCCGCGCGCGAGTTGAACGACCTGATCGCGGATGTCTTCGGCGAGAATCAGATCTATCGCATAGATCATTATCTCGGCAAGGAGACTGTGCAGAACATCATTTTCTTTCGCTTCGGCAACTCGATGTTCGAGCCGATCTGGAACCGCAACTATGTGGACTACGTCGAGATTACGGCGGCGGAAACGGAAGGCGTCGGGCGCCGCGCAGGTTATTACGAGGAGGCCGGCGCGCTGCGCGACATGGTGGCCAATCACCTCTTGCAACTCCTGACGCTCACCGCGATGGGGCCGCCGGTCGAGTTCGACGCCGACGCGGTGCGCGACGAGAAGGTTCGGGTTTTGCGCTCGATTCACCCGATGACGCCGGAGGATGTAGCCGTGCGCGCAGTGCGCGGTCAGTATGGCGCGGGCGAGATTGACGGCCGGTGGGTTCCGGCCTACAGGGATGAAAATGGCGTGGCGAAGGATTCCATGACCGAGACCTATGCGGCGGTCGAGTTTCGGGTCGAGAATTGGCGGTGGGCTGGCGTGCCTTTTTACGTGCGCACGGGCAAACGGCTGGCGCGCGACGTGACAGAGATCGCCGTGCATTTCAAGCGTACGCCGCAGGCGCTGTTCGCGCGCGCGCCCGAAGACCGGATCGAACCGAATGTGATTGTAATGCGCATCCAGCCCGACGAAGGGATCATCGTCACCTTCGGGGCGAAGCGCCCCGGCGCCGAAATGGCGCCGGCCACCGTTCACATGGATTTCTGTTACCGGACGGCGTTCGGCGTGCGTTTGCCTTCCGCTTACGAGACGCTCTTGCTGGACGTGATGCAAGGCGACGCGACGCTCTTCATTCGGCGCGACGAGGTCGAAAATCAATGGAGATTGATCACTCCCATCCTGGAGGCGTGGGCGAATCAGCAGCCTCCGGAATTCCCGAACTATGCGGCCGGCGGCGAAGGGCCGGCGGAAGCCGATGAACTGCTTGCGCGCAACGGCCACAGGTGGCGTCCGATCAGCGGCAGTCTCAGCGGATGTGAAAAGTGAGATCGAATCTTCATGGTTGATTTTTTGAGGGGCAGGAAAGGAGAAGGTCAGGTTTATGAGTCAAACGGCAAGAAAGGCTTGTGAAGCGGCGAGCGATCAAGAAAAGCTCGATCAGTTAAGTGTAAACACAATCCGCACTCTGGCGATGGACGCGGTTCAGCAAGCGAACTCCGGCCACCCCGGCACGCCGATGGCGCTCGCCCCCGTCGCATACGTTTTATGGGATCGCCATCTGCGGCATAACCCGCGCGATCCGCAATGGCCCAACCGCGACCGGTTCGTGCTGTCCGCAGGCCACGCCTCGATGCTGCTATACGCGCTGCTGCATCTGACCGGATACGATCTGCCGATCGAGGAGTTGAAGCGATTTCGCCAGTGGAACTCGAAGACGCCCGGCCATCCCGAATATGGGCTGACACCGGGAGTGGAAACGACTACCGGCCCGCTGGGCCAGGGCGTCGCAAACTCCGTCGGCATGTCCATGGCTGAGGCGTGGCTGGCCGCTCACTTCAATCGTCCCGGTTACGAGATCGTCGACTACAGAGTCTACGCCATTTGCAGTGACGGCGATTTGATGGAAGGCGTCTCGCAGGAAGCGGCCTCGCTGGCCGGCCACCTCGAGTTGAACAAGCTAATCTGGATCTACGACAACAATCGCATCACTATTGAGGGCAACACGGCGCTCGCTTTCAGCGACGACGTTGCGGCGCGTTTCATGTCTTACCATTGGAACGTTCAACGCGTCGGCGACGCCAACGACCTCGACCTCCTCGATCACGCCATCCGGATAGCGCAGAGGGAGACCACGCGCCCTTCGCTCATTATCGTTGACAGCCATATCGCCTGGGGCGCGCCCAACAAGCAGGACACCTCGGCGGCCCACGGCGAGCCGTTAGGCGAAGAAGAAATAAGACTTACCAAACAGCGCTACGGCTGGCCGCCGGACGCGAAGTTCTTCGTGCCTGAAGAAGTGGCTCAGCACATGAAGCGCGCAGTCGAGCACGGGCGCCAGGCGGAGCAGGAGTGGGACGAACGCTTCGCAGCTTATAAGGAGAAGTATCGTGAACTGGCCGAGGAGTGGGAGCGAATGCAGCAGGGCGAATTGCCCGATGGATGGGACAGGGATATTCCTACCTTCCCGCCCGACGAGAAAGGTATCGCCAGTCGCGACGCTAGCGGGAAGGCGCTCAATGCCATCGCTCCGCATGTGCCCTGGCTAGTCGGCGGCTCGGCTGATCTCGCGCCGTCGACGAAAACGCGGATCGCTGACGGAGGTGATTTTGAACCAGGTTCATACGGCGGGCGCAACCTTCATTTCGGCGTCCGGGAGCACGCGATGGGCGCGATCTTGAACGGCATGGCGCTTGAGAAATTGCGCGTGTTCGGGTCCACCTTTCTGATCTTTTCCGACTACATGCGAGCCGCAATCCGGCTGTCGGCGTTAATGGACCTGCCGGTCATCTACATCTTTACGCATGATTCAATAGGCGTAGGCGAGGACGGTCCGACCCATCAACCGGTCGAGCACTTGATGTCTTTGCGAGCGATTCCTCAACTGTTCGTGATTCGCCCGGCGGACGCCAATGAAGTGGCCGAAGCCTGGCGTTTAATCATGCGCTGCCTCGATCACCCGGTGGCGCTCGTCCTCAGCCGCCAGCCGCTCCCGACGTTCGATCGCACGAAATACGCGGCGGCGGAAGGGCTGCGGCGCGGCGCATACATCATGGCCGACTCGGAAGGGCTGCCGGAGGTGATTTTGATCGGCTCCGGCTCCGAGGTCCAGTTATGTGTGGCGGCCTATGAACAATTGAAAGCCGAAGGTGTGCGACCGCGCGTGGTAAATATGCCGAGTTGGGAACTATTCGAGCGACAGCCGAAAGAATACCGCGACGCCGTGCTGCCGCCTCAGGTGCGGGCGCGCGTAGCTGTCGAAGCGGGCACGAGTCTGGGATGGCGCGAATATGTCGGGTTAGACGGGAGTATCATCGCGAGGCGCGATTTCGGCGCGTCGGCTCCGATCAAAGATTTACTCAAACAGTTCGGCTTCACCCCGGAACGCGTTGTCGCCGAGGCGCGCTCGGTTTTAGGACGAACGTGAAAGCGATGGCATAGTTGTTGCCGCTTAAAGCATATATGCCCAAACCAATATTATTTGTCGTTGACGATGACGAGGAGGAGTTGCGCCTCCTGGAGCGCGACCTCGAACATGAGTACGGGGAGAGATATGGCGTCCTCGGCGCGACTTCCGGGCAGGAGGCCCTCGAGAAGCTGCGGCAGTTGAAGAATAACAACGAGCCTGTGGCGCTGCTCGTGGCCGACTATGAAATGCCGCAGATGAACGGGGTCGAATTCCTCGATCAGGCGGTCACGCTCTTCCCGGACGCCAAGCGCGTCTTGCTTACGGCGTATACGGAAAACGAAGCGGCGATCAGCGCCATCAAAACGGCCGGGATCGATCACTTTCTGACGAAGCCCTGGCAGCCGCCCGAGCAGAACCTCTACCCGGCGCTCAATGACCTCCTGGCCGATTGGGAGGCCTGCCCCCTTCCACATCTCAAATCCGTGCGCATTGTCGGGTACCGGTTCTCACCCGAGGCACACCAGACGCGCGACTTCCTCGTACGCAACTGTGTGCCCTTCGAGTGGCTCGACATCGAACGTGACGAGAAGGCGCGCCGGCTGCTGGCCGCCGCCGGCGTGGACGCTTCGCGCCTGCCCATAGTCATCTTCCCTGACGGCGCTCGACTCGTGCGGCCGTCGAACGCGGAGATCGCGGAGAAGATCGGGCTGAAAGCACGCCCGGGACAGACATCGTACGACCTCGTGATCGTTGGCGGCGGGCCGGCGGGGCTGGCCGCCGCCGTTTACGGGGCGAGTGAGGGCTTACGCACAGTAATGGTCGAGCGTCAGGCCCCCGGCGGTCAGGCGGGGCTGAGTCCGAAAATCGAGAACTACCTGGGCTTCCCCGCAGGCTTGAGCGGAACGGATCTGACCCGTCGCGCCGTCGCGCAAGCCAAAAAGTTCGAGGTAGAGATCGTCACCCCACAAGTTGTGAACAGGCTACGCGTAGACGGCTCGTCAAAGGTCGTCACACTGAGCGACGGATTACAACTGCGGTGCGAAGTGGTGGTGTTGGCGATGGGAGTCGAGTGGCGCAGGCTTGACGCGCCCGGGATCGACAGGCTGACTGGCGCCGGAGTCTATTACGGGGGGACTTTGGCCGAAGCCTTCTTCTGCCGCAACGAAGACGTCTACATCGTCGGTGGTGCGAACTCGGCCGGGCAGGCCGCGCTATACTTCGCCCGCTACGCGCGAACAGTAACCATGCTGGTGAGGGGAGACTCGCTGTCGAAGGAAATGTCACATTACCTGATTGAGCAGATCCGTGGGACGAATAACATTAAGGTGCGATTGCGGACTACCGTCGTCGAGGCGCATGGGGAGAAGCATCTCGAAGCGATCACCGTCTTCGACGCTTCGACAGGAAAGAAAGAGAAGATCCGGACGAATTCACTCTTCATCTTTATCGGCGCGGAGCCGCATACGGAATGGCTCGAAAACGTCGTGCAGAGAGACGATCACGGTTTCATTCTGACCGGGCCAGACCTTGCGAAACTGGGCGGCGAAGGGCATCAGCCCCCCGGCTGGCCGCTCGACCGTGATCCGTTCTGGCTCGAATCCAGCGTCCCGGGCATCTTCGCCGCTGGCGACGTGCGCCACGGGTCGGTCAAGCGAGTCGCCGCCGGAGTGGGCGAAGGGGCAACCGCCGTGCGATTCATTCATCAATATCTTAATTCGAGCATGTCAGGCTCCTGACGGAACTGATAGGAAAGATCTTGAAGAGAGAGTGCGAACAACAGATTGGGGAGGGAAATATGAAGCCAAAAGCCGGAGCGACAAAAACCGGAAGGACCGATGCGCCACGCCCTTACTCGGGGCTCAACGATCAATACATCAACGGCGCATGGCGTCCGGGGCGTAGTGGCGTTAAGGGAAAAGATACCGACCCGTACACGAGCGAGACGATCGCCGAGATTGCGCTGGCTGATCAGAGCGATCTCGACGAGGCCTATCAGGCCGCCGCCAAGGCGCAACCGGTCTGGGCGGCCGCGCTACCCGCCGACCGCACCGCCGTCCTGCTCTGCGCGGCCTCCATCATGGAAGCGCGCCGCGAAGAGATCGTCAGTTGGCTGATCCGCGAATCAGGCAGCGCGCGCGTGAAGTCCCAGTTCGAGTGGGAACTGACTCACGCGGTCACGCTGGAGGCGTCGTCTTTCCCGCATCGCGCGCAAGGCCGCATTATTCCCATTGATGATCCGTGCAAGGAGAGCCGCGTTTACCGCCGTCCCGTCGGGGTCGTCGGGGTGATCAGCCCCTGGAACTTTCCACTGTATCTCTCACAACGCGCTGTCGGTCCGGCCCTGGCCCTCGGCAATGCGGTTGTCCTCAAGCCTTCCGCGGACACGCCTGTCGCCGGCGGCCTGCTACTCGCGAAGATCTTCGAGGAGGCGGGACTGCCGCCCGGCCTTCTCAACATCGTGGTCGGCTCATCCAGTGAAATAGGCGACGCTTTTATCTCGAATCCGATCCCGCGGGTGATTTCATTCACCGGCTCCACTGCCGTGGGGCGGCGCGTCGCGGAACTCGCCGCAAAAAGCCCGATCATCAAGCGGGTCATGCTCGAACTCGGCGGCAACACGCCTACGGTCGTGCTGGACGACGCAGATCTCGACCAGGCCGCGCGCGCCGCCGTAATCGGCCGCTTTCTACATCAGGGGCAGATTTGTATGAGCACTAACCGGATCATCGTTGACGAGAGCGTCAGCGACGAGTTCGAGGAACGCTTTACGGCGCAGGCCAAGACCTTGAAGTACGGAAACCCGAACGACGCCGATACAGTCATCGGTCCGATCATCAACTCGAAGCAATTCGAGCGATTGATGGGACTGATCGAATCCGCGCGCGGCGCTGGCGCGAGAGAGTTGCTCGGGGGAAAGCCGCAAGGGCTGGTCGTTCCGCCGCATGTCTTCGCGGACGTGACGAACGACATGGAGGTCGCCCGGAACGAATTGTTCGGCCCGGTCGCGCCGATCATCAAAGTGAAAGGCGAAGAGGAGGCGTTGCGCGTCGCCAACGACACCGAATACGGGCTGTCGAGCGCGGTGATCTCGGGCGACAAGGCGCGCGGCTTGCGGTTCGCGCTCCGCCTCGAGGTCGGCATGACCCACATTAATGGCGCCAGCGTGGACGACAAGCCTAACTATCCGTTCGGCGGCGAGAAGAACAGCGGGATCGGGCGTTTCGGCAGTGACTGGGTCATTCAGGAGTTGACCACCGACCACTGGGTCACCGTCCAACACGCGCCGCGGGCGTATCCGTTCTAAAGGTGGAAACCAATGAGCGCTGATATGGAATAAAGATATTCACTTGCTCAATGTATAGGCGTCTTTAAGCCAGTTTATCCTCATCACCGACATCGTTCGGAGACGCGAGCTTAATTTCGTGATGAAATCTCCTGGCTGATACCCGCTCCGTCTTATGAATGCGCGGGCTCTCTATCTTTCGGTCACTTTTGACGGTCAGGATGAGATGTTCTTTTCGTGTCGCTACACCTGCCAGGGCCGTGGCATTGACGAGGTGAATTGAAGTCTTCTTCGGCTCTTCAACGATTCGCCCGAAACCCTTCAATACCTTGACGAGGAGGGCTCAATCCCACAAGGCGTTGACGGCGATTTGCTCGCCACACATATGAAGGCCGACCAGCGCGCGATTGAAAGCCTGATTGACGAATTGAAAATCACGCGGCTTTCGACCAAAGCGCTGTTCGAGAGTTTTGACGATGAGGCGCTGCAAAATACATGCATAAACTGGAAGTACGAAATTTCGGTTTTAGCGATGGTCTTTACGATCATCGGACACCAGATTCATCATCTCAAAATCATTGAAGAGAGGTACTATCCGCTGCTTGATGAACAACGTTGAAGACTCTATCCGGGCGTCGCCGGATCGCCCGGCAAAAATGGCTTTCGCTCCGATTGCTTGGGACAAATTTGGGACAAAAATTGTCTCAACTAGGTTCATTTCGGTTCAATTTGGTTCCCTGACCGTGAGGCTGCAACCCGAATAAAATGTGATGGTTATCAGTAATTCTCAACTTGGTTCAGTGATTGATCACACGACTTAAAAACTGTTGGGCACGCTCGAATGTAAGATCCTTAAGCGTTAGTTGGGTTATCCGCCGGCGGCTTTCTTTTGCCACAAAGCAGAGGAAAAGCCGCAAGGCGTCTCGATAGCTGCGGATCGAATTTGACCGGAGCCCCTTCTGCACTTTGAGGTGATCCTCAAAGAACGAATGCACAATTTGACCAAGAGTTATTGTCATGACGACGACGCCTCCTGGATCAAATCCCGCGCGAACGCCTCGAACCGCCGATTGGCCTCGTCCAGCAACGGATCGATCATCGTCAGATAGACCGAGGTCGACAGCGGATCGACGTGTCCCAGAAATGTAGAGAGGCGCAGCAGACTAGATTGAGGGTCAACCCCGGAACGATACCAGCGCAGTAGCGTACCTACGGCGAATGAATGGCGAAGGTCATGCAGGAGTGGGCTTGAAGTCCCAGGGAGAACGACGAGTTGGAGACGTGGCACGAGGGCGTGAAACACTTGGCTGATCGTCTCCATGAGGAACACAATTTACACATTTGGGAGAAGCTACACCTGATGGAGAGCAGTTTTTCCGGGAGATTTTGTACCAGTGCTCATATTTGAGGGCAAGTGCTCATGTTTGAGGGTTAAACCTGCTCACTTGGTAGGGCATTTACCTCGCGACACGAAGTCGCGTCAATCACTGTGAAGACTGCGCGCGCAGGACTTCACCCGCTGTTCCACCAGCGGTTTTCTACCGGCATGAATAAAGAGCTGCCGGGACAATG
>WNFZ01000165.1_pt1 | contig 59809 bp, 52 predicted proteins | sample 5400081 | NCBI WGS metagenome assembly WNFZ01 (sample SAMN13153365, study PRJNA577476) | soil metagenome | isolation source: 80 cm soil or saprolite under grassland replicate 1 | place: USA:California | collected 2016-06-15
AGCTCGCCGGGCAAGGACAGGGCACCCTGACCGGGTCAGGCCGAGGTCTGCGGGTCGATGGCCAGCCGCAGTTGCCGCCCGGCACCGGGCTGTGCTGCGGGCGCGGGGCTGGCCAGCGCGCCGGCGACGCGGGTCAGCAGCGACCGGACCGTCGCCATCGCCGCCCGGTGCAGCACCACCCGGTCAAGCCCGGCCCCCACGCCGGCTAGTGGCGGCCGGTAGGCGCCGTCCAGCCTCATCAGCGTGCCGGCGCCCACGGGCGTCAAGGTCAGGTCGGCATCCAGCACCGGGAACAGCCCGCCCATGATGCCGGTCGCCTCCCAGCGCAGCGGCAGCGTCACGGTATCCTCACGAGGCACCGGCTCCAGCAGGCTCACCCTGACCAGCTTGCAGGCACCCGGCACGGCACCGAGGGGGCCGACCCTGATCAGGCCGGTGAGCCCGTCCGCGTAGGCGCCGCGGGATGCCGTGCTCAGCCAGTCTCCGTGCGCCAGGTTCATCAGCCGCGCCCGCGCCGCCGCGAAGCCGACGTCGAGCATGAACTCGTGACTGACGAACATGTTCCCAGGCCTAGCGGCAGCCAGGCCGGCAGGTAAGGGACAAAGGTCACCAGCCACCGGGCGTTGGACCCGGATGGCGGGCGCAAACCGGCCTTGCGCGGGGGGAGCATGTGATCGGCGAGGATCATGACGCCGTTGCTGCCGGCGTCCATCATGCACACGGCGGCCATCTCGCCGAAGTCCTTGTCCTTGACCCCTTGTCATCGGATAGGCCCGGGTGGCGCGGACGAGTTCCTGGCCCGCGTGCCCGGCGCGGTAGCGGGGCCACCGGTCACGCGGGTGCGCTGAGGCTTCTTCGCATCACCGGACGGTCTGGCTTGCGCCGCGCTACGACCTGGAAGCCGTGCTGGGCGAAGGTTGATGCCACCCCAGGGAACAGATTGCGGGTGTGCGCTGGCGCTGCCGTGTCGACGGGGTATGCCTCGAGGGCCGGTGCGCCGGCCGAGGCCGCCACCGGGAGCGCGGCCTGGATCAGTGCTCCCATGATGCCCTGGCGGCGGTGCGAACGCCGCACGTAAAAGCACGGGATCGACCACACGGGCAGGTCATCCACCGGCTGGAGGTACCGGGTGCGGGCCAGCCACCTCAGGTCGGTTCGCGGGGCGAGCTCGCACCATCCGACGGCCATGTCGCCGTCGAGGGCGAGCAGGCCGGGCGGCTGCCCGGATGCCGCGAGTTGCCTGAGGTCGTGCTTGTTGTCCTCACGGGGCCGGTCGCGGTAACGGGGACCAACGCGCCAGTACATGCACCAGCATCCGTTCGAGGCCCCGGCTTTGCCGAAGAGGTCCTCGAGGGCGGGCCACTGCTCGGAGGTGAGAGGGCTAATTGTGAGGTCCATCCTGGCGTCCTGAGGTGGTCGCTCATACGTTTCGCCGCTGGCGCTGGCAACGCCTGCGCATCTTGGCGCGCCTTCACCTTCCGCGGCTTTCCATGCTGCACCACTGTCGGGTGCCGTCGCGGCTCGTGCCGAGGAATACCCATCCGCAGTAGTCGCAGCCGGGGCACTGCCTCGATCGCCGTCCCCAGCAGGCGCAGATCATCCAATTCGGGCATGGCGAAGTGGCCGGCAGCGGAGACCCTCGTGCCGTACAGAACAATTAGGCGGTTATCTGAAGCCCATCTGCCAGAAGCCCGGTGGGGGCAGGGGTCCTGCGACGTTGACATGTAGCTGAACAGCGTTCACGCAGGAGACACAAAATCGAAAAACGGCAACGACAAGGAGGTTCGTGTCGGGCTACGTCCGAGACATGCTCCAGATTACTACGTGTCCACGACGGAACAAATACCCCTCGTCAGCTACGTCGTAGACACTCCAAAGCGGGCTGGAGATAACGGCGGCTCGGCGTGCGTTCTCCCTGAACTTCTCAATCACTTAGCGTGATGCCATCGTCGCCTTGGCCCGATCCCGCTGTCGACTGCGTGCGGCATGACTTGTCCGGAGGTCGCCGTCGGGCGAGGTGCCCGCCGGGTTGTGACCGCGCTGCTGGGCAGGTGAGGGGCCGACTATGCGTTGCCTACTGTTGGCGTGTTCCCCGAGGCCGGGCAGCACAGAACTGCCGGTTCGGCGTCTTGTGGCGTAGGTCCTCTGGGCTGAGCCAGGCCGGCTGCGGGGTGGTATTGCGCGGCAGGATTAGGCTTCATCACGGCTCGGCGGCCGAGGTGTTATTCGCCGCCTGCGGCCACGCCGCCGAAACCTGGCCCAGCACGCCGCAGCAGATACCGCGACCGCTAGCGGTGGCCGAGGACAGCGAGGTCGGGTAGCTGTTGGCTGCCGCCCGCCGCGTGGGTGCCCGGGACCGGTCGCCACCTCCAGCGGCATGGGATAGGGGCGATATCTGATCCTCGCTTTCAAGGCACGTGGACCCGGGGTCAGCGGAAGGTGTCGAACCAGCGGACGATCTTGGGCAGGGCGAGGAAGTCGGAGATATTGTGGCTGACCGCTCCCAGCTGGACCAGGCGGGCGTGGCCGTGGTGGGCGCGGATGGTTTGCAGGCAGTGCTGGGCGTTGACCTGGGTCACGGTGGTGTCGCCGCGGGCGGCATACAGCCGCACCGGTGCCCGTGGGGTCCAGCCGGTGCATGTGCTGTTGCGGATCAGCGCGCGACGGAAGGCTCCGGACGGGTGCTGCAGCAGGCGCAGATACTTGGTGGTGAGCAGGTCTTGCAGGCGGGGCGGCAGCGCCGCGATGATCTGCTGGTCGGGGTGGCTGCCGTCGAACAGGCCGTCCACTGTGGCGGCGTAGGGCTGGCGGAACGCGTCCTGGGGGGCCGGGTAGAGGTAGTAGAAGGGGTTCCAGGCGGTGAGCGTGTAGCCGACGTAGTACGGGGCGATGGCGGCGGCGACCTGCCCGTTGAATATCCCGGGCAGCTGGGCGCCTGGCAGGTCGTAGGGGCCGGATACCGGGGCCAGGGCGCGCGGCCGGAAGCCGGGCTGGGCGCCTAGCTGGAGGGCGCGGCCGACGGCCATGGCGGCCGCGCCGCCTTGGGAGAATCCGGTGACCAGGACACCGGGCGCGAGTCTGTCCCCGCGGCGGCTGGCGATCACCTTCGCCGCGCGCAGCAGGTCCAGGGAGGCGGACACCTCGGCTTTGGCCACCATGTACTGGGGGCGGCCCGGCCCGGCGCCCATGCCTATGTAGTCGGGCTCGGCGACGGCGAAACCGGCGGAGGCGAACAGCTCGGACGACCAGCGGCCTTCAAGCCCGTCCCGGTTGGCGTCGAGCCCGAAGGAGGAGGGCACGTCGAGCTTGTAGGCCGTGGTGCCGTGGCCGTAGTCCACCAGGTGTAGTTGGCGGGCACGTCCGGTGGGGAAGGCCACCAGGCCGCTGGCGCGGGTGGGCTGGCCCGCCGCGTTGACCGTCCGGTACAGGACGCGGTAAGCGACGATGCCGTACCGGACCACGCCGGCGTCGAGAGCGGGATCGCCTGGCCCCAGGCGCGCGTTACGCAGTTCCGTGGCCACGCTCCGCTTCGAGAGCGTGGCGATCTGGGTTGCTGTGATCAGCACGCCGCTGCGCTCAGCCGGCGCCCGCTGGCGGCCAGCCGCGGCGGCCGGCGCCGCGGCCGCCCAGGCGCACAGCCCCGCCGCCGAAACCAGCGCCAGGACCGCGGTGCCACGGCGCCCGCCCAGGCCGCCGGGCAAGCCGGTGCCGCGGCGGGCTACGAGATTGTGCTTGTCAGTCATGTCAATGCCTCCGCCGTGCAGGCTGGGAAGATGGCAGGCGGGCCGCGCCTGCCTGGTGGGGTTAGATGGAGGGGAGAGAGCCGCGGGGCCGGGGCCGACGGAGCGGTCCTTCGCCTGGGCCACCGGATCTTGCGGTGGGCGCAGCAGTGCGCGCGCCATGCGCCGGCGGCCGGCCGGGAGTCCGGCCGCTGGCCCGGATAGCCCGGCCCGGATCAGGCCGGGCCGGGCTCGGTGGTTACCCGGCCTCCACCACCATCTCGGCGTTCGCTTCGTCCCCGGCCGGGCTGGTCAGCGTGGTCTGGGCGCCGGCCAGGTCGGTGCGCCTGACCCGGATGGCGGCGATCGTCACGATCAGGGCGATGAGCATGATCCCTGCCGATACCTCGAACCCGCGGGCGAAGCCGACCGATAGCGCGTGGTCGTAGATCGCTGCCTTCACCTGCGCAGCGGTGCCGGCCGGCGGGTGGCCCGCCTTGGCGGCGGCCGCGGCGGCGGCCGCGGACCTGTGGGCCGTGTTGGCCACGACGGTCCAGGCCACGGTGCCCAGCAGCGCCAGCCCGATCGAGCCGCCGACTTGCTGGCCGACGTTGGGCAGGCTGGAGGCCAGGCCGGCATCCCGGTCGCTGACACGGGACAGGGCAACCAGGGTCAGCGGCATGAACAGCATGCCCAGGCCCGCCGCGGTGACCAGCATCGGGCCGAGCAGCCCGCCGGTATATGTGCTGTGCTCGTTGATGCGGGACAGCCAGAACATGCCGCCGGCGCTGATCGCCGAGCCGGCCAGCAGCAGCGGCCGCGCACCGATCCGGGTCACCAGCTGGGCGCTCACCCCGGCCATCACCATGATGGCAGCCACCATCGGCAGGTAGGCGATCCCGGTCTTCAGCGCGCTGTATCCCCAGACGGTCTGCACGAAGATCGTCAGGAAGAAGAACATCCCGAACATCGCGGTGCCGACGCACAGCATGATCAGGTTGGCGGCGGACCGGTCGCGGTTGCGGAAGATCCGCAGTGGCATGAGCGCGTGCTCGCTGCGCGACTCGATGACGATAAAGGTGGCGAGCAGCACCACTGCAGCTGTCAGCGAGAGGATGACCTTGCTGTCGCCCCAGTGCGAGACGCCATTTTGGCTTGTCGCCGCGCTGGTCAGGCCGTAGACCAGCGCCGCCAGGCCCAGCGTGCTGGTGATCGCACCGGGCAGGTCGAACCTGCCGCGCCGCCGCGGCGACTCGGCCAGTGCCCGCGGCGCGATGAGGGCAACCGCGATCCCGATGGGGACATTGACGAACAGCACCCAGCGCCAGGACAGGTACGTGGTCAGCAGGCCGCCTGCCATCAGGCCGACCGCCGCGCCGCCGATGCTCATCGCGGCGTAGACGCCCATCGCCCGGTTGCGCGGCGGCCCCTCCGGGAATGTGGTGGTGACCAGGGACAGCGCCGTCGGGGCGATGATGGCGCCGCCGACACCCTGCAACGCGCGCGCCGCAAGCAACCACGCTTGCGTGGTTGCGAAACCGCCGAGCAGCGAGGCCAGCGAGAAAAGGATGATCCCGGCGATGAAGACCCGCCGCCGGCCCAGGATGTCGCCGGCCCGGCCGCCGAGCAGCAGCAGGCCGCCGAAGGTCAGGGCGTAGGCGTTGACCACCCACTCCAGGCCGGTGCCGGAGAATCCGAGTGCCTTCTGGATGTCGGGCAGCGCAACGTTCACGATCGTTGCGTCGAGGACCACCATGAGCTGTGCGGTGGCGATGACGGCCAGGGCGAGGCCGAGATGGCGCTGGACAGGGCCGGCGGCCGCGCCGCCCCCCGCGGCACGCCCGGCCGCGGGCTGTGTAGTGCTCATGCCGTCTCCTTGTCAGGGCATAGGTATCCGCACTCGCGGCGGCAATGCCACGCGCGGAAGATCAGGGAAGGGAAGAAAAGCGCCGCCTTCACATCATTTGAATAACTTGCGGTCAGCGTCTTGCCTGCTTCAGGTACAAGACCGCCGGGCGCCTGTGCGAACGGAGTCATAAAGCTGACCGCGCAGGGTGAACACCGGTTCCAGCCGGGCAGCCCGGGCGGTTCTGCCACCCCGCCATCTGGGAGCAGTGCGCCGCCATCCTCAAAGAGCACGACTCCGTTGCAGAGCAGGCTCCAGCCCTGCTCTGGATGTGCGGCAATGGTGCGCGCGGCCTCGCGGTCAGGTGCCGCGGCCGGCGGGCACGCCGGCTGGTGCTGGCACATCGTCATATCTCGCGCCGGGAACAGCAACGGCACCGGGATGTCCCGGACGGCTCCGGTGGTGTCGCGGCCGGGCGCAGGACCTGTGTCCACTGGCCCGTGCGCGTCCCACCGTGCCGCCGCGCCCAGCGACCCGGCATCGTCGCCGGGCAGGGCGCCGTGCACCCGGATCGGGACCGGCACCAGGACACTGGAGCGCTGGCTGGGGCGGGGCGGAGACAGTCCCCGCCACGGTCTGACCGGCATGGAATCCTCGGTTCTGGAGGAGGAGTCCGTGTTGCGTTTCCGCATCCACACCTGCCTCCCTGCGCCGAACGCTCGGGCCAGGCCGGCCGGGGCGCGGAGGATCCTGGCAGCAAGCCGCGCCACCGGGCGGATTTCCGCCGCGGCGAACGGTCCGGGCCAGGGCCGGTCGCCACTGGTCCGGGACCGGGCCAGGCGGGCCAAGCGCCACTGCTCCGCCTCCCGGTGAAACTGCTGCTGGCGGGACTTGGCGAGCGCTTCCGAGATCGTGGGATGCATCACTTGCTCGTCACCTGCTGACGGCGACCGTCGGCGCGGCCGAGTGCCTTGGCCCGGACCACATCTGGGTCCCGCGGGTCGGGCGGGAGGACTTCAAGCCAGGGGCGCTCCCGTCGGCCTTTTGGCCGCTGGATGCGGATGAGCTTCATCTCTTACCTCCTCGGCCAGCCGCCATGTGCCGGGCCCCGGTTGATGAGGATCCCCGGTCGTATCTGGCGGCTGGTTCTGCTAAGGGACGGTAGGAGCCGGCGCTGCCGTGGGCGTCACCCGAAGGTGCGCAGCCAGGTGGAATCTTCCGCGGCACGAAGGTGCCGCCGGCATTTTCTGCGGACGTCGCGCTAGCGGATCAAGCCCGGTTGGCGCGCGCCCGGGCTTGCCGAGGAGGTGGCTGAGGGGTTTCTTGACGGTGCCGGGGGTGACCAACAGTTCGCTCGCGATGCGCTGGTCACGCCGTGCCCGCGGCTCGCGGGCGGTCAGCCTCGGCAGGCCACGTACGTGGTGCCCGCGCCCGGCCGGGCCGCGCCGTGCCCGGCGGCACCTTTGTGCCGCGGAAGATTCCACCCGCATGCGCACCTTCGGGTGACGCCCCAGGCTGGGGACCGTCCGTAGCGTGCCGGGTGACGCAGACCTGCACCGACAGGAGGCATAAGGAATGGCTGCTCTCACGCTCGACCGCGTCACCACCGGCCCTGCCGCCGCCACCACCGAGTACGCCGAGGTCGTCGATGACAGATGACGCACGACCCGCCGGGCGTGACCGCAGGGCACCGGCAGATCTTTACGGGATGCGCGGGCCGCGCCGCCGGGCCCATCCCATCTCGCCGCATCTGCGGTGGCCGGGGCCGCGGCGCCGCTGCGGCCGGGCGCTGGTTCTCTGGCAAGGCGGCGGGCGGACGTGAGCGGCTCGGGAGGGCCTGCGCGGTACGAGATCCGCATCGAGGGCGTCCTCGACAGCCGCTGGGCGGACTGGTTCGGCGGCCTCCACGTCCAAAGCGACGGCAGGCAGACGATCATCTCTGGCCTGCTCGCTGATCAGCCGGCGCTGCATGGGCTGCTGGCCAAGGTCCGCGACCTTGGGCTCTGCCTGATCTCTGTGCGCCGCCTGGACCCGGATGAAGCCGGCCAGGAGACCCAGCAATGAGAGGCGATCCGGAGCCAGAAACCGAAGTCCTGCAAGACCAGCGCGCCATACCTGGCACGGGACAACCTGAGCGCGAAGGAGAACAGAAATGAAGGCCTTTGCTGCCGGTGCGGCCAAAACGGCCGGCCCGCGGCGATCCGAAGGATCCCTGCTCATGGCCCGGAAGCGGTGGACGCTAACCGCGGTCGTGGCCGGGGTTGTTCATGCTGCTGCTGGACGTGACGATCGTCAACGTCGCGCTCCCGCAGATTCAGTGAGCGTCGCTGCCGGACCTGCAGTGGGTTATCGACGCTTAGCTTGTCGTTTAACCTGCGCGTTCGCGCCGGGCCTTGAGCGAGGCGTCCCTTTTCGTCGTTTTTCCCACGTCGTGGCGGGGTGCGGGTCGGCGGTTCTTGGACCCTGGCGGCCTGCCCGGGCCGGGCTTGCCGGGTTTCGGCGCACCGGCTGGGCAGGGCATGGTCGCGCGGCGGCCACGATCGACTTGCTGTCGGGCGGCCGGTTCGAGCTCGGCCTCGGCGCCGGCTGGCTGCGCGGCGAGTATGACCAGATGGGCATGTCGTTCGACGCCGCGCGGACGCGCATCGCCCGGCTCGGCGAGGCGGCGTCGATCATCACCGCCCTACTGTCTGGCCAGACCGTCACCTTCCGTGGTGCCCACTACAGCATCAACTCGCTCAGCCTGCCGGTCACCCCGGTGCAGCGGCCGCGGCCGCCGCTGCTGATCGGTGGGGGCGGGCCGAGGATGCTGGCGCTGGCCGCCCGCCATGCCGACATCGTCGGCATCCGGCCCGCCCCCATCCGCGGCGGCCAGGACACCGACGACCCGGCCGACCGGACTCCGGCGGCACTGGACGCAAAGCTTGGCGTGCTGGAAGCTGCCGCCGGACAACGATTCCGGGCGCTGGAGCTCAGCACCTTTGCCACCTTTCTGGTCACAAACCAGCGGCGCCGCGACACCGGAATGCTCATCCAGCAACGCCGCTGGAGCGGGATTACCTGCGAGGAGGTATGGGCGATGCCGTCGATCTTCGTTGGGTCGGCCGGGCAGATCAATCAAGACCTGCTGGCCCGGCAGAGCCGGTTCGGGCTCTCGTATTTCGTCACCACCGACCGCGACCTCGGCCACCTCGCGCACGTCATCGAACGCGCGGCCATGGGCTGAACGCCATTCACCTGCGACCCCTTGCCTCGCGCCGCGGCCTCTTGCCCAATTGCCCGATTGCCCGGTCTCGCTCGCGCCGCCGCCGCGCGTGCACACCGCGCACGCCGTCCGGGATAAATGTCCGCGCCGCCGGTGACTGGGAAGGCGGGACCGCCGAGCAGCCATAACGGTGTACGCGCGGTGGCACTGCGCGCGTACGGTCGAGCGACGCCGGGGAAGGAGTGGCATGGAGGCGGCCGTGCGACGGGTACGGGAGTTCATTGGCCCCGCCGGGCGGGCGACCTGTGACCAGGAAGCGCTGCCGGACCGCACGAAACGGTTTCCCGACGGGGCGCAGTACCGGGTGGAATCCCCCGCGTGGAAGGCCCGGACATGCTGGAGACCGTTCTCGCCGAACCCGGCGCCCCCGGCATCCTCAAAGACACGTCAGCCACGTCCTGGGTACGGTCGGCGTGGTCAACCGCACCGAGGCCATCGTCCGGGCGCGCCAACCGGGCTTGATCCGCTAGCGCGGCGCCCGCAGAAATGTCGGCGGCACCTTCGTGCCGCGGAAGATTCCACCTGGCTGCGCACCTTCGGGTGACGCCCACGGCAACGCCGGCTCCTACCGTCCCTTAGCAGAACCAGCCGCCAGACACGACCGGGGCTCCCCCTCAACCGGGGCCCGGCACATGGCGGCCAGCCGAGGAGGTAAGAGATGAAGCTCATCCGCATCCAGCGGCCAAAAGGCCGGCGGGAGCGGGCGGCCTCCGCTAAGGCGGAAGCCGGGTTGCTGCGCCTGCGGGCTGACATCGGCGCGTCGTCCGCCCAGAGCTGCGACAGGGCGCGGCTAGGTGATCGCGCATGGGGGGAGCCGTGGTCTGCCCGTGCCGCGTGGCGGGCTGCTGATCAGCGGGTGTCACAGCGCCAGGGCGAATCTCGGCTTCGGGCGCGATCAAGTCGAGCGGATTTTTGGAAAGGAGTCAGCATGCGTGTTTTCGTTGCAGGAGCTACCGGGGCGATCGGGCGGCAGCTGCTGCCCCAGCTCGCCGGTCAGGGTCACCAGGTGACCGCGACGACCAGGAACCCGGCCAAGGCCGGGCAACTGCGCGCGCTCGGCGCGGAGCCGGCGGTGGTCGACGGCCTGGACGCCGCGGCCGTCCGCGAGGCGGTCGACAGAGCCGAGCCGGAGGTGGTCATCCACCAGATGACGTCGCTGGCCGGGATGAGCAGCAACCTGCGCCGCTTCGACCGTGACTTCGCCGTCACCAACGAGCTGCGGACGGCCGGGACCGACCATCTGCTCGCGGCCGCCGCCACCGCGGGCGTGCGGCGCTTCGTCGCCCAGGGCTACACCGGCTGGACGAACATCCGCGAAGGCGGCCCGGTCAAGACCGAGAATGACCCGCTCGACCCAAGCCCTCCCGCCGCGCAGCGCCAGACGCTCGCCGCCATCCGGCACCTGGAGCAGGTGGTGCCCGCGGCGGCGCCGATGGAGGGGATCGTGCTGAGGTACGGCTCGTTCTACGGGCCCGGCGCCTCCGACGCGTTCGTCGAGCTGATCAGGAAGCGAAAGGTGCCGGTCATCGGCGACGGGGCCGGCATCTGGTCATTCCTGCACATCAGCGACGCCGCGGCCGCGGCCGTCGCCGCGCTGGGGCACGGCACGCCCGGCGTCTACAACATCGTCGACGACGAACCCGCCCGGGTGGCGGAGTGGCTGCCGTTCCTGGCGCAGGCGGCCGGCGCGAAGGCGCCCTACCGGATGCCGGCGTGGCTGGGGCGGCTGGCCGCCGGCGAGGTGGGGGTCTCGATGATGACGCAGATCCGCGGCTCGTCCAACGCCAAGGCGAAGCGGGAACTCAGCTGGCAGCCCGCCTGGCCGAGCTGGCGGCAGGGCTTCTTGCACGGGCTGGCCGCCGCCAAGCCGGTGCGCGGGGATGCCTAGCCACCCGGGCGGGCCAGGCGTGAGCACGGCCGAGGCCTATGAGCAAGCCGATCTCGCACGTCCGGGCAGTGAGCGGATGCCGGAGCCCGCAGGTAACGAGCCGGGCCGTACGGTCCTGGATCGCTCCGGGCGGTGGGCCGCTCATAGAGCCGGCCGGAAAGGATGACGCCATGTCCGCCTCGCATCGGCGGTTGACGCACTTCAGTCGTGGTGCTGGCGTGAACGGCACGGCAGGTGTCAGCGGCGGCGGATTCAGCGGCACGGCTGCGGCCGGGGGCTTCGCTCCGCCGGTGATCAGCGTCCGCGGCCTGACCAAGCACTACGGTGACACCCATGCCGTGCGGGGCATCGACCTGGAGGTCCGTGACGGCGAGATCTTCGCCTTCCTCGGGCCCAACGGCGCCGGCAAGACCACCACGGCCGAGATCCTGGAAGGTTTTCGCCGGCCCACCGGCGGCCGGGTCAGCGTCCTGGGCGCCGACCCGGCCGAGGCCGGCGGCGCCTGGCGGAACCGGGTCGGCGTCGTGCTGCAAGAATCCGGGCCCGAGCCCGGCCTGACGGTGCGGGAGAGCCTGCGGCTCTACGCCGGCTACTACCGCGCTCCTCGCGACGTCGAGGAGACCATCGCCCTGGTCGGCCTGGCCGGCCAGGCCGGCACGCTTGGGGCGCAGCTGTCCGGCGGCCAGCGGCGGCGGCTGGATTTCGCCCTCGCCCTGGTCGGCGACCCGGAGCTCATCTTCCTCGACGAGCCCACCACCGGCTTCGACCCCTCCGCGCGGCGGTCCGCCTGGGAGGTCATCTCCGGCTTGCGGGCCCTGGGCAAGACCATCTTCCTCACCACCCACTACATGGACGAGGCCGAATACCTCGCCGACCGGATCGCGGTGATCGCGGCCGGGCGTATCGTCGCCGAAGGCACCCCCCAGACCCTCGGCGGCCGCGACCGCATGAGCGCCGCCATCGGCTTCAGCCTCCCCGCCGGGCTGGGCGCGGGTGACCTTCCGGCCGGCCTGGGTGCCCTCGCCGAGCCGGCGCCCGGCGGGCGGATCGTCGTGCACAGCCAGTGCCCGCTCCCGGCCCTCCAGGCGCTGGCCGACTGGGCGCGCGCCGGCGGCTTCGACCTCCCCGACCTCGACGTCTACCGGCCCACCCTCGAAGATGCCTACCTCTCCCTCACCGGCGAAAGGGACCCACGGTGATAATCCTCATCCGCTGGCTCTCCCGCAGGCTCGGCGCCCGCCAGGGCGCTGGGCGGCCAGACACAGCCACGTCACCCGCTGGCGGCCAGCGCAGCCCCCCGGGCGGCCGCAACGGCCCGCTGGATCTGGTCGCCCACCAGGTCCGCTACAACCTGACCGCCTTCCGGCGCAACCGTCAGGGCGTGTTCTCCACCACGCTGTTCCCCGTCATCTTCCTGGTCCTGTTCGTCGGCGTGTTCGGCAACCACACCGTCGGCGCCGGCCACGTCAAGGCCGCCACCTACTACGTGCCCGGGATCGCCGCCCTGGCGGTCGTCACCTCATCGTTCGCCAACCTCGTCATCACCATCATCACCCAGCGGGAGACCGGCATCCTCCGGCGGCGCCGCTCGACACCCATCCCCGCCGGGGTGCTCATCGCCGCCCAGACCCTGACCACCCTGCTCGTCTCCCTGGCCGGCGTGGCGGTCCTGCTGGTCATCGGGCGGCTCGCCTACGGTGTCACCCTCCACGGTGCCGCCGTCCCGGGCGTGCTGCTCACCACACTGGCCGGCTCGATCGCCTTCAGCTGTCTGGCCTACGCGCTGTCCACGGCCATCGGCTCCGCCGATTCGGCCACACCAACCGTGCAGGCGATCATCCTTCCCCTCTACTTCATCTCCGGCGTCTTCATCCCCAGCCTCAACCTGCCGCCATGGCTGCAGGACGTGGCCAGGGCCTTCCCCGTCGAGCACCTGGCCAGCGGCCTGCACCACGCCTTCGATCCCGCCGTCCACGGCACCGCCGTGCCGTGGACCGACATTGCCATCCTCGCCGCCTGGGCCGCAGCCGGCCTGGCGCTGGCGCTCCGCCGGTTCACCTGGTCACCGTCGGCAGCCATGATCTGACCGGTGACCGGCCCGCCACGCCGTGCCGACAGAGGCTGCGCCGGCCGTTGACGTGCCGCTTGTATTCCGCTACCGCGACCTCCGCATCCGTGCGGTCCGCCTTGCCGGATCGCACCGTGCTCACCGGCATGAATCCCGAACCAGACGGGGAGGCGCGCGCCGGAAGGTGACGTTCGTGGTGGTCACCCATCCTCGCCGCGCTGGAGGGCGGTTTCGGCGCTTTGCGCCCGCGCATTCGACTGCCGGGACTGCCTGGAGATAGTGCAGGTCAGGAGGTGCTACGCCACACCGGCATCCATGTCGAACTGCACGGGCCGCACGGTGGTCCTCCTCGCACGGTGGCTGCCTTGCAGCTTGCGCCTCTGCGGCCTGGCGCGTATGCAGCGATGCCGCCAGCTACGCGGCCAAAGCGCCTGACCGCTGGGCTGCTGGTGGCACCACAGGGCATCGGCGCGCTGCTCACCCCGCAGCCAGGCCGGGGAACTCACTGACCACATCGGCGTCGGACTGGCCGGCCTGATCCTGGCGGTACTCGGCACGCTCGCCTATACCCACGCCGGGCCCAGCACCAACGAGCTGTTTCCCCGGCGCCTGGCTGGTGATCCGGCGCGCCGGGCTGCGCGGTCACTATCCCCATCATGGCCGCCGCCGACCAGGGACTACGGCCCGAACAGATCGCCCACGCCAGCCGTGCCACGCGCATCGTGCGGCAAGTCGGCGGCTCCTTCGGCACCGCCGTGGTTGCCGTCATCCTGCAACGCCAAACCGCCGGGCACGCAGCGGCCGGCACACCCGGGCGAGCCAGGCGTTCGGCCACACCTTCTGATGGACGCTCATCTTCACCGCCATCGCCCTGATCCCCGGCACTGCTCCTCCGCAAGGAGCACGGGTGGGCTTCTGCAGGCGGGGCATCTGCACCTCGGGCCGGCCGACAGCAGCCCACGCCCGTATCTGGTCGTTGTCCGGCCGCGCACAGGAAGGGCAACGCACGCAGACGACCTCCGGCGGCCCGCCCACACGGCCGCCCCGGCCGCGGCGGCGGTCCGCCAGCCAGTTATTAGAATGAGCCGAGCCAGCGGCGACACAGAGCATCGCTGGACTCGCTGAACGTGCAGGTCACTAATGGCTGAGCCGCCCGCGGCGACCCCATTGGGGGTTGCCGCACCCGAGCAGGATGCGCTGCTGGCCACCAAGCTGCACGTGCCCCGCCCGCAGCCGGGCTTCGTGCCCCGCCCGCGGCTGGTGCAGGCGCTCGACGAGGGGCTGGCCCGGGGCCTGGTTTTGGTCTGCGCCCCGGCCGGGTCCGGCAAGACGGCGCTGCTGGCCGACTGGGCCCGGCGCGGCCAGCGGCCGCTGGCGTGGCTGTCGCTGGACGCAGCCGACAACGACCCGGCACGGTTCTGGCGCCACGCCGCCGCTGCGCTGGACCGAGTCCGGCCGGGGATCGCCGAGCGGGTCGGCCCCTTGCTGGGCCCGCCGGCGCCCTCCTCGTTCGAGGGGCTGGTGACGGCCCTGATCAACGAACTGGCCGCCCAGCCTGGTGACGGCGAGGTGCTGGTCCTCGACGACTACCACCTGATCGACTCCCAGCCTGTGCACAGGTCGCTGATGTTCCTGCTCGAGCATCTGCCGCCGGGCCTTCGCCTGGTGCTGGCCAGCCGTGCCGACCCGCCGCTGCCGCTGCCGCTGGCGCGGCTGCGGGCCCGCGGCCAGCTAGCTGAGCTGCGCGCCGGCGAGCTGCGGTTCAGCGCAGACGAGGCGGCGTCCCTGCTGCGCGAAGCGATTGGTGCCGACCTGCCCGGCGAAGCCGCGGCGGCGCTGGCGGCCCGCACCGAGGGATGGGCAGCGGGCCTGCAGCTGGCGGGCCTGTCATTGCGGGGCCACGCGGATGCAGCCGGGTTTGTGGCGACGTTCAGCGGCAGCCACCGTTACGTCCTGGACTACCTGACCGGGGAGGTGCTCGAGCGGCAGAGCGAGCAGATGCGCGGGTTCCTGCTGGAGACCTCGGTGCTGGAGCGGCTCAGCGGCCCGCTGTGTGATGCGGTCACCGGCCGCAGCGATGGGCAGGCGACGCTGGAGGCGATCGAGCGGGCCGGCCTGTTCCTGGTGCCGTTGGACGAGGTGCGCGGCTGGTGGCGCTACCACCAGCTGTTTGCCGATCTGCTGCGTGCCCGGCTGCAGCAGGAACAGCCCGGCCGGGCCGCGGCGCTGCACCGTAACGCGGCGGCCTGGTGTGAGGAGCATGGGCTCGCCGACGACGCCGTGCGCCACGCACTGGGTGCGGGCGAGATGAGCTGGGCCGCCCGATTGATCGAGCAGCACTTCGACGCGTTTCTTCTGCGCAGCGAGGGGGTGACCCTGCAGCGGTGGCTTGCGGCGCTCCCCGCTGAGCTGGTCCGCTCCCGGCCGCGGCTGTGCCTGGCGCAAACGTTTCTGGCGATCGTGGGTGGCGACGTGGAAGCGGCCGAGCCGCCGCTCGATGCGGCCGAGCGTGCGTTCGGGGACGCTGCCGATGAGCCCTTCGAGCCTTCTGTCGGCAAGGACGCGAGCCTGCTGGCGAACGTCCCGGCGGCGATCGCGCTCGATCGTGCTTTCCTCGCTGTGCTCCGCGGCGATGCCGAGGGCGCGTTCGCGTTCGCGTCGCGGGCCCTGGCCGTGATCGGCGAGGGCGAGTGGATGTTGAGATCCGTCGCCGGCGGGTATCTGGGCCTGGCCGAGTGGCTGCGCGGCCGGCTGGCAGAGGCTGAGCGCGCGTTGTCGTCGAGTGTTGCCCAGTGGCGGGCGGCCGGCGAGCGCTACCTGGCGGTCCGGACCTCCCTTCTCCTCGGCCAGGTCCAGCGCGCCCAGGGCCGCCTGGACGCCGCGGCCGGGACCTACCGGCAGGCGCTGGAGATCACCGCAATGCCCGGCCGCCCGGCGCTGCCGGGTGCGGGCATCGCGCACGTGGGCCTGGCTGAGGTGGCCTACCAGCGGGGCCAGCTCGACACCGCCCGCCGGCACCTCAGCGAGGGCATCGCGGCGTGCCGGCAGCTCGGCTACACCCAGCTGCTGGCCACCGGCCTGGCGACGCTGGCATGGATCCGGCAGGCCGAGGGTGATGCGGCCGGGGCCCTGGACGCGATCGGCGAGGCCGAGCGGGCCGCACCGGCGGTGACCAGCCTCCTCAACCCCGTCCCGGCGCAGCGGGCGCGGCTGCTGCTGGCCCAAGGCGACGTCGCCGCGGCCGCCCGCTGGACGAAGGAGCGCGGCCTCGCCGCGGGCGACGAGCCGGGCTACCCGCAGGAGCCGGAGTATCTCGTGCTGGCCCGCGTGCTGCTCGCCCAAGACCACCCGGGCCAGGCACTGCCGCTGCTGGAGCGGCTGCACGCCGCGGCAGCCGCCCAGCGCCGGACCGGCAGCGTCATCGAGGCGCGCGCGCTGCAGGCGCTGGCGCTGGCCGCCAGCGGCGACCAGCCCGGCGCGGTGGCCACCCTGGCCGGGGCGCTCACCCTCGCCTGCCCCCAGGGCTACGTCGCCGTCTTCGCCGACGAGGGCGCGCCGATGCGCGCCCTGCTGGCCCGGCTGGCCGCAGCCCAACGGGCCGGGCAGCCCGCCCCCGCTGCCGGTGGCGTCCCGCCCGGCTGCCTGGCCCGGCTCCAGCAGGCGCTCGACCAGAAGCCCGCGGTCCCGCGCCCCGGGCGGGCCGCCGCCGCGGTGCCGGGCCTGGCCGAGCCGCTGACCGCCCGCGAGCTGGACGTGCTGCGGCTGCTGGCTGCGGGCACCCCCAACCAGCGCATCGCCCGCGAGCTGGTGGTCACCCTCGACACCGTGAAAAAACACGTCAGCCACGTCCTGGGCAAGCTCGGCGCCGCCAACCGCACCGAGGCCGTCACCCGGGCGCGCGAACTGGGCCTGATCCGCTAGCGCGGCGGCCCCCGGAAAGCCCGGCGGCACCTTCGTGCCGCGGAAGATTCCACCCGGCCGCGCACCTTCGGGTGACGCCCACGGCAGCGCCGGCTCCTAGCGTCCCTGACAGAACCAGCCGCCAGACACGACCCGGGCTTCCCCTCAACCGGGGCTTTGGCTGAATCTGTCCAGGGTGAAGGAGTCCACGATGACGACCGATTCGACGCCACGCGCCGCACAAGATTCACCCAAGGCCCGTTCCGGGCCGGCCGGGCACCGCAGCCCAGGGCTGGCTGGCTGGCTGGTCGCTCACCGGCGCGGGTCGATGCTGGTGCTGCTGCTGGGCGTGCTGGCGCTGACCGCGCTGCGCGTGATCGCCGGCGGGACGCTCACCCAGGGCGGGGTGCAGGCGTCCGGCTCCGCCTCGGCGCGCGCCGAGCAGGCACTGGCCGGCCAGTTCGGGATCCGCCCCGCCGACGTGGTGCTTGTCGTGGAATCTCACGGCCAGCCCGTCACCGCCCCGGCGGTCCAGGCGGCCACCCGCTCGCTGGTGGCCCGGCTGCACGCCGATCCGGCTGTGACCACAGTGCGCTCCTACCTGGATCCCGGAGCCGCCCGGCTGCGGTCGGTGAACGGAGCCGACGGGCTGGTAACCGCCACCCTGGCCGGGGACGACGCCACCCGCGTCGGCGAGGCCGCTGCCATTGCCAGCCATTTCCGGTCGGCGTCCGGGCCGGTGACCGTCGCGGTCACCGGCACCGACGTGCTCGCCGCCGAGACCTCGCATCTGACCGAACGGGGCCTGCTGCGCGCCGAACTGCTCGCCTTCCCGATCGTGCTGCTGCTGCTCGGCCTCTACCTGCGCCGGGCGCTCCTCGCGCTGGTCCCGGTGGCCGCCGGCGTGCTCGCGGTGCTGTCCGGCCTGATGCTGCTGGGCGCCGTCGCTGCGGTCACTCCGGTGACCAGCACGGCGACCAACCTGGTCGTCGGCCTGGCGCTCGGGCTGTGCATCGACTACGCACTGCTGCTGATCACCCGCTACCGGGAAGAGCTGCGCGCCGGCCGCGACCGCGGCGACGCGCTCGACGCGGCGGTGCGCCGGGCCGGGCGCACGATCGTGTTCTCCGCGGCCACCCTCGCCATCTCGCTGGCCGCACTGGCGCTGTTCCCGGTGCCGTTCTTGCGGTCGATGGCGATCGGCGGGCTCGGCGCGACCCTGTTCGCCGCGGCATGCTCCCTGATCGTCGTGCCCGCCCTGCTGGCCGCGCTCGGTGACCGGGTGCCGGCCCGCGCGCCCGCCCGGCCCCGCCAGGCGCCCGGGTGGTGGTACCGGTTCGCGGCCGGGGTGATGCGCCGCCCGGCCGCCGTCGCCCTGCCTGTCCTGGCGGTGCTGGCCTTCCTGCTCCTGCCCTTCGCCCACCTGCACCTGGGGATCAACGACGACCGGGCGCTGCCCGCCTCGGACCCGGCCCGGCAGGGCGCCCAGGTGCTGCGCGCCGCCTTCGACGGGCGGGAAACCTCGCCGCTGCAGGTCGTCGCCACCGGCGCCCCGCGGCTCAACATCAGCCCAGCGGCCCTGGGCAGCTACGCGGCCCGCCTGTCGGCGGTGCGCGGGGTCGCCCGGGTCGAGGCACCGGCCGGCACGTTCACCGCCGGCCAGCACACCTCCGCCCCGAGCCCCGCCGAGCGGCGGATGCGCGCAGCAAACGCCGCTCACCTCGACGTCATCCCGGCGGTCGAGCCGTTGTCCGCGGCCGGCTCCCAGCTGGTCACCGACGTGCGCGCGGTGCCCGCGCCAGCCCCTGTGCTGGTCGGCGGGCCCGCCGCCGACCGCGTCGATGTGTCCGCGGCGATCACCAGCCGGCTGCCGGTGGTCCTCGGGCTGATCGCCGCGGTGAGCTTCGCCGCGCTGTGGCTGCTGTTCGGGTCGCTGCTGGTGCCGCTGATCGCCCTGGTGCTGTCCGCCCTGTCGCTGTCGGCCACCTTCGGCGCCGCGGTATGGATCTTCCAGGACGGGCACCTGGCCGGCCTGCTCGGGTTCACCCCGACCGGCTGGATCACCGCCCCCATCCCGATCCTGATCTTCTGCGTCGCCTTCGGGCTGTCGATGGACTACTCCATGTTCGTGCTCTCCCGCATCAAAGAGGAACACGACCGCAGCGGGGACCCGGCCCGCTCGGTGGCGGCCGGCCTGGACCGCACCGGCCGGATCATCACCTTCGCCGCCGCCCTGGTCGCGGTGGTCTTCGCCGGGTTCGCCGCCTCCGACGTCGCCCCCATCAAACTCCTCGGCCTCGGCCTGGCCATCGGCGTGCTGCTCGACGCGTTCATCATCCGCTCCACCCTGCTGCCCGCCGCGCTGCGCCTCGCCGGGCCAGCGGCCTGGTGGTCACCGACACCGCTGGCCCGGCTGCACCACCGGATCGGGCTCAGCGAGACCACACCAGACCACCCGGCGTGGCCACAACAGCGGGGAGCCCACGAAGCGGGCGGCTCTCGCCGTGAATGCTGGCGGCCCGCCGTGATTTCCGCCCAGGATCCTAACCGGATATGACTCACGATCAGCTGGCGCGCCGCAGCTCAGGCCGGTGGCTGGGGAGCCGGGGGGTGCCGGTTGACTGGGCGCCTACGAAGGAACGAGCCTGAAGAGGAGATAAGCCATGTTGGGTTTGACGAGCCTGCAGCGCGACGTCGTCGAGGAATTCACCCGCTACTGGCAGGCCGTGTTCAACCGCGGGGATTACCGGGCCATGGCCGGGTACTACGCCGAGGACGCGATGCTGATCGCAACGCAGCAGGAAACGGTGGCGGGCCGACCCGCGATCGAGCGGTTCTGGCAGAACGCGTGCAAGGGCGCGAAGGCGGTTCAGATGAAGCGAACCGTTCGCGTGGAGGACGCAGGCAGCGACGGCGACCTAGGCTACGTGCGCGGCACTGTCGTGCTGGCAGTAGGCGGCGAACAGGTCCCGGCCACCGTCAGGTACGTCACGCTCTGGAAGCGGCAGACAGACGGCGCATGGCGAGTGGCCGTGGACATCTCAAGTGCCAGCCCGCATGCGGCCTGACCTAGATTGGGTGCTCTGGCGTTATTCGGCCAAGACGGGCTTCACCGGGATCTTGTTCGGCTCCTCCAGCGAGCTGAAGCTGTTCCGGTTCCGCGCCGATACCCCGGGCGGCCTTGGCGCCCCGCGCGCTCGAGATCCTGCTGCGCCTTCCACCGCCGCAGGCGAAACCGAAACGAGTCGCCCCGAACCGGGGCGGGCAAGCCCCAGTTAACCGAGGTGATGACGCAACAGGAACCGGAGAAAGGCCGGCCCGATGCCCGTCCGGCGGGCCAGCGAAGCCGGCCAGTACCGCGCCCATGAAGTCCGATCACGAAGGAGAAGCGAACCGTGGAATCAATGGAACACGAAGTGTGGCTCAACGCGGAAAGGGAAAGGTCTTCGAGGCTCTAACTACCAGGGAAGGCCTGGACGCCTGGTGGGGAAAGGTCATGAATGCCGAACCGCGGATCGGCGCCGTGGTCGAGTTCGATCACGGGCTGGGCGACCCGCTGCGCATGGAGATCACTGACCTGGTTCCAAACGAGCGACTTACGTGGAAGTGCGTCTCAGACTTCAGCGACCCGAGCAATCCGGCCTCGGAGTGGCGGGGCCAGACGTTCCTGTTCGAGCTACCCCGGCGAGGCGACGTCGAGCTACTCGGCACCAAGCAGAACGTGACCGTCCTGCGCCTTCGAGTCACCGGATGGCCCCCTGAGGCCAGATGGTACGGCTTCTGCAATGCAGCTTGGGGACAGACGCTGAACGTAAACCTCAAGAACAGCTTGCGCTGAAGAGATGCTTGGCCGCGGGGCATCGAGTTTAACGTTCTCGGCGAGCCCAATCGCCGGCGGATCCTCGGCCTCCCTCGGCAGGCCGGCCGCCCCGGCGGTGAGCGGCACACCCTGGAGTTGCTCCGCGATGGGCGAGCTCGATCTGCACAGAGGCGCCGCAGCCGGTGAAGGCCCCCGATCTCATCCAGGGCGGCCGCACCCGGCACGCCGCCGAAGCCTAGCCCCACGACCTTGTTGAACGGCGAACCCTCCTCAGCAAAGCTCGCCACGCCGTCGGCAATCGGGATCACAAAGCTCGCCGTGTCCGCCCTGCGACGGCGGGCGGCCTCGCTGCCTTGGCGACGAGCTGCGCCTCGACCCGCTCGATGCGCCCGGCCAAGGCGGCATCGCAGGACAGGGGCAATCGGCCGGCGTTCATGCGCAGAGCCTAGCCAGGATCTTCCGCAGGGTGACCGTGGGTGTTCGCCCCTACTCCAAGGCCCCACCTAAGTCAGCAGGCCACGCCGCATCGAATGGTTATCGGCGATCCATGCCTAGCCCAGTCCTGAGCGCGCATAATGCCCGTATCTGGAAGACCAGGACCCCTGATCGGCATAGAGCCTACGTCCGCGCATAGCGGCGGCTCCGCGCGCGTTCTCCGTGACCTTCTCCATCACTCAGCGTGACGCCATCTGCCGATCCCGACCGCCGACTCTATGCATCGGCAATGGTCTGAGGACGACGCTGTCGTGCCAGGTGCGCGTCGCCCCTGAAGGCCTCGGGCTAGGGCGACCCGCCGCCGCCCCACGCAGAGCAGACAGATACACGATAAACGTCGCCTTCTGATCGCTGGCGGTGCCGGATCCGAGCCAAGGCCACGCCTCCACACGTACCTCTGCTGTACCTCTCCGAGACCCACGCGAACGGCATACAGTGGCCACGAACGGCTATGGCACATACATCCGAAATACTGACTCTGTTCTGTTGGTTTGCTGGTCAGCGAGCTGTGGCTTGCATCTGGAGGCTGGGAGGAAGACTTCCCGACCCGAAGGCCTGACCGGGCCGGGCGGCAGCTAGCCGCCACCGCCGATTCGCCCGATCCGCCCGATCCGCCGCCTCCGGAGGAGCCAGCCGAGTCCGCCGAGCAGCACCACGGCAGCAGCCACGACGCCGACCACGGCGCCGGCCGGCAGCCCGCCGTGTCCTGCGTCGTGCTGGCTGCCGGGACGATTCCCGGCCGGGGTCGCCGCTCCGCCCGGCGCGGGCGAGTGCCGGGCCCGGCCGGCCCGGAAGGCGACGACCTGCGTCGCGGCGGGAGCGAGCAGCAGCCGGTGCGCGGCGCTCGGCGTCGGGAAACTGTTGGCGGACATGCCGACCTGCGCCCGCTGCCGCAGCGCGCCGGTCGCCGGGTCGAGCCCGTACAAGGTGCCGTCCCGCCCGATGGTCCACACCAGCCCTCCGGCGATGATCGGCGGGCCGCCGCCGAGCCGGGAGCCCCACAGCAGGCGCAGCGCGGCCGGGGCCTTCGAGGCCCGCACCGCGACGATGCCGCTCTCGCAGGGCAGGTAGACCGTCTGGCCGACCGTGGCGGCGCCGCCGGCGACATCGTCGTCGCACACGGACGGCAGCGCGGCCTGCTGCCCGCCGATGCCGCCGGGCCGGGCGGCGCTCAGCAGATACGCGATGCGTGCCTTGCCCGCGGCCACCACCTGCCCGTGGGGCAGCAGGGCTGGCTCCGTCGACATGTCGAGGTCGCTGGCGTTGTCCGCGGCCCAGCTGCTGGGCGCGAAGAAGCCGACGAGCCGGAGCGACGGCGACACCTTCAGCACCGAGTCACTGTTGTCATAGGCGTGACCGGGTGAGGTAACCGAGCCGTTCCCGACGCTGACCCACAGGTTGCCGTCCTGGTCGACGGCCGGCGCCGCCCCGCCCATCCAGATCGCGCCCCGGCTCTCGTCGGCCGCGGCGTCGACCGTGAAGTACGCGGGCATCCCGCCGGCCTCGCTGACCGCCACGAGCCGGCCGCGGTAGCTGGAGCAGTCGCCGAAATTGCCGCCGAATCCGAACACGACCCGTCCGGCATCGAGGGTCAGCCCGGTGCGCTGCAGCAGGGCGGCGGTGTTGGCGCCCGGCGGGTCCACGTTCCTGGTCATCTCGCGCCTGCCGGTGGCGGTGCTCAGGCCGACCAGCACGTGCGCCTGCTTGCCCCGGACCAGCTCGGCGGCCACCACGAAGATCTCACGGCGCGCCGGGTCGATGACCGGGGTGCCGGTGATTCCCACGGTCGGGGAGATGTTGCCGCAGGGCAGATCGCCGGCCGGCACCGGGGTGCCGAGGTGTGCCGACCAGTCCACCGCGCCGGTGGCGGCCGACAGCGCGTAGACCGTATCGTTCTCCGTGGCCACGTAGACCCGGCCGGAGAAGACCAGCGGCTCGCCGTAGATCGTCCCGTCGAGTGCGGGCGAGGTCCATGCCCTGGCGGCCGTGTTGATGCGGCCCATCGGGCCGGCGACGCCGGAGCCGGCCGGATCGTGGTGATACACCGTCCACGACCCGGAGCCGCGGGGCCCGGCCGGGCCGGCGGCGGCACTGGCGACTGAGCCGCCGCCCGCCGCGCTGGCCAGTCCGGCCCCGGCCCCGGCCAGCGAGATCGCCAGGGCGACGGCCAGCAGCCCGCCCGCTCGCGCCGGGCCCAGCGCCGGGCGCCTCATGGCCGGACGGCCAGGCGAAACTCAGTACCGGTGGCCGGCAGGCTGCCCATCGACACAGGCTAGCGAGGCCCGCGACGCCGCCCGGAGGCAGCCTGCCGGGCTGGCCGCCTTTCCCGCCGTGATCAGGCGCCGTGCGCGCTGACGCCGGTCACCGCCCAGCGGCCCCGGGCGGTGCGGGCCAGCATGCCGATCAGCCGCGCCCCGATGAACGCGGCGAGCCCGGCCCACACCCCGCCGATGCCCCCGTGGAAATGCAGCGCCGCCAGCGTGATCGGCACGAAGACCCCCACCCCGGAGACGAGCGTCACGGTCCGCAGGAACCCGACATCACCCGCCCCGATGAGCACGCCGTCCAGTGCGAACACCACTCCCGCGGCCGGCTGCAATCCGATGAACCACGGCCACAGCAGGTGCGCCTGGTGCAGCACGGCATCCGACGAGGTGAAGGCGGCCGGGATCACGAACCAGCCGGCCGCGAGCACGGCGCTGAACGCGATCCCCGCGGCCAGCCCGTACCGCGCCACCTGCCAGGCAGTGCGCCGGGCCTGGCCCGCATCCCCGCCGCCCAGCGCCGCTCCGACCAGCGACTGCGCGGCGATCGCGAACGAGTCGAGCAGCAGCGCGCTGAACTCCCACAGCTCCAGCCCGATCTGGTGCGCCGCGACCTGGGCGGTGCCCATCCGCGCGGCGACCGCGGCGGCGGTGAGGAACGAGGCCTGGAAGCCGGCCTCGCGCAGCAGCAATTCCCGGCCCACCCCGAGCTGTGCCCGCAGCACGGTCCACCGCGGCCGCCACCGGCCGCGCTCGGCATGAGCCGCGCGCAGGAACAGGAAGCCGCCGACCGCCTGGGCGGTGACGTTGGCCACCGCCGAGCCGGCCAGTCCCAGGCCGAGCGGGTAGACCAGGATCGGCGAGGCCACCGCCGACAGTGCGTTGGCGATGAGCACGATCCGGACCGGGCGGCGGGTGTCCTGCACGCCGCGCATCCAGCCGTTGCCGGCCAGCACCAGCAGGATCCCGGGCACGCCGAGCACGGCGATGCGGAACCAGGTCTCCGCGGCGCTGGCGATCGGCCCGGCGCCGCCTGCCAGCAGCCGCAGCAGCGGCCCGGCGAACAGCTCGCCGCCGAGGACCGCGACGCCGCCGAGCACCAGGGCCAGCACCGAGGCCGTGGTTCCCTCCTCGACGGCCTGGTCCGGCCGGCCCGCGCCGAACCAGCGGGCCGCCCGGCCGGTGGTGCCGTAATCGAGGAACCCGCCGATCATCGCGACCAGGGACAGCAGGGTGCCGCCGATGCCGAGCGCGCCGAGCGGCACCGGGCCGAGGTGGCCCACCACCGCGGTGTCGATCAGCACGAAGGACGGCTCGGCGGCCAGCACAACGAAGGCCGACGCCGACAGCCGCAGCATCCGGCCGGTGCTCAGCCTGGTCTGCCCGGAGCCAGGCTCCAGCACGCGCCCCGTACTCATACCCGCCTGACCGTAGGGTTGGCGCGGCCGGCCGGTCAAACCATTTGGCGGGTTATCACTCAGCTGGTGACATCGGCGGTCGTGAACCGGGCCCAGGCAATCGCGCCGAAGATGACCACGTAGATACCGAACGAGAGCAGCCCGTGCATCAGGTCCGGCCACGCGATCGGCGACCGGAGCAGGGCATCGAACGACAGCCACCAGTGCGTCGGCAGGTACGGGTGCACGACGGCGAACTGCGGCACGCTGTCGGACACCTCGCTGGCCAGCGCGAGCACCATGATGGCGGCGATGGCGCCGATCGGGTGCTCGGTGAACGTCGAGATCGCCAGCCCGATCGCCGCCAGCGCCGCCAGCGCGCCGGCCACGTACAGCGCGACGAACGCCAGCCGCAGCAGGCCGGCACCGAGCGAGATGGTGGTGCCGGACAGCAGCGTCACCGGCCCCAGCGGGAACAGCGCCGCACCGATGACCAGCGCCGACACCGTGACCACCGCGCACGCGGCCAGGCAGAAGATGACCAGCGCGGTGTACTTGATCCCGAGCAGCCTGGTCCGCCCGGCCGGGACCGTGAGCAGGTAGCGCAGCGTCCCGTGACCGGCCTCGCCGGCCACCGAGTCCCCGGCGACCACCGCGACGGCAAGCGGCAGCACGAGCGTGAGCAGCACGGTCAGCGACGTCAGCGCCAGGAACACGCCGTTGCCGGCCACCTCCGCGATGAACGCCGGCCCCTGCCCGTCCCCGCGGCCGCCGCCCGTGGAGAGCTTGAGCGCGACGCCGATCAGCACCGGGATGGCCGCGAGCACGGCAAGCAGCGCCAGGTTGCGCCACCGCAGGAAGATAAGGCTGAGCTCGGAGCGCAGGAACCGGATCCAGTGAATAACGGGGCCAACCGGGCCAGCCGCCCGCGCGGCCGGATCGGGCTGTGTGCCGGTGACCTCAGCCGTCGACATGGAAACCCTCACCGGTGAGCTCGACGAACAGGTCCTCCAGGCTGGGCCGCGGGGTGGCCAGCCCGGCGACCGGGATGCCGGCGTGCACCAGCCGGGCGCAGATGTCCTCCGGCAGCTGCCCGCCGAGCTGCGCGCCGGCCTCGTGCTCGGTGGTCCGGACATCGGTCAGGCCGAGTTTCGCCAGCACCTCGGCGGCCCGGGCAGGCTCGGGAGTGCGAACCAGGATCCGCGCGGTGCCCCTGCTCCGCAGCTCGTCCAGGGTGCCCTGGAACACGAGTTCCCCGGTCCGCATCACGCCGACGTGCGAGCAGATCTGCTCGACTTCGGCCAGCAGGTGCGACGAGACGAAGACCGTCGTGCCCTCGGCCGCGATGTCCCTGATCAGGCCGCGCACCTCGCGGGTGCCCTGCGGGTCGAGGCCGTTGGTCGGCTCGTCCAGGATCAGCAGCTCACGCGGCCTGAGCAGGCTGGCCGCGATCGCCAGCCGCTGCTTCATGCCGAGCGAGTACGCGCGGTAGTGCTTCCGTGCCGCGCTGAGCAGGCCGACCAGGTCCAGCGCCGCCGCGATCCGCGCGTCGGCGGTGCGTGGGTCGGCCGTCCGGTCAGCGGCGTCGCACCTGGCCAGGTTGGCCCGGCCGGACAGCTGCGAGTAGAAAGCCGGGCCCTCGACCAGCGACCCGACCCGTGACAGCACCGCGTTGGTGCCCGCGGGCATTTCCGCGCCGAGCAGCTCGTGGCTGCCCCTGGTCGGATGAACCAGGCCGAGCAGCATCCGGATCGTCGTGGTCTTGCCCGATCCGTTCGGGCCGAGGAAGCCGTAGACGGAGCCGTGCGGCACGGCCAGGTCGATGCCGTCCACGGCGACCTGGCCGCCACGGAAGCGCTTGGTCAGCCCGCTCGTGGTGATCGCCGGCCCGGCCGCGCCGGGCAGCTGGCCGCGCACCGCGGGCAGCGGCTGATCGTCGGCATCCCCGAAGCTGATCTCGTCCCGCTGGCCGGCCGCGCGCCAGGCTGACGTCACTTCACCTGTCCCGCGACGGCGTAGAGCAAGGACGGCGTCACCGCGCCGATGAGTATGTTGCCGTTGCTCGTGATCAGCACCGAGAACAGGCTGGTGCGCAGCAGCCTGCCGCTGCCCCAGGATCCGTGCACCGGGGTGGCCGACCGCAGCAGCGCGCCAGCCGCACCGCCGGCCGCACCGCTGGTCAGGCCACCAGCGGAGAAGACGGCGACCGCGGTCCAGCCCGAGCCGATCACCCGCGGTGCGCCGGCCAGCCCGGGCGGGAATGCCGGGCCAGTGCCCGGCGCGTACCCGGACCAGCCGAAAGCGCTCCGGCCTGCCCCGGGATTCCGGCCTGCGCCGTGGTACAGCCGCCGGGCGCGTGCCATGTCCCGGCGGAGGGACTTCAGCAGCTGCCTCCGCTGGCTCAGGGTCAGGTGCCGTGGTGTTGCGCGGCGCAAGTTCCGCATGGCCGCCCGCAGCGGGCTCGTGGTGAGGCTGCCGCTGGGCAGCAGGACGGCCCGGCCGCGGGCCAGGGCGCACTTGACCGGCAGGATCTCGCGGTCCTTACGCGTACCGTTGACCTGGATCCGGATGTGGTGGCAGACCATCACGGGCGGGGGCAGGACATTGCGCCGGCCGCCGCTCTCGGCCGGCGGGCCGGGTACCGTGGTAGCGCACTTGGCCGACCGGATCCTGCGGCCGGTCGGCTTGCCCTTCAGCGGGGCCCTGACCGCCGGGCAGGTGATCATGCCAGGCGGCGCGATGAACCCGGCGGCGCTCCCTGACAGCGCGCCGGCTAGCGGCCTGACCGTCTTCACCTTGGCGCCGGGCGGCGGGGTGAACGCGAAGTTGGACGCGGCCGGTCGCGCGAACGACAGGGCGGTATAGCCGACCTGGTATGCGGGGCTGGCCGAGCCGCGGGCGAAAACCTGCACGCGCAGCGGGAGGTACCGGCGGGCGTCGACCGCGATGGAGACCCGGCCGACGAGGGATCCGGGGTTCTTCGGTGCCAGCGTGAGCTGGTAAGCCGCCCGTCCGGCGATCACGACGTTGCTCTGCACGCTGACCGCGGTCGTCGGCCCGATCGCGGCGAGCAGCTGCCGCGCCACCTGCTGCGGTGTCGGCGGGGTGGTGGTGGCGCCGATCGAATACGTCGTGCCCAGCGACCCGGATGCCGACGGCGCTACTCCCCCGGAGTCCGGCGAGACTGACGCCGGCGCGAAGCCCCTCGACTGCGTGTTCCACTGCTGGCGGGCCTGGCGCAGCGGGCCATCGCGGCGGCCCATCCGCAGGGCGGGTGCGGCGGGCAGCACGACGTGCGTCGCCGTGTTCGTCTGGCTGTCCCAGAGCCAGATCTGGCGTCCGTCGACCCGCAGGTCGGTCTCGCCCAGCGTCACCGGCACCGCCAGCCTGAGCTGGCCGGGCCGCGCATACCAGATCTTGACGGTGTGCGAGCCGGTCAGCAATGAGGTGATGGACATCGGACCGCCGGTGCCGGGCAGGTCAGGCAGCCCGAGGGCGGCGTTCCAGGTGATCGTGCCGCTCAGCGCCGGCGGGGCCGACTTGGTGGCCGCGATCGCGGCGATGAGCTGTGCCGGAGTGCGGGCGGGCAGCGCCGGCCCGGCCTGGGCGGTCGTCAGCACGGACCCGGCCACCACGACGCCGACTGCCGCGACGGCACCGGATGGCACCACCCACCGTGCCCGGCGGGTCAATCTTGGCGTCTGATTCATGCGGAGGCACCTCGGTAGCAGATGCTTAGGGCCGTTTAACAGCCTACTGCGGCGCAATTGCGCCCGGTGCCGGTGGCCGGGCACGGCCGGGTGGCCTGGCCGCCGGAAGCTACCAGTGCCCGACGGGCAGCAGGGCGGTCACCGCGATCGCCGTGAACAACACGGTCAGGTACGCGATCGACAGGTGGAACAGTCGCATCGGGGCGGGCGCGTCGCCATCCCTGATCCGCCAGCGGAGCCGGTGTGCCTCGGCCAGGAACCAGGCGCCGAGCAGAACGGCGCACCCGCCGTAGATCCAGCCCGCGTCCGGCGAGAGCGCGAGCGTGGCCGCGACCATGGCGTAGGAGTAGCCGAGGATCTTCCGCGCCACGGTGGCGGGCGGTGCGACGACCGGCAGCATCGGCACGCTGGCGGCGGCGTAGTCGTCGCGGAACTTCATGGCCAGCGCCCAGAAATGCGGCGGCGTCCAGAGGAAGATCACGGCGAAGAGCACGACCGCGGTCAGGCTGACGGTACCGGTGACCGCCGCCCAGCCGACCAGGACGGGGAAGCAGCCGGCCGCGCCGCCGATCACGATGTTCGACGCGGTCCTGCGCTTGAGCCCCAGGGTATAGACGAAGACGTAGAACAGGATCGCCCCGTCGGCCAGGGCCGCCGCGAGCCAGTTAACGCCGAGCCCGAGCAGCACCGTTGACAGCGCGCCAAGGATGATGCCGGAGGCCAGCGCCTCACCGGGCTTGACCGATGCCCGCGTGCCCTTCGCCACCAGCGGGCGCCGCGAGGTGCGCTTCATCACCGCGTCGATGTCGCGATCGAGGTAGCAGTTCAGGGTGTTCGCGCTGGCGGCCGCGAGCGCGCCGCCGAGCAGCGTGCCCGCCAGCAGCCAGGCCGGCGGCAGGCCGCGCTTGGCCAGCAGCATGGTCGGGACGGTGGTGACCAGCAGCAGTTCGATGATCCGCGGCTTGGTGAGCAGGAAGAGCGACCTGGCGACCAGCCGGACGGGCCGCCGCTCTCCGGCCGGCCGGCCTAGCTGCGCAGGCCCGTGCCCGGGCAGCGCGCTCGTCGCCTGTGTCACTCGCCGGCCTCCGCGGTGCCGGCCTGCGCGGTGCCGGCCTGCGCGGTGCCGGCCTGCGCGGTGCCGGCCTGCGCGGTGCCGGCCTGCGCGGTGCCGGCCTGCGCGGTGCCGGCCTGCGCGGTGCCGGCCTGCGTGCTGTCACCGTGAGCTGTGCCGGGCGCCGGTGCCTGCGGCCCGGCCCGGCCGGGCGCCGACGGCGCGACCGTCGGGGTAGCGCTGACTGACCGCCCGCTGCCGAGGTAACTGCTGCCCGGCACCTGCTGCGGCTTGGTGTAGAGGAGCCAGAGGACGCCGGCCACCGCCAGGAATCCGATCATCGGGAACAGGAACGTCAGGAGGGACCCGCCGTAGCTCCAGTCGCTGCCCGCTGACGCGAGAATAGGTCCAGGCACTTCCAGCCTCCTGCCGTGAATCAGCTCAACTCAGGCGGGTCAGATCACGTAGAACAACACCCAGAACAGTACTGCCACCACCGCGAGGTAGTTCCACACGGTGGTAAAGGCGGACAGCGATGCCTGGAAGCGCTGCAGCCCAGCCACCTCCGCGTAAGTAGGCGGCTGCTCGACGAAGGAGATCGCCGGGATGGACCGTGACCTGGCGAGCAGTATCTCCAGCCAGGCCATCGCCATCAGCACCGTGACCACGAACACGGGGTTGAAGCCGACGAACACGCTGGAGAAGCCCGAGTTGCCCGGCCAGAACGGGAGGAACATCAGCTCGATGATCTGGAGCGCCGCCGCGCCGAGGCCGAGCACGAGCGCGACCACGGCCCCGATCTGCCACATCCTCTTGTCGCCGGCCTTGATCCGCTGCAGACCCGCGTACTGCAGCCCGGCGCTGAGCACCACCAGGAACATGATGATCGTGCCCATCAGGATCGAGGGCGGGTGAAAGCCAGAGCCGTGCCAGCGGCCGCGGGAGTTGACTGACCGGAGGTAGAAGTAGGCGAACAGGAACGCGCCGAACAGGAACGACAGGGCGCCCAGGGCCAGGCGCGAGCCCGTCCAGGTGGCGTTGAGCGCGGCCTCGTTGTAGAAGGCGGCTTCCTCGACCTCGCGGCTGGCGCCGGCCGGCGGCGTCGCAGTTGTCTCGGCCATCGCTAAGCCTCCGCTCCCGGGCCCGCGCCCGCACCCACGAAGGCGCCGCTGATGACGCCGGCCGGCGGATCCAGGTCAGCGACCGGCGGCGCGTCCTTCACCCCGTACTCATACGGGCCGGACAGCACCACGGGGACCACCGTGAAGTTCGATGGCGGCACGGGCGACGGGACCTGCCATTCCAGCCCGCGGGACCGCCACGGGTTGCCGACCTCGCGCTCCCGCCAGAACAGCGTCGACATGACGACGTTGATCAGGAAGATCAGGATGGATACGCCCAGGCAGAAGGCCGAGATCGAGACCCAGTCGTTGAGCGTCTCCAGGTTCCGCGCGTACTCGAAGACCCGGCGCGGCATGCCTGCCATCCCCAGCGCGAACAGCGGCAGGAAGGTCGAGTTGAAGAAGATGAACATGGTCCAGAAGTGCAGCTTGCCGAGCCTCTCGTTCAGCCGGATCCCGGTCAGCTTCGGCAGCCAGTAGTAGATGCCGGCCATGAACGCGAAGATCAGCCCGCCCATGATCGTGTAGTGGAAGTGGGCCATCACGAAGAAGCTGCCGTGCTCGGTGGTATCGGCCGGGACATCGGACAGGAATACCCCGGAGATACCGCCGATCAGGAAGTTGAAGTAGAACGCGAGCGCGAACAGCATCGGGACGCTGAAGCTGATCTTCGCCTTCCAGAAGGTCCCCATGGCCACCAGGAAGATAAGGCCGGTCGGGATCGAGATGAGCTCGGTGGTCAACATGAACAGCGGCCGCATGTCGGGGTTGATCCCGCTGTCGAACAGGTGATGCTGCCAGACGAAGAAGCTGAGCAGGGTCACCCCGATCATCCCGGCGGCCGCTATCCGGTAGCCGAACAGCGGCTTGCGGCAGAACACGGGGAGGATTTCCGTCACGATGCCGAAGCCGGGCAGGGCCAGGATGTACACCTCCGGATGGCCGAAGAACCAGAACAGGTTCTGCCACAGGTAACTGCTGCCGCCCAGGGTGTTGGTGAAGAACGCGGTCTGGAAGGTGCGGTCCAGGAGCGTCATGTAGGCCCCGCCGACCAGCACCGGCGCGGCCAGCACCATCAGGAACGACACCGTGAACATCGACCATACGAACATGGGCAGCCGGCTCCACCGCATGCCAGGCGCCCGGTAGTTGACGATCGTCACGATGATGTTGAACCCGGCCAGGATGACGGAGATCCCCATCAGGCCGAACGCGAAGTAATAGCAGTCCGCTCCCTGTCCGGCCTGGACGCTCAGCGGCGCGTATCCGGTCCAGCCGAACGGGAACCCGCCGAACAGCAGCCCGGACAGCAAGATGATGTACGCCGCCGGGGTGAGCCAGAACGACAGTGCCTCCAGCCTCGGGAAGGCCACCCGCTTGGAGCCGATCATGATCGGTACCAGGTAGTTCCCGAACGGCCCGAGGATGATGGACGTCATCATCATCATCATCATCGTGCCGTGCTCTCCCACCACCATCAGGTAGGTGCTCGGGCTCAGCAGGTGGAAGGTCGGCGAGAGCAGCTCGGACCTGATCGCCATCGCGAACAGGCCGCCGGTGAGGAAGTAGGTGATCATCCCGAACAGGTACTGGATGCCGACCACCTTGTGGTCCAGGGTGAACTTGAAGTACTTGGCCAGGCCGCCGGCCGGGGCATATTCCACGTCGTGCATCGGCTTGCCGATAACCAGCCGGCCCAGGTCGTTGAACACCCCGAGACCGGCCAGCCAGCCGATCACCGCGAACGCGTAGCCGAGCACGATCGGTACGTCGTTGCTGTCCGACAGCCCGTTCTGCGGGTAGCCGCTGGCCAGGAAGTTGCCTAGCCAGTGGCCGAAGAAGTAGCCGATCACCGCCACGGCCAGGCCGGTGTGGAAAGCCTGCTTCAGCCACCACGGCCGGGCAGATTCCGGGCCCTCATCGACAGGCTGGATCCGGTCGGAGCCCGGCTGAATCTCAACGGACATCCAGTCACCTCTTCGTCGTAAATCTCGAAACAGCGGCCAGCAGCCCGGCCGCGGTCCGCGGCACGAGCGGCATCATGGCGACACCGGAGGCCCGGGCGTCCCGGCCTGGGCGCCAGAGTAGTAGTAACCGTTGCCCCCGGTGATGCCGGTTACCTTGACCAGGTCCGCGCCGAGCTGCCGGATCACGGTCGGGTCATAGGTCAGGGCGTAACCGGGCAGGGCGGCGATGACGCCCTCCTGCTCCTCCGTGGCCCGCACGCCGGCCGCCCATTTCTGGAACGCGGCCTGGGTGACCACGCTGCCCGAGTTGAACATCGCGCCGTGCCACAGGCCGCAGAGCTCGTTGCAGCGGACAGTGAAACCGCCAAGCTGCTCCGGCCTCGTGTAGGCGACGTTGTCCACGCCCGGGTTGGCGTCTGCCTTCACCCCCAGCCGGTAGGCCCAGAAGCTGTGAATGACATCGAGCGAGGTGACGTGGAACTCCACCGGAGTGTCTTTCGGCAGGTAGAGCCGGGTTGACTCGAAGCCGCCGAACTGCGGGTACCGGTAGATCCACCACCACTCCTGGCCGATCACCTGCACCTGCAGGATGTCCTTGGTGCCCGGCGTCCAGGCCGCCGTGGTTATCCCGCTGATCTTCCAGATCGGCGCCGGGCCTTCACCGGCCCCGGCGCCGGCCGGGCCGACCAGCTCCACGGTGCCGAAGACGAACGCAGCCAGCACGATCACCGAGGTCCCGATGATCCAGGCGAGCGAGATCCCGGTGTGCCCGTCGATCGGCGGCCCGTCCTCCTCGTCGCCTGGCCGCTTCCGCCACACGATCAGCGCGTAGGCGAAGTAGACCCAGACCGCCAAGATGACCGGCGCGCCCGTCACGGACAGGACCGCGATGTCGAACTGCTGGTGGCGCGCCGAGTCGCTCATGTCGCCGGGCGGCATGTGCGGGGCCCACACGAACCAGATGACGAGATCGGCGGCCAGCGCCAGGACCAGCCAGATCAGGAAGATCCGCAGCCCGTGCCTGGGCTCCGCCTGGGCGGGCGCCGCCTGCTCCGCGGCCATCAGGAGGCCACCGTCATGAAGCCGGTCATGAAGCCGATCGTCTGCATGGGACCACCGTTACCGTCCAGGAATCCGCCGCCGCAGGGGACGAAGCACTGCCAGCGGAACTCGCCGCCCGACTTGGGCGTCATGAAGCTGAACTTCTCCAGGCTGTACGGGCCGGCGGTGCACGGCGAGTCGCCGCACAGGCTGTTGGCCGACAGCTGGGCGTTGGGCGAGGCGACCGGCACGAACAGGTGCAGTCCCGGGATCGCGAACGTGTGCCCGACGCTGCAGTGCGACCACGAGTTGACGACGGACACGTTCCGCGCGGGCCCGAGCGGCTTGCCGGTGTCCTTGAACTGCTGGAGGCTCACGGTATTGCCGATCGTCCCCTCGACCTGGGAGAAGTAGTTGTTCCGCAGCGGGGTGCAGCCGTCGTAGCCGAGGATCGTCATGTTCACCCTGGTGTTGGCGGGCACCTTGAACAACGTGGTGTGCACCCACTGCTTCGTCTGCGGGTTCTGCACGAAGTAGCTGACCCAGTCCGGCTTGCTGGACACGCTGTTCTGCGCGTCTTCCTGCAGCACGACGTTGACCTGCCCGCCGGAGGCCGCGGAGGTGTAGTCCACCACCGCTGGGCCGCCGGCCCCCGAGCAGGTAATGAACGACGATGAACACCGCACCGGCGACGACTGCGAGGAACGCCACCAGCAGGGTCGCGATACGGACCGGCACGGACACCAGCACCACCTCGCTTCTTCGCGGGCGAGCACCACGAGCGGGCAGCGCGCCCTGCGCGGCCGCCGAAACAGAAGGCTTAGACGTGTCCGATCTTGCGATCGGCGCCGGTGGTCGGCAATGACCTGAGCCGTGAATGACGAAATTGTCATGGTCCGACGACACCGCACGGCCGCCGCTGGCGCAGGGCTCGCAACCAGTATTTTGATGACACTAAGTACTTAGAGGACTTCATGGTGTAGCTGATTCGTTGGTGGGGAGGCCGGCGCTACCCGTTTCCGTATCCTGCAATGGCTTGCAGCCGATGGCCGTGCTTGACCGGGGACGGCGAATGGAGTTACATCCTCTGCTGAGCGCCTACCGCGCGCCGAGCGGCGGATTCGGTTGCCACACCCCGCTGACGTGGCCAATGCGAAGTGAAGTGCCCGCGATGATCAAGGATCAGCCGGCCTATCGCTCAGCAGGATCACGCATCCTGCTCGTCGATGACGAGCCGAGAATCCGTGACTTCGTCAGCCGGGCACTCCTCGCTGCCGGATATACAATCGATTTCGCAAGGGATGGCGCCGAGGCTCTCGAGCAGGCCGCGGCCGGGCCCTACGGCCTGGTCATCCTCGACCTGATCATGCCGGACATGGACGGCCGCGTGGTGCTGACCGAGATCCTGCGCCGGCAGCCGGAGCAGTCGATCCTCGTGCTGTCCTGCCTGGAGGACGTCGCCACCAAGGTCGCCTGCCTTGAGCTTGGCGCGCAGGACTACCTGACCAAGCCGTTCTCCCTCGCCGAACTGCTGGCGCGGGTCCGGGCCAGGCTGCGCGCCGAAGGTCATCAGCCCGGCGAGATGCTCAGAGCGGGTGACCTGGTGCTGGACGTGGGACGGCTGCAGGCCAACATCGGCAACGGCCCCGTGCCCCTCACGCGGCTGGAGTTCCTGCTGCTCAGGGAGCTGATGGAGCACCCAGGCCGGTCCGTCCCCAAGGGCCAGCTGCTGGCCTCGGTCTGGGGGCTCGAATTCGACCCCGGCTCGAACGTGGTTGACGTCTGCGTACGGCGGCTTCGCTCGAAGCTCGGATTCGAACTGATAAAGACGGTGCGTGGTGAGGGTTATCAGCTGGCAGCCCGCTAGCGGGAACGCGCTCCCCCAGCTGCGCCGCAGGCGCCGATTCCTGCAAGACGGCACCGGCATCCCGCGCGACGAGGTGGCGCACATCTTCGACCGGTTCAGGACCGGCTCCAATATCGGCCTGCCTGGCGGTACCGGGCTGGGCCTGGCCCTGGTCCGGTCGATCGCGCAGGGGCACGGAGGCGAGGTCCTGGTGCGCAGCGCCCCGGGCAAGGGCAGTATGTTCGAGCTCATGCTCCCCGCGATGACGGCCGCGGGCGAAGGCCCGGCCGGTATTCACGCGCACGCCGGGGCAGCCGAGTCCTGCCGAACCTGGCTGCCGCGATGAGCGACCAGCCCCGGACGCTGGCCGGCCACGCCGAGCGCGGCAGCGCGCCGCCCGGGCCGGCGGGACGGCCAGGGATGATGCGGCGGCAGCTCAGCGGCGCGAGCCGCGCGACCAGGATCGCCTGCGTCGCCGTGATCCTGGCGATCGCCGCGATCGCGGTCATCTTGGTCACCGGAAATGACACCGGCGCCCGGCCGCGCGCCCTGCCCGCCGCCAGGAACTTCTCCCTCCGCGCGCTCGGCCATCCCGGTCAGCGGGTCTCGCTGGCGGCGTTTGCCGGGCGCCCGGTCGTCATCAACTTCTTCGCTTCGTGGTGCACGCCCTGCCAGCGGGAGACCCCGGCCCTGGCCAGGTTCTATCGCCAGTCAGGCGGCCGCGTCGCGATCATCGGGGTCGACTCCAACGACCAGGCAAGGGCCGCGATGCGCTTCGTGCACGCGGCAGGCGTGCGGTACCCGGTGGGCGTCGACCCGCTGCCGGCGTCGACGACGTCGTCGTACGGGGTCATCGCGCTTCCTCAGACTTTCTTCCTCAACGCGCAGCACCGGATCGTCAAGCGGGTCTTCGGAGCGGTGACGTTGAAGGAGCTCAGCGCGGGGGTCGCCCTGATGACCAGCCGCCCGAGCGGGGCGCCGCAGACGCCCGGGGCCGGCGGAGGCTGAGATGGTGGACTCGCCGCCCAGGGCCGACCCGCCCTATGTCCCGATCCGGCACTCGCGGTGGCCGACCCGCCGGGCCCCGCGGTGGCTGCTGGCCGCCGGGGCCGGGCTGCTCGCCGTGGCCGTGCTCGTCGGGCTCGCGCACCGGCCGTCGACCGGGCAACGGGCCGCCGACCTGCGCGGCTTCACCCGCGACATGAATGCCGACATCGAGTCGTGCGCCGGCGGTGTCGGTGAGTCACTGACCGCCTTGCGGGCGATCCAGTCCGGCACCAGTCACGACATCCGGATCGCCATCAAGATCGCCAGGGACGGCGCGGCCAACTGCTCGCCGGCCAACAACGTACTGCTCGAGGACCTGACGCAGTATCAGGTGACGGAGTCGCTGGCCGGATTCCGGCTGACGAGGGTGGTCGACGGCCTGCTGACCTGGGCCGTTCCCGATGCGCAGCGGGTGCAGACGGATGTGGCCAATGTGCTCACCGCCCACGGCCCGCAGGCCCGCGCCCGGGCGACGGCCGCGCTACGGCGGGCGCAAGCGAAACTCGATGCCCAGCGCTCGGTCGTGGACTCGGTTATCGAGTCGGCGAGCAGCGCGTTGTCTGCGCACGCGACACCACCCAGACTGCCCGGCTGACAGCCGATCGTTAGCAAAGGAGTGACCGACCCCGATGCCAGGAATGCATTCCGGGCTGAACCTGGGCAATCCGGTGCTGGTCGCGGCGTTCCGCTCGGCCCTGCTCCATCAGGGGCTGATCGCGCTGCTGGTCTTCGGGATGCTGGTCTTCGGGATGCTGGTCTTCGGGATGCTGGTCTTCGGGATGCTGGTCTTCGGGATGCTGGCGCTCGCCTGGGTCAGCGTCCGCGAGTGGCGGGTGGGCGAGGCTTCCCGCGCCGCCAGCGGCAGCATCCTCACCGGCTGGCGCCTCACCACCCGGTCCGCTACCCATGCCGCTATCTGGGCCAGGACGCAGACCATGAAGGTCTCGGTCCCCTACGGGTCGTCGGGCTAGCCCATGAGCCGCCAGCCACCGCCGATGTCCCGGCCACCGGAGCGGGCGCAGAACCCGCTCGATGAGACGCTGCACGGCATCCGGGTCCGGCCATGAGTTACCTCCTCGGGCACTGGTCCTACGACCCGTTCCTGATCATCGCGATCCTGGTGGTGGCCTGGCACGAGATCGGCCTGCGCCGCCTCGCGTCCCGGTCCCGCCCGGAGCGCACCAGGCAGCGGCGGCTCCGCTCGCTGCTGTTCTACAGCGGCCTGGCGGTGCTGCTGCTGACCGTCGAGTCACCGGTCGACTACTGGGCCAGCAGCTATTTCTTCGTGCACATGATCCAGCACCTGCTGCTCAGCTTCGCCGCCCCGACGCTCATCGTCGTCGGGGCGCCCTGGCAGCCGCTGCTCGACGCGCTAACCAGACGGCTGGGCCAGCGGGCCACCCGGGTCGCGGTCCGCGACCGCTGGACGAGCCCGCTGCGAGCGGCCGGCCGGTTCCTGGCGCGGCCGTGGACGGCGGTCATCCTGTTCAACGTCGTGATGATCGGCTGGCACGTGCCCGCGTTGTACGACCTCGCCGAGAACAACGAGTCGGTGCACATCTGGCTGATGCACGGCAGCCTGTTCGCGGTCGGGGTGCTGTTCTGGATGCAGTTCATCCCGTCGCCGCCGGCCAGGATCCGGCTGCTGCCCGGGCCGCAGATCGTGGCGCTGGCCGGGACGAACGTGGTGATGTGGTTCCTCGCGATGTCGATGAGCATCTTCACGACGAGTTCCTGGTACGCAGTGTACGACCACGTTCCCGGGATCACCCTGCCGCCGTTCCCCGACCAGCAGATCGGCGCGGCGATCCTGTGGGTGTGCGGCGACTTCTGGTGCGTGCCCGCCGTCGTGCTCGCCTTCCGGCGGATGATCTCCCGCGACGGCAGCGTCGGGGCGGCCGTGGACCGGATGCTGCGCGGCCGCCAGCTGACCGGCTACCGGTGGGCCGGCCGCCCCTGACGACGGAAGCTTGGCGGGCGCCGGACGGGGCTTGACGGGCGCCAGAGCGGACCGGCGGGCCCGGCCGGAGAGCCTTGCCCGGCGCCCGGCGGCGCGGCCGGCATCTGCCCGGGGCGCGGCTGGCCAGGCGGGCCGGACAGACGGCGTTGTCCTCGTTAAAGCCCGATCCTTGCCAGCGCTGCGCCGAACGCCTGCTGCCAGTCGGCCAGCTGCCTGGCCGGGCCAGGCGGCGGGGGTTTCACCTGGTCAAGCGCGGCCAGCGCGTTGCGGGTCACCTCCGAGGGCCGCGGCGAGGTCACGCCGGCGTCGCCGAGCTCCAGCTCGTGCTGCAGGTTGTCCCGGCCATGGCCCTGCACGACGTCGAGCAGCAGCAGCGGCCTGCCGATGGTGCGCGCCTCGGTGCAGGTGTCGCCGGAACTCGTCACCACCAGGTCGGCCGCCGCCATCAGCTCGGGGATCCGGTCGGAGAAGCCGAACGCGTGCACCCGCGGCTGCCGTCGTGCCACCGCTCGCAGCCTGGCCTCTAGCCTCGCGTTGCGCCCGGCGACCGCCAGCACGTGCACGCCCGCGTCGCCGAGCGCCTTGGCCGCCTCGGCCACCGGGCCAAGGCCCCACGCGCCCGACATCAGCAGCACGCACGGCCCGTATCCGGGCAGGCCGAGCCTGGCCCTGGCCTCCGCCTGCGCGGGCGGGTGGTAGAACGCCGACCGCACCACCGCGGGCACGATCATGACCCGGGCATCCGGCTGGAACCGGCGCACCGCGGCCTCGGCGGCGGCGGCGGTGACCAGGTACAGATCCACGTTCGGGTGCACCCATAGCCAGTGCGGCGTGATGTCGCTGCAGAAGACGATGTGCTTCATGCCCGGATACCGCCCGGCCAGGCGGCTCATCGCCGACGCCCCGGTGGCGAACACCGAGATCGCCAGGTCAGCCGGGTGCGCGTCGAGGCAATCGCGCAGCCGCGGCACCACCTGCCGCCGGGCGCCCGCGTCGGCCAGCATGGCCAGCCGGGCACCGGTGCGCAGCGCGGCGAAGTGGAACGCGTCGTACAGGCCGGGCACCGCCAGCATCGACCGGAAGACCGCCTCGCCGGCCGATCCGCCGGGCTTGCCGAGCAGCCGCATCGCGTCGAGGGTGCGCGCCGACCAGCCGGCCTCGGCCAGGTAGCCGGTGCAGGCCTCGGCCAGCACGTCATGCCCCATGCCGAGCGAGCCGGACAGCAGGATCGCCCGCTTCATGACGGCCTCACGATATGCCCGCCGCGGAACTCATGACTGCCGCGACCTGAGCCAATCGAGATAGCGCTGCACGCCGTCAGCGAACGAGGTCACCGGCGACCAGTCGAGCAGTTCCTTGGCCAAGGTGTTGGACACGCTCACGCCGTTGTAGTCGGCGTTGCGGGCGGGCACGTGCTGGATCGCGGTCTCGCCGACGAGACTGCGGACCGTGTCGGCGATCTCCCGGACCGACACCGGCGTGCCGCCCTCGAGCGCAAGCGTCTGGTCGGCAGCGGCCGGGGCGAGCGCCCGCACGTGCGCGTCGGCAAGGTCCTCGACGTAGACGTAGTGCCGCTGCTGGTCCCCGGTGCCGGCGATCGTGATCGGCTTGCCGTCCAGGGCCAGCCGGACGAACCTGGCGACGACCAGCGCGTCCCGCATCCGCGGGCCGTACGGGATGCCGTACCGCAGGATCGTGAACTGCTGCCCGTACATCTGCCGGTAGCTGTGCATGAGCATCTCGGCGGCGAGTTTGGTCGAGACGTAGACGTGGCCCGCGCTGCTCAGGTCGACGAGGGCGTTCTCGGCGCGCTCGCCGTCGCCCGCCGTCGCGCCGTACACCCAGACCGTGCTGGCCAGGATGACCCGGCCGCATCCCTGCCGGCGCGCCGCCTGCAGCACCCTGGCGGTGCCTTCGACGTTCAGCCGGACAGCGCGGACCGGGTCCGCGTCGACGTCGTTGACGTCAGCCACCGCGGCCAGATGAAAGACCGCCTCGCGGCCCGCCAGCGCGGCATCCATCGCGGCGTCATCGAACAGGTCGGCGTCATGGTGCTCGGCCGCCGGGTTGGGCCAGCGGGCCGCCGTGTCGATCACCCGGACGTGGTGCCCGGCCGCCAGCAGGTGATCCACTACATGAGAGCCGATGAAACCGCAGCCTCCGGTCACCGCCACGCGCATGCCCGCTCCTTTAACCTCGTCGCGTCCCGGTCGCTGCCATGCCGCCGCGGATTCCGGCGGCCTCAGATCCCGGGGAGCGCGTCATAGACGGCCGTCACGGCGGTCAGTACCTGATCAACCTCGTCATCGCGCATATCCGAGTGGACCGGCAGGCAGACGTGCCTGTCGCACATGTCCTCGGCCACCGGGAGCACGCCCCCGGCGAACTCGGCGAGCACCGGCTGGTGGTGTAGCGGCGTGTCGTAGACCTCGCCGGCCAGCCGGACGTCATGCTTCTCGGCAAGGTCCCGCTTGAAGGCGGCACGGTCCGCGCCGGGCGGCAGCAGCACGATGTACTTATAGATGTTGCCGCGGCAGCCGGCCGGCTCGCTGAGCGGCTCAAGCCCGTCCAGGCTGGCCAGTGCCTTGTCGTACCGGGCAGCTACCTCCCGGCGGCGGGTGATGAACTCGCCCATCCTGCGCAGGTGCACCAGGCCGGTCACGGCATTGGCCTCGCTGAGCCGCCAGGCGTAGCCGAGCCGCACGTGGTGGTTCGCCGAGAACGCGCCCTTGCCCTGGTCACGGTAGATCCTGGCCTCGGCGGCGAGATCGGCGGACGGCGTGACGATCATCCCGCCCTCGCCGCTCGTCACCACCTTGGTCGGGTAGAAGGAGAACGCAGCCGCGGCCCCGAATGCCCCGGCGAACTTGCCGTCGTAGGTGGCGCCGTGCGCGTGCGCCGCGTCCTCCAGCAGGATGATGCCGCGCTGCTCGCAGAGCGACTTGATCTCGCCGGCGTGCGGGGATACCAGCCCGGCGATGTGCACGAGCACGACGGCGGCCGTCTGCGGCGTGAGGGCCGCGGTGATGGTGTCCGGGCTGAGCGCGAACGTCGCGACGTCGATGTCGGCGAACACCGGGCGGCCGCCGGCCCGCAGGATCGCGGCGGCCGTCGCGTAGAACGTGTTGGCCGGGACGATCACGTCCCGGCCCTCGACGCCGACAGCGCGCAGCGAGATTTCCAGCGCGGCGGTGCCGCTGGCGATGGCGATGGCGTGCGCGGCGTCATGCGCCTCCGCGAAGGCGGCCTCGAACTGCTTCGTGTACGGCCCGAGGGTGAGCGCGCCGGTGGTCAGTATGCCGGTGATGGCTTCCGCGATCTCGGCCCGGTCGGCCGGCGGAAACACGATCCGTGCTGCTTGCACTCCCAAACCGGCACCCCTTGTTGTCGACCCTCGTCCGATACGCCTGATCCGTTGCGCCCGACCGGAACCGGCCCATGCCCGGGACATGACATGATCCCAGGAACAAGCCGGCCGCGTCTTGCGGTTTGCATGTGTCTTTGCGCGTCATCGCGCGCGTGATGTCGGGCGTGCTGTCGTGCCCGGCCGCCTGTGCGCGGCCTGGCCATCCGGCAAGACTAGACGATCGGCGGACAACGATGGCGGACCCGGCCGACCGGAACGGATCGGCAGCCAGGCTCGCCGTGCGCGCGACCGCCGGGCTCGCGGCGGGGCTGGCGGTCGCGCACGGCGGCCCGGGCCTCACCGCGCTCGGGCCGGTCCGCACGGCGCTCTTCCCGCGCCTGGCCGGCCGTGGCGCGGCCGACCACGTGGCGCTGACCTTTGACGACGGCCCCGATCCCGACTCGACGCCGAGCTTCATCGAGCTGCTGGGCGGGCGGCTGACCCGGGCGACGTTCTTCCTGCTCGGCTCCATGGCCGCGCGGGCGCCGCAGCTTGCCGCGGAGCTCGCCGCCGCTGGCCATGAGATCGGGGTGCACGGCTGGGAGCACCGTTACCTGACGCTCCGCGGCCCGCGGGCCACCAGGGACGATATCGCGCGGGCAGCGGACGCGGTGGCCGCGGCGACCGGCGTCCAGCCTCGCTTCTACCGGCCGCCGTACGGGGTGCTGACCGGGGGCGCGCTGGTCGCCGTCCGGCAGCTCGGCCTGACCCCGGTGCTGTGGGGCAGCTGGGGCCGGGAATGGGCACGGGGCGCGACGCCGGAGTCGGTTTACGCGATGCTGACCCGGGACTTGCGCGGCGGCGGCACCGTGCTGCTGCACGATTCCGACTGCACATCACCCCCCGGCTCGGCGCAGGCGGCGCTGGGCGCGCTGCCGATGCTGCTTGAGGAGTGCGAGCGGCGGGGCCTGCGCGTCGGCCCGCTGGGCGAGCACGGCCTGCGCTGACAGATGGGCGGCTGCCCTAGCAGCAGGCGGGCTGCCCTAGCGGCGGGCGCGGGCGAAGTCCAGGGCCTCTCGGGCCAGCGGCAGCCATGCCCGGCCGGATGCCGGGTCCAGGCTGAACCACTCCTTCATCGGCTTGCCCTTGTTCGCGTCGAACGGGGTGCCGTCGCCGGCCGCGACGAGCTCATCGACCCGCCGCGCGGGCAGCTTCAGCACCAGCCGCCCGCGCACCAGCATCGCGAAGATCTTTCCCTCGAAGCGAAGCGCAGTCCGGCCGAAGCCGCCGCCTCCTTGCGGCGGGGTGACGCCAGCACTGCCGAGCAGTTCTTCAACCAGGTCCTCGTAGCGGTCTTCGGGCCGCATCTCGTCGGCAACCTCATCACACACGGCGCCAGCGTAGCCCCGGGCACCGACAACACTGCGGCTAGCCTGCGTGCTAGTCGGCCGTGCTAGCCGGCCGTGGCGTGGAGCATCCATACGTTTGGTTCCCAGTACCGCCCGACGCCTTCTGCCACCGCAAGCGGCGCAAGCCCGCCCGGGAAGACGTAATCGCCGGGCTCCGGCAGTTCCATGCCGGTCCAGCGCTCCCAGTCAGCGACTGGCGCCGTGATCTCCATCGACCGTGGCTCGGCGCGCAGGATCGTCGCGCCCAGCCGGGCGTGCACGCGCATCCAGGGATCGAACGGCAGGCCGTCGCCCCGACTCCACCGGGCGTACGCGTCGATCGGGATGAGCGGGTACCGGTCCTTCATGCTCGGCCGCACCGGGGCGACGAGCGGCCCCAGGCCTGCGGCGCGAGTTGCCGCTGCCATTGCCTGGATGATCAGCCGGCTGAGGCCCTCCCCTTGCCGGTCGATCTCTACCTCGGCGGCAAGCGCGGACACCGCGGTCGGTGCCGAGTCATCGGACACGGCTCGCAGGCCGACCGCGTCGATCCCGGTTGGCAGATCGGCCAGCGAGCCGTCCCATCGGAACGGGATGGCCCGGCCGCGCCCGACGATGCGGTCAACGGCGTCGTCATACAAGAGCAGATGGAACCGCGCATACCGGGGCACCAGTTGCCCGAAGTACTCGCCGCTGCGGTTGCCGTGCAGGTTGTACTCGGGCCAGATACCGCTGAACAGCGGCGCTGCCCGCTGCCATAGGTCGGGCCGCTCCTCGGCAGTGAAGATGCTCAGCGACGATCCCGCCGGAAGTGTCACTCCGTCCATGCCGATCATGCTGTCACGGCGGTCAGCCGGGCCTGGCCGATCGGTCCCCGCTCAGCCCGTCAAGTGCGGCACGGACGGCCAGTTCCCAGCGACGGTCGACCGATGCTTTCGACGTGCCGAGCCAGCCCGCGTTCTCCTGTGCCGCGAGTCCTTGCGCCAGCGCTACCAGGACGTGCGCGATGTCGGTGTCGTCGCCGCGCAGGATGCCAGCGGCGGTGCAGCGCCGTACCCGGCCGACGATGAATTCCCGCACGGCACTGCCGGCCCTCAGCTCGGCGGGCCCGGGGTCGAAGTCGGCGAAGGGGCGCGAGAACATCACGTCCGCCAGCACCGGGTTGGCCCGGACGAACTCGCGGAAGACCTCGATCACGCTGACCAGATCGCGGCGCGGGTCACCGGATTCCGCCAGCCCGCTCAGCTGCCGCCCGAGCAGCCGGAAGCCCTCGAAGAACACCTCGCGGACCAGGCCTGCCTTGTCGCCGAACAGCTCGTAGACCGCCGGGGTCGAAGTCCGGGCCTGCTGGGCCACGTTCCTGGTGGTGAACCCGGCGACGCCGTCGGCGGCCAGCGTGGCGAGCGCGACATGCAGGACGTGCTCCCGCAGTTCGGGCGTTCGCTGCTTCGCTCTGGGCACGGCCGGCACCCGGCTCAGTCAGACGGCCGGATCGCCAGGTCGTCGGCCTCGAGCGCTGCCTGGATCCTGGCCAGCGCATCCTCCCTGACCCGGAATTTGGTGGCCGTGTGCGCGCCCAGGTCAAGCCTGGCCAGCTCGGCGGCGGTGCCGCTGGCGGCGTCGGCAAGCTCGGCGGCCGGCACCACCCGGTCAAGGAAGCCGGCCGCCACGGCGTCGCCGGGCTTGAACACTTCGGCGAGGATGGCCGCCCTGGTGAAGTACGCCGGCGTCAGCCGCTGCCGGCAGATCTCGACGGCCACCTGCGGCAGGGCGATGCCCAGGGCAACTTCGTTCAGCATGATCTTGTAGGGCCCGCCGGCGCCAACCCGGTAGTCACTCGACAGCAGGAGGAACGAGCCCATGGCGACCGTGTGTCCCGTGCAGGCAGCCAGCACCGGCGCCGGGAACGAAAGGAGCCGCGCCGCCAGCCCGAAGCCCGCCCGCACCATGGCCAGCGACGGGGCACCGCCGTCCCTGAGCACGGCCAGGTCAAAGCCCGCCGAGAACACCCCGGGCCGGCCGGTCAGCACGACCACGGCCCGGTCCGCCACGGCGCGGTCCAGCGCGTCGCCGAGCTCAGCGAGCATCCGCGCCGACAGCACGTTCACCTTGCCGTCGTCCATCGTGATCGTGGCGACGGAATCCTTGAGCTGATACGACACGAGCGTGCCCATGGGGCGATCTCCTTCTGCTGTGCGGGCCATCCGGCTGCTGTGCGGGCCATCCGGCTGCTGTGCGGGCCATCCGGCTGCTGTGCGGGCCATCCGGCTGCTGTGCGGGCCATCCGGCTGCGCCGGCTGGCCCGCCTGGCCGGCTGGCCCGCCTGGCGGCCTGCTTCTCGCCGGTCCTGCCCCGGCGCGCTTATCATAGCAACGTTACGGGACAACGTTACGATTCAACGGCCCGCCGGGCGCGCGCAGCAGCCGGGCCTGCGGGACTGACATCCAGCGCCTCGTCCGCACCGCCGCACGCGGCGTGGGTCGCGCGCAGGGCCGTCAGGTCCGCGCTGATCGCGTCGAACTCGGGCGACTCGACCGCTAGCAGGGCGGCGGCGCGGCCCCGTTCCATCCAGTTCAGCACGCGCGCGGGCGAACCGGTCCTGACCACGACATGCTCGCCGAGCGCATATGCCGGTCGGCCGCAGCCACCGGGCGCGGGTGGCCGCAGCCACGGCGGCCGTAGCGGCTGCGGCCGTAGCGGCTGCGGTCAGATGGCCCGGCGGCGAGCGCTGCCCACCGAGCCGACCGCGCCTATCAGGCCGTAGGCGATCGCCCCGTGCCAGAGTGCGCTGAACGCGCCGCCCACGATGCCGCCGCCGCCGAGCACGACGGACAGCACGAAGACCACCATGGCGCAGGCCACGCCGGGCAGCACCGCAAAACGCCAGGGGTTCTGACGGACCCACCGCATCGTGCGTCCGGGGGCCGTACTGCGCGCCACGCCTCCCGCCGCGACAGCGAAGAACGCGACGGCGCCGGCGGACAGCGAGCTGGTAATGGCGATGTGCGCGGCCAGCAGGTGCAAGACCAGGTCACCGCTCGCGACGACGACGCCCGCTGCGCCGGCCACGGCCCACGGGGCATTCGACATCGCGGCGCCGGAGACCGCCATCTCGTCCCGCCGGGTCAGGCCCGGTACATCCTTGCGCGTTGGTGCCGACATCGTTACTCCCTGGGTCTCAGACACGCACTCCCTAGTCAAGATATATCGCTTCTTGACGAAGTGCCAGTCCGTTCCGGATTCATCCTGGTCCCTGCCGTGCAGAACCCCGCGAACACAGCCGCTCGCCTGGCGAACACAGCCGCTCGCCTGTGGACAACGATGAGTAGTTCGGATTTTCCACGCTGGGGCGTGGAAAATCCGCACCACTATCGAAGAAGTTCGGCAGAGCGGCGCGAGCGCATCACGGAGCCAGTCGCCCGCCTGGCTGTGCTGGAGGCCAGCGTAGGGAATCCTCAGAGAGCCTGCAGCTAACGCCCAGGCCACTGTTGCTTACTTGACCCTGTACGGGTACGGCAGACGGCAGCGCGCGCGGGCCAGGCAATGCTCAGCGCTGATGTGAACGTACGCTGGGGACCGGGCAAAGGTGGTGGAGATGCAGGAAGATCAGAACGGCAGCGGTAGCCAGCCGCCAGAGCAGGCAGGCGTGTGGTCACCGCTGGCGGGCGACGGCGTCCGGCAGGCACAGGACGCTGCCCGGCAAGCGGAGGACGCCGGCCCGCCTGGGCCGGAGGCGGCGGTCCACCGCGACGGCGGCGAGCCGGCTGGGCAGGATGCCGTGATCCCGCACCCGGCAGAGACTCCGCATCCGGCACAGACTCATCCGGCGCAGGCCGTGGATCCGGCGCAGGCCGTGGATCCGGCGCAGGCCGTGGATCCGGCGGAGACGCCGACGGCGGCGGGAGTGACGCAAGCCGCGGATCAGCCATCGGCCCATGAGCCCGACCTGGCCGACACCGATCCGGGTTTGCGCGCGCCCGGCAACATCACCGCGCCGTTGCCCGCCGACGGCGGGCCCGGCGGATCCGGCCAGCCTGCGGGCTACGGACAGCCGGGAAGCTACGGCCAAGCCGGGGGTCAGGGCCAGGCTGGCGGGTATGGCCAGCCCGTGAGCTACGGACAGCCGGGCGGTCATGGCCAGCCGGGCGGTCATGGCCAGCCGGGCGGTCATGGCCAGCCGGGCGGTTACGGGCAGGGCGGCGGGTACGGCCAGCCGGGTGGCTACGGACAGGGCGGGTACGGCGGCTATGGCCCTCCCCGGCCTCCCGACTACATCCAGCAGGGGCCCGGCCCCGGCCGGCGCCGGGGCAGAGCCCGGACCCTGGTGACCTACGTCGTGGTGGCCGCGCTCGCCGCCGGTGTCGGTGCCGGGACGGTCCTGCTGGCGAACAACAATGGCAAGTCCGGCGACCAGGTGACCGGCCAGCCGTTCCGGCAGCGCGGAACCAGCTCCGGGCAGGGAGCCGGCACCGGCCTCAGCAGCTCGACCGAGCAGGCCATCGTCAACAAGATCGAGCCCGGCCTGGTCGACATCACGAGCAGCCTCCGGTACTCAGGCGGCACCGCGGAGGCTACCGGGATGGTCATCAGCCCGTCGGGCCTGGTGCTCACCAACAACCACGTGATCGACGGCTCTACCAGGCTCACCGCCACGCTGGTCGGGTCGGGCCGGCGTTACGAGGCCACGGTTGTCGGCTACGACAAGTCCAACGACGTCGCGGTGCTCAAGCTGACCGGCGCGTCCGGCCTGCGGACGGTGCCGATCGGGGACTCATCCAAGGTCAAGATGGGCGACGTGGTCGTCGCGCTCGGCAACGCCGACGGCCAGGGCGGCGCGCCGCCCTTCATCGGCTCGATCACCGGCCTGAACGAGACCATCACCGCCAGCGACGAGGGCAGCGCGAATGGCCGCGAGACGCTGCACGGCATGCTGCAGACCAACGCGCAGATCGTGCCCGGCGACTCGGGCGGCCCGCTGGCGAACATCAACGGCCAGGTGATCGGCATGAATACCGCCGCCGCCACCGGGACCTTCGGCAGCGGGCCGAATGTCGGCTTCGCGATCCCGGTGAACAGGGCGATGACGATTGGCCGGCTGATCTCGAGCGGAAAGGGCAGTCCCACCATCAAGCTCGGGCTGAGCGGCTTCATGGGCGTGCTGGTGCCCGGGGACAACGCCAGGAACGTGACCAGCCCGCAGCGGCAGCGGACACTGCAGCTCCAGCAGAACAACCAGGCCGGCACCGGAACGGGCGGCACCCAGGGCTGCCTGATCACCGACCAGAACATGGGCATTCCGGCGAAGGTCGCGCCGGTCAAGGCCGGTGCGCTGGTCGACGGCGTGCTGTGCAAGACGGCCGCGGACGACGCTGGACTCGGCAGTGGCGACGTCATCACGTCGGTCGACGGGCATCCGGTGACCTCGCCGCTCTCGCTGACCAACACGATGACGCAGTACCGTCCCGGCCAGCAGGTCATCGTCACCTGGGTGGATCCGTCCGGCGCGAAGCACAGCACCAGCGTCACGCTCAGCGCGGCACCGCCGCAATAACGAAAGCAGCGATCCAGGCCGGGTGCAGACAGCGGCAGCGCTGCCTGCACCCGGGCCTGGCCGCCGCAGTAACGAGGGCCGACCGCAGTTCCCGGGGGCAGCGAGGCCGGTCAGGCCGTCAGCCAGGCCCGCATCCGGTCTTCGCACTCGCTGATCTCGCTGAGCGCCACGTGCTCGCCCGCGGTGTGCGCGACCTCGGGATCGCCCGGCCCGTAGTTGACGGCTGGCACGCCCAGCGCGGCGAACCTCGCCACGTCCGTCCAGCCCAGCTTGGCCCGCGGCGTTCCGCCCACCGCCGTGGTGAACGCGACCGCCGCCGGGTCGGCCAGGCCGGGCCGGGCGCCGCCGGCTACGTCGGCGATCGTGACGTCCCAGCCATCGAAGACCTCGCGCACGTGCGCCTCGGCCTGGGCGGGCGAGCGGTCCGGGGCGAACCGGTAGTTCACCGTGATCACGCACTCGTCCGGGATCACGTTGTGGGCTACGCCGCCGCGCACCCCGACGGCGTTGAGCCCCTCGTGGTAGGTCAGCCCGTCGATTTCCGGCTGCCGCGCCCGATAGCCGCGGAGCACGCCGATGACGTCACCGGCGGCGTGGATGGCGTTGCTGCCTTGCCACGACCGCGCGCTGTGCGCACGCTTTCCGGCTACCGTGATCTCGGCCCGCAGCGTGCCCTGGCAGCCACCCTCGACCACGCATCCCGTCGGCTCCAGCAGCACGGCAAAGTCACCAGCCAGCAGCTCAGGGCGCTGGCGGCTCAGCCGCAGCATGCCGTTGCGCTCAGCCTCGACTTCCTCGCAGTCGTAAAAGACGTAGGTCACGTCCCTGGACGGCTGCGGCACCGACGCCGCGAGGCGTAGCTGGACAGCGACGCCGGACTTCATGTCCGCACTGCCACAGCCGTAAAGAAGGCCCCGTTCCACCCGCGAAGGGAGGTTGGCTGCTACCGGCACCGTGTCGATATGGCCGGCCAGGATCACGCGCTGCGGCCGGCCGAGGCTGGTCCGCGCGACCAGCGCGTCGCCATCCCGGTGCACGGTCAGGTGCGGTAGCGCGCGCACGGCGGCCTCGATCGCGTCAGCCAGCGGCTTCTCGGCACCGCTGACCGACTCGATGTCGACCAGGCTTGCGGTCAGCCGGCCGACGTCCTGGAAAAGATCTAGCTGCACGGCGGCAGCATAGCCGCCAGCATGAAATAACTGACGGCAAGCACCACTGCGCGAACCGGGGAGTGCACATGTTCCATGTCGACTCTGAGGTCGGCCGCCTGCGGCAGGTCATCTTGCACCGTCCGGATCTTGAACTCAAGCGGCTGACCCCGGACAACGCCGCCGACCTGCTGTTCGACGACATGCTGTGGGTCGCGGAGGCACAGGCCGAGCACGACGCGTTCGCCAGCGCGCTGCGCGAGCGCGGTGTCACGGTCCACTACTACGCGGAACTGCTGACCAACACCATGCAGATCCCCGAGGCCCGGCAGTACGTACTTGACCAGGTGTTCGACTCGCGCTGGCACGGGCCGCTCGCGGTCGATTCGCTGCGCAGCGGCCTGGAGGACCTGGACGCCGCCAGCCTCACCACGTTCCTGATCGGCGGGATCACCAAGCGCGAGATCCTGGAGATGATCCCGGAGCCGAAGAGCATCGCGTTCCATTCGCTGGATCAGGATGGCTTCGTCCTCGCGCCGCTGCCGAACCTGCTCTACCAGCGCGATACCTCCTGCTGGATCTACGGCGGGGTGTCCGTCAACACGATGCGGATGCGGGCCCGGATCCGGGAAACTGTCAGCGACGAGGCAATGTACCAGTGGCATCCGATGTTCGCCGCCAGCAGCTTCGACTTCTGGTACCACGGCGCCGATGGCGGCCCGGCCTCCATCGAGGGCGGCGACGTGCTGGTGCTCGGCAACGGCGCCGTCCTGGTGGGGATGAGCGAGCGGACCACGCCACAGGCCATCGAGATGCTCGCGCACCGGCTGTTCTCGGCCGGCGCCGCGGACCGCGTGGTGGCCATCGACATGCCGAAGCGGCGCGCGTTCATGCACCTGGACACCGTGCTGACCATGGCCGACTACGGGGTGTTCATCAAGTACGCCGGGATGGGGATGCTGCCGTCCTACACCGTCGAGCCGGGCAGCGGGCCGCGGGAACTCAAGGTCACCGACCACCCGCCGGAGGACTTGCACTCGGCCATCGCCGCGGCCCTCGGCCGCACCAGGATCACCGTGCTGACGGCCACCCAGGATGTGCACTCGGCACAGCGGGAGCAGTGGGACGACGGCTGCAACGTGCTCGCGGTCGAGCCAGGCGTGGTGGTCGCCTACGAGCGGAACGTGACCACGAACACGTACCTGCGGGAGAACGGCATCGACGTCATCACCGTGCGGGGCAGCGAGCTTGGCCGGGGCCGGGGCGGGCCGCGGTGCATGACCTGCCCGATCGAGCGGGACGCCTGACCGTGCCCTCCCTGGTCCGGCGCAACGCCTGACCGGGACCAGCCCCGATCGAGCGCGATGCCTGACGGGACCATTGCGACCTGCCTGCAACCGTCGGCAAACCAGTCCGCAACGCCAGCGAGCTAGCCTTGCCGGTGCTTACTTATGACGTCCTGCGATCTTTACCGGCGCGAACAGAGGACCTTATCCGGGAATTGACTGCACCGTTTCTGCTACCGAATAGCTAACGATCCTGCAGCTCAGGCCAGCCACTGTGGAGGGCATGAGCAGGAATGGCAAGGACATAGCAGGCGGCACAATACTCGTCGCGGAGAATGGCCCGTCGGCGGCGTGTTCCACGCTCACTGCCCTCGCCGAGCGGCCAGCGGATAAGGCGCCACCAGTGCGCAGCGCGCGGCCGGCCGGCGGCCGGCTGACGGTCTTGATCCCCGCGCACAATGAGGAGGATCAGATCGCTGCCGTCATCGCGTCGGTGCGCCGCCAGACGCGCCCGGTCGACGAGATCATCATCGTCGCTGACAACTGCACCGACCAGACCGTGCCGCGGGCGCGGGCGCTCGGCGTCACGGTCGTCGAGACTCAGGGCAACCAGCACAAGAAGGCCGGCGCGCTGAACCAGGTACTCAACTCGATCCTGCCGCGCGCGAGCGACCAGGACCGGATCCTGGTGATGGACGCGGACAGCTACCTGGACGCCGACTTCGTGGCTGTCGCATCGTCCTGGCTGTCCGGGGATGGCGGCGAGGTCTTTGGCGGGATCGGCGGCACCTTCCGCGGACGCAGGGACGGACACCGGCCAGCGCGCGGCATCCGCCGGCTGCTGCGCTGGTGGGTCGAGACCGTTCAGTGCAACGAGTACGCCCGCTACGGGCGTGACGTGAACCGCAAGCGCGGCAAGGTTCTCGTCCTCACCGGCACCGCGACCCTGTTCAACGTGGCGGCACTCCGGACCGTCGTGGCCGCCCGCCGGGCGGGCCGTCTGCCGTGCGCCAATCCCGGCTCCGCCGAGGTCTATGACACGAGCGTGCTGACCGAGGACAACGAACTGACGCTCGCCCTGCTGCACCTTGGCTGGAGAGTACGCAGCCCGCGCGGATGCACCCTCAGCACTGAGGTCATGCCGACCTGGCACGACCTGTACCTGCAGCGCCTGCGGTGGAAGCGCGGAGCGATGGAGAACCTCGGCCAATACGGGCTGACCAGGGTTACAGCGAAGTACTGGGGCTACCAGATCCTGACCTTCCTTGGCGTCGTCGTCACCTCCGCCTACCTGGGCAGCGTCGCCCTGGGCCTGATCCTTGACCGCGGAATCGCGCTACATCCGCTCTGGCTCGGCATCACGCTGATTTTCATGATCGAGCGGGCGGTGACCGTGCGAGCTCGCGGCTGGCGGCAGATGCTGCTCGCGCTCGCGCTCATCCCGGAAATGGTTTTCGACGTGTTTCTTCAGGCCACTCATGCCAAAGCCCTGGCAGATTCGCTGCTCAGGCGATCACGGAACTGGTGAAAGGAGGAAGTCATGTACCACAAAGCAATCGGCGCCTTCGGCGTCACAACGACTGCCGCAACAACCCCGACGGGAATGAATCTCGTCTGGCTGCTGCTCGCGATGTTCACGCTCCTTGCGGCTGGTTTCGCCACTGCCCGGCTCATCCCGCGCAGGAACCGCTAACCGGAATGGCGGGCGGCAATTCCGCGTCGCGCCCGCCGCCAATGGTGAACTGAATCCGCTACCGCGCCCGGCACCGTTGGAATCACGCCAGCCCCGGTCGGCACCGGCCCCCTGAGCCGGCACCGCCCAGGGCTGGCTTCTCAGGTTGCGTCGTGCAGCACCAGGCCCAGGGTCCGGCGCTTGCCGGAGCGGATCACGCTGACCCCGTGCCGGACGGGCGCGGCCGACCAGCCGCGCCGGGACGGGAACGGCCGCTCGCTGGTCGTGAAGATCAGCGCCTGGCCCTGGCCCAGCGCGGTGGCCGTTCCCCGCGACTGGGCCCGCGGCCGCTGTTCCACCAGCAGGAACTCTCCGCCGGTGTGGTCGGTGCCGGGCACGTCGAGCCCGATGACGACCTGCATCGGGAAGTAAAGGTCGCCATAGAGATCGCGGTGCAGCGCGTTCCAGTCGCCGGGGCCGTAGCTGAGCAGCAGCGGCGTTGGCCGCTGCTGGCCCGCGGCGTGGCACTGGTCCAGCCAGTCCGAGAAGTCGTCCGGCCACGGCGCGGGCTTCCTGAGCTTGGCCGCCCAGTCCCTGGCGACCGGCAGCAGATGCGGCCAGAACGACGCCCGCAGCGCGGCGACCGTGGCCGGGACGGGGTCGGCGAAGTATCGGTACTGGCCGCGGCCGAACCGGCGGGGCGCCATGTCGATCGTCGACCGGAAGAGCTGGTCGTCGTGGTAGAGGGCGGCGATCTGCCCGCATTCGGCCGGGGCGAGCACCGGCTCGGTCAGGGCGCAGCCCAGCTCGTTCAGGTCACCAGCTAGCTGGCCCCAGTCGAGTGCGTCCAGGCGCTCGGATGGCGTGACCGCGGTGCTGACTTCGGTGATCATGCTGCCTCCAGGTCCAGTAGTGCCCGCTTGGCCTCGGCTCCGCCGACGTACTGGCCGATGGAGCCGTCGCCGCGGACCACGCGATGGCACGGGATGACGACCGGCAGCGGGTTCCGCGCGCAGGCGGTGCCGACCGCGCGTACCGCCGCCGGGCTGCCCGCGGCCACGGCCACGGCGCCGTAGCTGGCGGTCGTCCCGTAGCCGATCTGGGTGAGGTGCTCAAGGACGGTCCGCCGGAAGCCGTGCGCCAGCCGCAGATCGAGGCTCAGCCCGAACGACTCCCTGGCCCGGGTGAAGTACTCGTCAAGTTCGCGCGCCGCGGCATCCAGCCGCGCTGGCGCGTGCAGCACGCGCGGGCTGACCTGCCCGGCCAGCACGGACAGCACCGCGTCGTGGCCTTCCGCCGGGTACGCGACCCGGACCAGGCCGCGCTCGGTCGCGGCCAGCAGCAGCTCGCCGACGGGCGTGTCGATGGTGCGGTAGGCGACATCGAGGATGCCGTCACGCGCCGCCTCTTCGGCCAGCCGGGCGCGGAGCCCGCGGTAGGCGCTGGCGTCCACGGCGGCAAGCGGCGACAGGAAGCTGGTGTCTGGGTCTGTGGTCATCATGGCGTTGTCTCCGGCTGGTAGCTGTTGCGGAGGGCGGCGATGCCGTCGGCGGCGCTGCGCCGCGCGGCAGCCTCGCTGGTGCCCAGGAGCTTTCCGACCTCGCGGTAAGGCAGGTCGGCGAGGTAGTGATAGGCGACGGCGGCCCGCTGCTTGGGCGGCAGCGCCCGCACCGCGTCCCGCAGCCTGGTGTCGGGCTCGGCGGGGATGCCGTAGGCCGCTGGCGGGTCGACGGTGCCGCGCTGTCCCGCCCGCTCGAGCTGTGCCGGCACCGTCCCGGCCGGCACGGGAGCGCGTGCCATCGCGCGGTAGCGGTCGATCGCCTTGCGGTGCGCGATCGTCACCAGCCAGGCCCGCACGTTGCTGCCCGGCCGGAGCTGCGGATAGGCGCGCAGCGCCGCGAGGAACGTCTCGGACCAGGCGTCGTCGGCGTCGGCCGGGCTGAGGATCGCCCGGCAGGCCCGCAGGACCGCCGGCCCGTGCTCGTCCACGACCTGCTCGAAAGGTTTCACGCTCACATCAGGTAAACGCATCCCGCGGCGCTGGCGTGAGGCGCCGGGCGGACAGGTTCGACGCGGCCGAGTGCACGGCGGCGAGGATCGCGGTCACCGAGGGCCGGTGCACGCTTGACGCCCGCGCCACCGCGTACACATCGCGGTCGAGCCCGGCGGCAGGCAGTTCGCGGACGGCAACCCGGCCTTCCCCGGCGGCCAGCGCCAGCCTGGGCAGCGCGGCGATCCCGATGCCGCGGGCCACCAGGCTGAGGATGGTGCCCAGGCCCTCGAACTCCCACGGCACCGGCGCCGCGCCGCCGACCCCGGCGAGCAGCTGGTCCACGGCCCGCCTGGACGGCTCCCCGGCGGGCCCGGCGAGCCAGGCCTCATCGCGCAGCCGGCGCAAGTCGACAGGAACCGCCGGGTCGGCGACCGGATGGCTGCGGGGCACGACGAGCACAAGCGGATCGTGGATCAGCAGGTAGAACCGCAGCGCCCCGCCGCCGTTATCGGCCAGCCGGCCGGACCAGTCGTCGACCAGCGCCACGTCGACCTCGCCGGTGCGGACCTGGCGCAGCCCCTCGCCGTGCTGGCTCTGCCTGAGCAGCAGCTTGAGGCCGGGGTGGGCCCGGACGCTTCGGGTAAGCGCCGGGGCGAACGCGGCGGCCGCGGTCGGGAAGGCCGCGATCGTCACCAGCCCGGCCGGCTCGGACGCGGCCAGGTCGGCCTCGGCCTCCTCGATCATGGCCAGGATGCGCTCCGCATGCTCGGCCAGCCGCCGCCCCGCGTCGGTGAGCTCGGCCGCCCTCGCGGTGCGGTCGAGCAATGTCACGCCTGCCTCCCGCTCCAGCCTGGCGAGCTGCTGGGAGACGGCGGACGGCGTGTAACCGAGCGCCGCCGCGGCCGCCACGATGGTGCCGCGCTCGGCGAATTCCTTCAGCAGCCGTAGCCGATGCGAGTCGAGCATCAGATTAGCTTACTCTCTACATGCCAAATAGCTGCTTGTGCTAACTCTGAGGGCCCGGCAGGGTTAGGGACAACGCCGGCGGGAGAAATGACTCCCGCCACGACATCGCACCACCCCCCCGCGCTGCAGCCAGGAGCTGAGCCAGCCATGCCCCATGCCGGGACAGCGGTTATCGCGCCGCTGACCGAAGCACCTACCCACGTCTCAGCAACTCTCGCGGCGAACGACGCACTCGCCGCACGGCGCCGCGCCGGGCAGGCTGTGCTGCCGCTCGCGTTCGGCGAGGCCGGGCTGCCGGTGCACCCAGCGCTCCGGGCAGCCCTGTCGGCCGCCACCGGCCGCAACGGTTACGGGCCGGTGGCCGGGCTGCCCGCGCTGCGCACGGCGGCGGCGGGCTACTGGGACCGGCGCGGGCTGCCGACCAGCCCGGACGCCGTCGTCTGCGGGCCTGGCAGCAAGCCGCTGATCTTCGGCCTGCTGCTGGCCATCGGCGCCGACGTCGCGGTGCCGAAGCCGAGCTGGGTGAGCTACGCGGCACAGGCCGGCCTGACCGGCACCCGGGCTCACTTCGTCCCGTGCCCGCCCGGGGAGGGCGGGATCTGCGATCCCGGCCGCCTCGACGAGGCCGCCGGCGCAGCGGCGCGGGCCGGCCGGCCGATCCGCTCGGTGATCGTCACCCTGCCCGACAACCCGACCGGCACGCTGGCCAGGCCAGCGACGATACGCAGGCTGTGCGAGGTCGCCGCGCGGCACGACCTGATCATCATCTCCGACGAGATCTACCGTGACCTGGTGCACGATCCGGCGGCGCCCGTGCTCAGCCCAGCCACCGCCGCGCCCGGGCGCACGGTGGTGACCACCGCGCTCAGCAAGAGCCTGGCCGTTGGCGGCTGGCGGATCGGGGTCGCCCGGCTGCCGGACGGCCCCCTCGGTGCCGCGCTGCGCGACCGGCTGCTCGGCATCGGAAGCGAGATCTGGTCCACGCCCGCAGGGCCGATCCAGCAGGCGGCGGCCTATGCCTTCGACGAACCCCCGGAGATTCGTGAACGGATTGTCCGGAGCCGGTCCCTGCACGCCACGATCGCCCGCGCCGTGGCCGGCCTCTTTGCCGCCGCCGGGCTGCTGGTGCCGCCACCGCAAGCCGCGTTCTACGTGTACCCGGATTTCGAGCCGTGGCGGGAGCACCTGCGCCGCGAGCACGGCGTGACCACCGGGGCCGGCCTGGCCAGGCACCTGCTGGAGCATTACGGCACCGGAGTGCTGCCGGCCGGCACGTTCGGCGAGGACGACAGCGCGCTGCGGGTCCGGGTGGCGACTGGCCTGCTCTACGGCGAGTCGGACCGGCAGCGGGAAACCGCGCTGGAGGTCTGCGATCCGGCTTCGCTGCCATGGATCGCCGCGGCGCTCGGCCGGATCGCCGACATCCTGGCCGATTTGGCGCCCAGCGCAGGCTGAGCAGCCCGTCAGCCAGGCCCTTCGTCATTCGAGCTTAATGATTTCCGGGTAGCCTCCACGGAATGGTCTACGTCACCGGGCGACTACGGCTCGCTGCCGGGGCGACCACGACCGCCATGAGTTGCCGGGCAGGCGGGCGTGGCGCATAGCCAGCACGGCCGGGGCGGGTTCCGGCTGCAGGAGCCACGGCACTCAGCGGGCCGTGCGGGCCTGGGAGCCGATGAGCATCGCCGCGCGCAGCCGCCGTGGATGATGCCGGCCACGGCCGATCCGAAATTGCTCGACGTCCGCGGCTTCCTGGAGCGCCGCGCCGATCGCCGCGCCCGGCGGCGGGCGATCAGGAACGCGCGGCGGACGATGGTCGGCCGCCATCCGTTCCTTACTGCCTTTATTGCCGTCGCCATCGGCCTCATCCCGGTGGAGGTGTCGCTGGTCAGCGCGCTGACCAACCCGAGCCTCGGCAACTCGGTCGCCGCACGGTTCGCCGAGTGGGCCCGCGATCACGGCGCGAGCCCGATCGTCAACTGGGCCGAGAACAAGTGGTATTCCTCCCATCCGCCGCCGGTGGGCGGCACCCCGGCCGAGGGCTCCATCCCCGGGCAGCAGTCGTCCGGCCAGCAGGGGCACGGCCCGAAGCCGGCGCATGTCGCCGCGCACCTGCCGCGCCCGGCGAGGATGTCGACCCCGGCGAAGCACCCGCTGGCCGGGGAAGGGGCCTGGCGCCCGGCGGGGCGGGAAGTCGGGGGCGTTCCCGCCGTTTATGAGACCTGGGTTCGGCCCGATGCCCTGCACACCAGCCTGGTGACCGGCGTGGCATGGATGGACACCAAGCTGCTGCGGGCAACGCTCTATTCGGGTAGCACGATCCCCGGCGGCGGGCCGTACCGGCATACCGCCCCGATCGGCACGGCCGCCGCGAGGAGCATGGTCGCCGCCTTCAACGCCGGCTTCCTGATGCATAACGCGCAGGGCGGGTACTACACCGAGGGCAAGACGATCATGCCGCTGCGGAAGGGCGCAGCGTCGTTCGTCATCTACCGCAACGGCTCGGCCAACATCGCCGACTGGGGCAGGGACGCCACGATGGGCCCGAACGTAGTCTCGGTGCGCCAGAATCTCGCGCTTCTCGTCGATCACGGCAAGGCCACCCCGGGACTGAACCCGAGCGACACGACGAAATGGGGATTCACGCTCGGCAACCAGGTCTACGTCTGGAGATCGGGAGTGGGCATAACGGCGGACGGTGCCCTCGTCTACGTGGGCGGGCCCGGGCTCAACATCACGACGCTCGCCGACCTGCTCGTCCGGGCCGGGGCGGTGCGCGCCATGGAACTCGACATCAACACCGACTGGGTGGACTTCGCGACGTACGACCCGCACGGCGCCACCGGTACCGCCGCGGCCGCGAACGGCAAGGCGTTGCTGCCCGGCATGGTTGGCGGGGTGGGCCGCTACTTCGCGTCGTGGTGGTCACGTGACTTCTTCGCGATGTCAGCGCGTATCCCGAGGCCGTGACCGAGAGGTCCCGGCAGTCCTACTGCCGAGACCTGCGAGCCCGATCAGGTGCCGAGCATCCGGGCGGCGGCGGCCAGCTCGCGACGCTGCCGGGCCGATAGCCAGGCGGCCTGCTCAGTTCCTTGAGCCGGGGTCAGCATCGGTGCCGACCGCGGTCGGGTTGGCGGGCCGCCGCGGCTGCGGAGTCCGCGAGTCACGGCTCACCGCGTCGGCCGCCGGCCGGCCCGCCGCCTGCTTGGCCTGCCAGCCGGCCGACGGCGCGACGTACCGGTAGCCGAATCCCCGCACTGCCTCGATCGGCGGGCCGGTGCTCTCGCCCTGGCCGAGCTTGCGGCGCAGCCGCATGATCGCGAACTTCACCCGCTCCGGGCCGACCCGCATCGGGTCGTTCCATGCCTGTTCGAGCAGCTGGTCGGGGGACAGTGTCTGCCCGGCGTGCCGGACGAGCGCGGCCAGCAGCCGGAACTCGCTGGGAGTGAGCGCGACCACCTCGTCGCCGATGCGGACCTCGCGGGCAGCGAAGTTCAGCTGGATGATGGCGTCCGCGTAGACCTCGGCTTCCGGCCTGGATGGCCGGCTCCGCCGCAGCAGCGCCTGCACCCGGGCGACCATCTCGGCATTGCCGAATGGCTTGGTGAGGTAGTCGTCCGCGCCGAGTGCCAGCCCGCGGACCTTGTCGGCCTCGTGGCCATGCGCGGTCAGCATGATCACCGGAACGTCGCTCAGGTCCCGGATGCGCTCCAGCACCTCCCAGCCGTCCATGGTGGGCAGCCCGATATCGAGCAGCACGACATCCGGCCGCTCCGCGTGGAAGGCTCGCAGGCCTTCTTTGCCGTCAGCGGCGCTGAGGACGTCGAACCCGGCACGGCGCAGCACCGTCGTGATGGCGAGCGCGATGTCCTCCTCGTCCTCTATGCAGAGGATCTGCGCGCTCATGGATGTACCGGCAGGTAGATGGTGAAGGCGGTGCCGTGTTCCACCACGCTGCGGACCTCGACGGTGCCGCCGTGCAGCTCGGTGATCGCCTTGACGACCGCCAGCCCCAGGCCGGTGCCCGGCAGGCCGGCCGTCCGCGCGTTGGACG
>WNFZ01000168.1_pt1 | contig 59442 bp, 59 predicted proteins | sample 5400081 | NCBI WGS metagenome assembly WNFZ01 (sample SAMN13153365, study PRJNA577476) | soil metagenome | isolation source: 80 cm soil or saprolite under grassland replicate 1 | place: USA:California | collected 2016-06-15
TTACCCAGAACTATGCCTTAGTAATGGTGCTTGGTCTGGTTGCGGCTGTGATGCTCTTCTATGCAGCGGATATTGTCAGGGCTATACGCGGTGTTGTCGGGCTTCATTTTTAATACTTCGTGGTCCAGCGGCAGTCGATAACAAGAAAATCAGCTGGTCATTGCAAGACAAACGAACGCTGGTTACTGATCACCAATCAACATGAACAATTACATTCTCTCCATCATTACCTGGCTGCCGGCAGTGGGTGCTGTTGTCATTCTCGCGGTCATGCGAAAAGGACAATCAAACCTCATTAAGAAAGTGGCGACCGCCTGGTTTGCTCTGGATTTTATCGCGTCGTTGTGGTTGTTCAAATATGACAGGGCGGTCGGCGGGATGCAGTTTCTCGAGGATCACCAATGGATCCCCATTATCGGTGCACGCTATCAAATGGGTGTCGATGGAGTATCGGTGCTGCTGATCACGTTGACGACTATTCTCGGATTCATAGCCGCTCTATCGTCCTGGAACTACATCCAAAAGCGCGAAAAAGAATATTACGTACTGCTGCTGCTTCTACAGACCGCAGTCATTGGTGTTTTCGGATCGATGGACATGTTCCTGTTCTACCTCTTTTTCGAGGTCGGACTGGTGCCGATGTATTTTCTGATCGGAATCTGGGGCGGCGAAAACCGGCTTTATGCTGCAATCAAGTTTTTCCTCTACACGCTGGCGGGATCAGTGGTAATGCTGCTCGGGGTGTTGAAAATATATTTCTTAACACAGGACCCGACGCTCGCTGCCAGGATTGCTCCCGCCACGCTGCAAAATATTGCGGGGAACCAGGATGCGGTCGCGATGCTGCAAAATGCCGTGACCGCAGCGACGAGTGGCGCAGGTACTTTCAATATCATGTACATGCAGGCCATGGGTTCTGTCTTGCCGATGGACACGATGCAGGTGCTTCTGTTCTTTGCCTTTGCGCTCGGATTTGCGATCAAGGTGCCGATGTGGCCATTTCATACGTGGCTTCCAGATGCGCACGTCGAAGCTCCCACGGCCGGCTCGGTGATCCTTGCGGGTGTTTTGCTCAAGCTGGGGACATACGGGTTCTATCGCTTCAACATTCCGATGTTTCCCGGCGCCTCCGCTGATGAAAAGTATTTCGGTTCGTTTGGTGTGCGGAGCGTGATGGTATTCCTGGCGTTGGTAAGCATCATTTATGGCGCTCTAGCGGCAATGTACTTCGTAGTGAAGAAGGATGGCGATGTAAAGAAACTCGTAGCCTATTCTTCTGTGTCGTCGATGGGTATTGTCATGCTCGGCCTTTTTGCCTTGAACCCGAATGGCTTAAACGGGGCCGTGTTGCACATGATCAATCACGGCATTTATTCGGCGGCTTTGTTTCTCCTGGTCGGAATCATCTACGAGCGTCGCCACACGCGAAATGTCGCTGAGTTTGGCGGGCTCTCGCATGTTATGCCCGGATACGCCGCCGTGTTTCTCGCCATGGCAATGACGGCGATTGGTCTGCCGCTTCTGTGCGTCTTTATCTCTGAGTTTCTGGCCCTCAGGGGTGCGTTTGAGGCTAACGTCGTGTGGGCCGCGATAGGCGCCGTGGGAATCATTCTTAATGCGGGTTACATGCTGTGGCTCTACCAAAGAATGTTTTTCGGCAACATCGAGAATCCGAAGAATGAAAAGTTGACCGACCTGAATATTCGCGAATGGGTTTACATGACGCCGCTCGTGGTTTTATCGCTCTGGATAGGCGTGTATCCAAAAGCGTTTCTTGATTACATTCAGAGGCCCGTTAACTCTGTAGTGAGACACGTGCGACCGAGATACCCAATTCCGGGCTTACCACCTGGTCCAGGTGCGACCCAACAGGCTGTGATAGTAACGGACAAGTGACGACGAAGAAGTCGCGAGTGCCTGGCACAGACTGCAAATACTACACAACTAACCACTGACAATGTTCCTACTCCAAGCCAACTCCACAGCACTCTTCAACCTCGTTGACCTCCAGCTGATCGCGCCTGAACTGATACTGACGGTTTGTGCCTGCGTAGTCTTGGTCATGGAAGTTATCCTGCCGTACCGCAAGACCAAGGTGACTGCCTACTTTGCGCTTGTGAGCATCGCGCTCGCGGCTCTGTCATTAGGAATGCAGTGGTATGGTCGTGATGCGGCGCCGTTAGACGGTTTTTACGGAATGGTGCGCATCGACGGTTTTGCCTTTCTTTTCAGAGGCATCTTTCTCCTGGCCAGTGCGCTTACGGTAGCTATCTCAACTCGTTACCTGGATATCGAAGGCGAACAACACGGCGAGTTCTATGCTCTGGTGCTGTTTGCCACTGTCGGCATGATGTTCCTGTCGTGTGGCTACGATCTGATTTCCCTCTACATCGCCCTGGAGCTGATGGCCTTAACGTTCTACGTCCTAGTCGCGTTTACCAAACGTGAAAAGCGTTCGAACGAAGCGGCCATGAAGTATTTCCTGCTGGGAGCGTTTTCTTCCGGGATACTGCTATATGGCATGTCTCTGCTTTTCGGCGTTGCCGGGTCGACGAATTTGGGTGAGATCGGCCGCAGCGTCGGCCAGATTATGGGAACCTTGCAGAGTCAAGGGGATCAATCCGCCGTCATTGGGCTCAGACCGATATTGTTGCTGGGAATGATCTCGTTGGCGGCGGGCCTGTTCTTTAAGGTGGCAGCCGTTCCTTTCCACATGTGGGCCCCTGACGTTTATGAGGGTGCCCCCACCTCGGTAACGGCTTTTCTCTCGACTGGATCAAAGGCCGCAAGCTTTGCGCTGTACGCTCGCATTTTCCTCGAAGCTTTGCCGAGCATGCGTAACGACTGGGCGCCGTTGCTCGGACTGGTTGCTGCAATAACCATCATGGTAGGAAACTGGGCCGCCGTCACTCAGGAGAACTCTAAACGGCTACTGGCATACTCTTCGATTTCAAACGCTGGATATTTGCTGCTGGCACTTGTCGCGGGAAACAGTTATGGCTACGTCGGACTGGTGATCTATCTGCTCGTCTATACGTTGATGAACATGGGGGCTTTCGCCGTTATCATCAGCTTGCGACGACGAGGAATTATTGGTGACAACGTCGATGACTTAACGGGGCTGGGTCAGAAGGCCCCCGGCATGGCAGCGATGATGGCTATTTTCATGTTATCGCTCGGCGGGTTGCCGGTCACCGGCGGCTTCATCGGCAAGTATTTTCTTTTCGGCGGATTGATTCAGCGAGGAGCTACTGAAGGCAAGAGCTGGTACTACTGGCTCGCACTCTGGGCCATTATTAACACCGTGGTCTCTTTCTATTACTACGTGCGCTTTATTAAGGTAATGTATCTCGGAGACCGGGTCGCCGATGACAAGCCACTGACTCTCTCGCCGGCATTGCAGACTGCCCTCATAGTCGCCGTGGCTGGCATAATCTTTGTTGGCATTTACCCGCAGCCGATTATCAGTCTGGCGCAGAAATTTACAGCTCCGCTGGGCGCGATCGGGTCCACGGATGTAAAATGATGACATTAGAATTTATCCTCACGTATCTGAGATCCAGTTAGGGATTCATGGCTTCACAAGCTTATCTGAAAAAGAAGCGCGAACCTGCTGATGTGATTATTTCCGTCGCAAAGACGGCGCAACCGCTCTACCAGATCCATAATGTCGATGCTTTTGAGTGGTTGGCAAAGGCGCCCATGAACTCAATCGAAGCTGTGGTAACTGATCCGCCTTATGGCTTGGTTGAGTATTCCGATAAGGAGCTCACGAAACTAAAGAAAGGTAAAGGGGGGATCTGGAGGATTCCACCGTCGTTTGACGGTAACAAACGAATGCCGCTCCCCAGGTTCACGGTTCTCACAGAGAGCGATCAAAAATCACTAAAGGACTTTTTCTATCGTCTGGCTTGCTTGTTGAAGTGTGTATTAGTACCTGGCGGGCATGTTTTTATCGCGACCAATCCATTGATTTCGAGTTTTGTATACGAAAGCTTCCTCAGAGCCAAATTTGAGAAGAGGGGCGAGATCATACGAACCGTTTATACGCTTCGTGGCGGGGATCGACCCAAGAACGCACACGGTGAGTTCCCAGATGTATCGGTGATGCCTAAGTCGTGCTGGGAACCCTGGGGCCTTTTTCGAAAGCCTTGCGAAGGACGAGTACAGGACAACTTAAGAAAGTGGAAAACCGGAGGGTTGAGACGGATTTCTTCCTTGGAACCGTTCAAAGATCTCATTCGTTCCGCGCCGGCGCAAAAAAAAGAACGCGAAATAGCTCCCCATCCTTCTCTTAAGCCTCAGAGCTTTCTGAGGCAAATCGTCCGCGGCTCTTTACCTCTAGGCGAGGGTATCATTCTCGATCCTTTCATGGGTTCGGGCTCCACAATCGCCGCGGCTGAAGCATGTGGTCTATCAAGCTTTGGGTTGGAAATTCGTGAGGAATATTTCGCAATGGCTCAGTTGGCCATCCCGAAATTAGCTGCAATCGACGTTTAGCGAACATTAATGGTCAGAAAAGACGATTTTAATCGTGACGTACCACTCCCGCCGGGATTGACAATTACTGCAATTCAAAAAGCGATCGACTACATCGAGAAGGGATTGGCTGATCTTGTGGGAATTTATTTAGAGCAAGCCAATGTTTTCAGCGCGATCGTTGGTATTTACGGAGTGAAAGCTTTGGATTCGACCAGCGTTTACGAGAAACATCGTCACCAAGATCTCGCCCAGCAACGGTTTCCTGATTTGCGGAAGAAAGGCAGTGGGCCAAATCCGTCTCCGAACGTTTCGCTGGAATCCAAGGCTAGTAAGCGAGCTTGGGCCATCCAGTCTCACTATAACCACCCGGGTTGGTACATTGTCTGGAGATATTTGGTTGATCCTACAATGTCTTTGGAAGCAAATAAGCCGGTAATTATTTGGCGAGTAGACGTTCTATTCGTTGATACAGAAGATTGGAAATACGAGGGCAGTAAAGCCGGTAGAGATCAGGGCGGCCGAACTCACACTTTTGGAATAACAAATCCCGCATCCAAGCTTAGACACAAGGCAGTTTATCAGAGAAGCGATGTGATATTGCGCGGAGGAAAAGCAGTGCCGCTGAATGGAGACTAGACGTGCTAGTCTTCTATTTTCTGTCAGCGATCGTCATCTGGCTTGGTCTGCGGTCTCTTCTAGGCGGCTTTCGTTATGCTGCGTACGTTCGACGCGAATGTACACGCTCGGTTCCTAACTTCGCCCCTCATGTCTCAATCATCGCGCCTTGTCGCGGCGTGGATCGCGGCTTAAAGGAAAACATCGAGTCTCTCTTTGTTCAGGATTATCCTGGCTACGAAATCATTTTTGTAACCGATGAATCTCATGACCCCTGTGTGGCCGCAATCGAAGAGGTGAGACAGAGCTTTGCCACGAGCGGTGTACCGACGAGGATTCTATTTGCCGGCAAAGCGACCGACAGCGGTCAGAAGGTTCACAACTTACGATTGGCCGTCACTGCAATAGATTCGCAGAGCGAGGCACTGGTGTTTGTGGATGCGGATGCGCGGCCAGGTAAGAGCTGGTTGCGGTCGCTGGTGGCGCCACTGCAAGACGAGTCGATCGGCGCCGCTACGGGATATCGTTGGTTTCTTTCCGTCAAAGGAGGGCTGACTTCGCAGCTCTTGTCTGTCTGGAATTCTTCAATAGCATCGGCACTCGGTGAACGGTCCGAAAAGAACTTTTGTTGGGGCGGTTCCACGGCAATCAGACGTTCGACCTTCGTAAGATTGCAAATCCGCGAACGCTGGCGAGGAACTGTGTCTGATGACTTTACCGTGATGCGGGTGCTACGTGAAGCGAACCTGCCGATAAAGTTTGTGCCGGCGTGTTTGACGGCCTCGTTAGAGGATTACAGTCTGCACCAATTACTCGAATTCACGACGAGGCAGTTACAGATCACGCGGGTCTACGCGCCACAGTTGTGGCGAGCGGCCCTGCTTGGGGGTCTGCTTTTCAATTCTGTTTTCTTTGGCGGGATCGTCATTGTGGCTTTGCGCCTTTGGTTGGGCTTGTCATTTGCGATTCCCTTAATCCTCGTGACTGTCATCTTTTCGCTCGGTGCCGCGAAGGCCTTCATTCGCTGGCGTGCCGTGGCGATTCCGCTGGCACCATACAGGGCCGAAATGAGGAGAAGCATGGTTAGCCACGTGGTTCTATGGCCGCTTGGCGCTCTGCTTTTCCTCTACAATGCAGTAGTCGCGGGATTGTCGCGACGGATTATGTGGCGCGGGATCGCCTATGAATTGAAATCACCAACTGAAGCTGTCATTATTTCGCGCGAGTAAGAGAACGATCATTCAAGTCTCTGCACCACCACCTAATGGCAAACAAGGCCGTCCAACTTGTTCAATTGATTCGTTCCACTAAACGCGCCAAGCACCTTGGTACGGCGATCCTCTTTGTGACTTCACGCTGCAATTCCTTTTGTAAGACTTGCTTTTACCACGAAGAACTCAATCATCCAGGCGATATGACGTTCGAGCAGATCGAAAAGCTGTCTCGCACCATGCCCGCTATTACGGATCTCTGGCTCTCAGGTGGCGAGCCTACCCTTCGGCGCGACGTGTCGGAAATCATCAACTTGTTTGTACGCAATAATGGTGTCAAGCGCGTAATCATTCCAACTAACGGTCTCATCAAATCGCGCGTCGCGCAGATCGTCGACCGCGCGTTAGGCGACAACATGGAGATTGACCTCTACCTCAACATCGCACTCGACGGGTATGGTAAAACCCACGACCAGATTCGGGGTGTGCCGGGTCATTGGGAAAAAACTCTCGAGTGCGTTGAGGCTATTTATCCTCTCAAGGATAAATATGCTGATCGATTACGGCTCAACGTCAACACCGTGGTGTGTGCTGAGAATTACACAGAGATCGAGCAGCTAGCGAACTTCATGTGGTCAGGCTTTCGCCTGGACGGCCAGTACTTCAACATTGTCAGAGGCGACACGCTGGTTGGCGACGAGATCAAGCAGATCCCTGCAGCAGCACTACCGCGAATCTATTCCTTCGTCTCTGAGTTGACCAAACGTTACGGCGAGCGGATGTTTGCCGACGACGATGCGAGCAAGCGTTTCGTGAAGAACGTCGCCTACGTTGGAACAATCACGACCCACTATCGCACGCAGCATGCAAATTTCCAGCAATCGGTCGCCTGGCCGTTCCCGTGTACGGCGGGCGAAACGACGGTGGTAATCGACTACAACGGTGACGTGCGTGCTTGCGAACTGCGTGAAACATTCGCCACCCTCGGTGATTACGACTACGACTTTGCCGCGCTCTGGGCGGCCAGGGAACGCCAGGTTGAATTGAATGCGATTGACGGAGGCAAGGCCTGCTGGTGCACGCATGTTTGCTTTATTCACGACTCGTTACGTCACTCTCGTCGCGGGCTGCTCTACGAAGTGCCAAAGAATTACTTGAAGCGGAAAGCCTGGTGAGCGATAGATGACCGAGCGCGATAGCGAAGAGACCAATCGGAAAAGCGGGATTGCCTATGCTGCGGCAATCTCGCTTTTCGTATCGGTGGCAGCATTTTGCGGGTTGGGTTGGTTGCTTGATCGTTGGCGGGGTACAGCGCCCTGGTTTTTGGTGGGCGGGCTCGTCGCAGGCGCGATCATCGGCTTCTTTCAATTCATTCGTCTTACTTCCAAAACTTATTAGTTTGCAGGGTGATCGTAGCAGGTTAGTATCGTTGCACTATCACGCTTTCCGCGGCCCGATGAGGTCGTATCACCGCGCGATACAGACTAAAAACTCTTCACTCCGGAGGAGTGAGATGTTTATAGCCTGAGTTGAAATGCCAGAACCACCGGCGTTCGGAGGAGCGGAATGCAACTAGAGCTTCAGCACGCGAGAACAGTTCCGCTCCTCCGAACGCCGCCGTTGCTTATAAGGCCTGCTCGACAACTGCTGACATACGCGTGTAAAATCGCCAACTTTGCTAATGAAGGAAAACCTGAACAGTCGATCTGAGAGACCTGGGCCACAACATCCTGAGCCCAATTCTGATCCTGGCCTGACGCAGCGAGTCTTGACTGTCATGGCGGGTACAGTGGTGCTGGCCGTTGTAATCAGCCTGCCTTTTGCGAACTGGCGAGTAACAACTGGCCTGCTGCTTGGCGGGGTTCTGTCATTACTGAACTTTCATTGGATGCGTAACTCGATAGCCGCCGCATTTGATCAGGCCACCGCAGGTACCAGACCACGGATTCGAATGGCCCAGTATGTATTGCGCTATTTCATCATCGGCACACTCGTTTACGCAGGCCATAAATTGAATGTTGTTTCTCCAGCCGCTACCGTAACCGGCTTGAGCAGTTTTGTGATTGCTTTATTTGTTGAAGCTTTTCGAGAGTCGTATCACATCATCGTCCATCGAGAGGGAATCAATTAATGTTCTGGTTGCAGGAAGCTTCGCACGGAACTCAAGCCGCGGAAGAGGGCGCTGAGCACACGAGCCCAATTGTGGTGCAATTGGTTAATCACTACCTGGGTCCGTGGGCTTATGACTTCGAGATGAAGTACACGTACCCGTTGTGGACGAGATTCTTCGCAAAGTTTCACACCACTCCAGAAGCTGTATTTGGTCCTTACAGTCCAGAGACAGCGGTTCCCTGGTATACGGTGATGTTTGTGATTGCCTGCTTTCTGAGCGTCGTGATCATCTGGATTTTGAAAGGCAAGCTCTCAGAAGAAGAGCCGGGTTACGGGCAACAGACACTGGAACTGAGCGTGCTTGCCGTGCGCGACATGCTGGCGGACATTGTCGGCCCTCATGGGTTGAAGTATTTTCCCGTAGTGATGGCATTCGCAGTATTGATTCTTGTTTCGAACCTGATGGGATTGTTCCCGCTGTTCATATCTCCTACTGCCGCCACCAGCGTTACCTTTGCTCTTGGGCTGTCGTCGTTTCTTTACTACAACTATATTGGCATCAGCGAGAATGGTCTTTTTGGTCACTTGAAGCACTTCGCCGGTCCCATCTGGTGGATCGCACCGCTGATTTTTCCGATCGAATTGATCAGCAATCTCATTCGGCCGTTTTCACTTGGCATTCGTCTTTTCGGTAACCTCTTTGCCGATGAAAAAGTGATGGACACAGTTGCTCACCTGGCTCCGCCTTACACCTGGATCGCCCCATTGTTTTTGATGCCGCTGAGCGTGTTTGTCGCCTTAATTCAAACTTTCGTATTTATTCTTCTTTCTCAGCTTTATCTGAGCGAGGTATCGCACCCGCCTCATGACAAACACGCCGAGCACGGTCATGAAGAGGATGAAAGTGAAGAATTCATGGTCCCGGTCCTAACCTAGATTAGCTTTATAAAAGGGCTTACGAGCGATGCCGGCACAGTCGTCGGCGCACGTTGTGGCTCAAGTTCTAACAAAAATCGCAGGCCCACAACGAAATCGCGGGAACTGGCAAATTTTTAAGTTCGTGCATTGAAGCAGCGAGTCTGTTTTGCAGGAGCGCCGTTGTTAGAGGGGCGGTGGATACCGAAAACAGGCGAAATCATACGGCTGGTTCTTTTGTGGTAGTTGGGTGTTGCGCTAAATCATTCTGAAGCGCCGCTTCAGTAGGAGAAACCAAATATGAGGAGACTCAACATTCTGTTCTTTGCGGCCATTGGAATCCTGATGACCGCAATCCCGGCGTTTGCGCAAGCACCAGTGCAACAGGCAGGCGATAATAACCCAGGCATAAAGGCGATCGCCGCGGGCGTAGGATTTGCGATTGCGGTTTTCGGCGGGGCCCTCGGCCAATCACGAATCGGCGCGGCGGCTTGTGAAGGCGCGGCTCGTAATCCAGGGGCGGCCGGCCGTATCCAAACAATGATGATTCTGGGATTAGCGCTGATCGAGTCGCTGGTGCTGTTTGCACTGTTAGTCGTCTTTGCGAAGATCTAATAGAGAGCGTCTCGATCGTTCGTAAAAACAGATGCGAGTGAAAGTGCTAGGCTTTCACTCGCATCTCTGTTTTTGGCTACTGTGTCCGTTTACCTTCGTAACCATCTCATTCACACCGCGGCTTTAGCCCGGTGGCAACGCCAGGCACCCGTCACTTGGCACCGTTTTAACGGTTTTCTCTCCGCGACATCCTGGGACCACTCAAACCGTTAAAACGGTTAATGAGATCAAGGGGCCGCAACTCTTCCACCGGGCTAAAGCCGCGATGTGAATGAGAGTAGGCAAGCGAACCACTCTGACGAGGAATTTAAGTGGACAAGTCAGTAAGCAGGATGAAGTGAGAGATCTGCCCAAGCTGATCCACTACGTGTTTTTCTCCATCTTTTGCCTGCCTCTGTCCTGTGTGATAGTCTCACTCATCCCCTACAACGTTGAGCGAAGGCGCGGATCAGTATGAAAAAATGCCCTAAGTGTGGCGGCGAGTATCCGGACACAACCACCTTATGCCCGGCTGATGGCATCGCTCTGGAAACGACAGGCGACTCCCTGATCGGACAGGTCATTGCCGGTAAATATCGTATCGAAGAGGCGTTGAGGGATGGCGGTATGGGTAAGGTCTACCGCGGGACGCACGTTCTAATGGACAAGACCGTTGCCATCAAAGTGCTGCGCGCTTCACTCGCTGCCGACGAAAAAATTGTGGCTCGATTTTCCCGCGAAGCAAGAGCTGCATCGCGTCTATCTCATCCTCATGCATTAAGCGTTACAGATTTTGGCGAGGACGACGATGGAAGGGTCTTTCTCGTGATGGAATACCTCAATGGAAAGACGCTAAAAGAGATCATTCGTAATGATGGCCCCCTGCCCCTCGTGCGGGTGGCTGAGATCGTTCGTCAGGTTGGTGGCGCGCTGCAAGCGGCACATGATGAGGGCGTGATACATCGTGACCTGAAAAGCGACAACATAATGCTGCTAAGCACCAACGCCGGCGACTATGCCAAGGTGCTTGACTTTGGAATTGCAAAGATTATCGAGCCCGAAGGCGGCTTCGATTTAGAACTCACCGCTCCAAACCTTGTGGTCGGTACCCCGCAATACATGTCGCCTGAGCAATGTTCGCAATCGGGGACAATCGACTCTCGCTCCGACATCTATTCTCTAGGCGTCATTATTTACGAGATGCTCGTGGGGCACGTGCCGTTTGGCGGCGAGTCGTCAACTACGGTGATGTTTAAGCAGATACAAGAGCCTGCTCCGTCCGTGTTGCAGGAGCGAACGGCTTTACCCGCTGCGGTGGGGCGCGTAGTCGCGCGCGCTTTGGCAAAGCGACCGGAGGAGCGTTACCAACGCGCTGACGAATTGGTTGAAGACCTGACAATAGCAGCTACCATAAGAACAGGAACCGCTGAGATAAAACCTGTTGGCAGCGACACAGGCGGCCACACCCGGACTACAGTGGATAACGCGGTAGAAGTTCTTGATGAAGAGACGATCGTCAGACCAAGACTGGCTCGGCCGGTAGAGCGAGCACCCATTACTATTCGCACCGAGGCCCCTTCCGTTAATAGGTCATCATCATTCAAGCCCTGGAAGGTGTTGATTCCTTCAGCTGCGGTGCTGCTCGTGATCTTCACCGTGATTTATGCTTTTACCAGGAATTCTCAATCGCCCAACCCTCCCAAGGGAACTTCGCTCGTGGCTGATCCCAACAGCCAACCCGTGGAACCTGTGCAGCCTGCGACGGGGAAGAGCGAAGAGGGAATTCCGGCAGGCGGAGCTATAGCTAATCCTGTGGTTAATTCCAACGCCAATGCCAACTCGAACGTGAGGGCTGAAAGTTCGGCAACCCCCACCGTTAGCGCAAACGAGAATGCAAACATTAATGAAAACATCAATGCTAACGCGAACGAGAATAGCAACCGTAAGGCTCCACCTGTGCCTTCGCCATCGCGGCCGGTGAACGTAAATGAACCACCGCCTCCACCACCAAGTCCTGCTCCTACGAAAGCTCCGACTCCGAAGACTAATCCCACCCTGCCTGATCCCGAACCTGCCAGCACCCCGAAATAGTAACGCAAGCTGTTAGCATGCGTTCTGCGGCACAAATGCTCAACTTCTTGTTCTACAGATCTATCCGGACCGACTGGCGAATTATTTCCATCAGACGCTCTTCATCATCGATTGCGATTTCAATCTCCAGTACGTAACAGGGAATCTCAAAATCAAAAGAAGAGAGTTTGACGGCATCTTTGGCAGTAGTGACCAAGCCTCGAGCGCCAGCTTTTTTCGCTTCTTGAACCAACGAGCGCAATTCAGCTTGATTGTACGAATGGTGATCAGGAAATGCCCGCGTCAGCGCCAATTGACAACCTTCGCTTTGCAATTGATGGAAAAACGCTTTTGGGTTTCCGATTCCACAGAAGGCGGCGATCGGGTTCTCTGGAGAGGTTGTGGAGTCCAGTACATCCAGGTTGACCACGGATGAGAAGCCGCGAGTTTGCATTTGGGAGAGGAATACGGGACGGCCGCGGCTTAACTTTGACAACCGGGTCACGATTCCATCGGTGGTGTCGATTTGTTCTGTTCGGGTCAGGAGAATGCAATCAGCACGTTCGAGTCCAGAGAGTGGCTCGCGCAGGCTTCCGAAGGGCAACAGATGTCCTCCTCCCCACGGGTTTGTTGCGTCGACGGTTATGATGTTCAAATCCCGATGCACCCGCAGATGTTGGAAAGCATCGTCCAGAAGCAGGGTGTCCACGCCAAACTGGCTGATTGCCCACTTACCAGCCGCGATTCGATCAGCATCGCTTATTACTGCCACCAGACTCTTGAGCTTACTTGCTAACAGAAAGGCTTCATCCCCAGCCTCATCTGGTGTTGCGAGCACCTTCTGTACGTCCGAAACGATGACCCTGCGCCCGGAGTTTGTCCTACCGTATCCCCGGGTCAGAATGCAGACCTTCCGACCTTCTCCGACCAGCCTGCGCGCCAGCCACTCGACGAGCGGTGTTTTTCCAGTTCCACCAGTGGTGATGTTACCGACGCTGATCACCGGCACCTCGAGTTCAGAAACGCGAAATGTTCCTCGCCCATAGAGCGCCAGACGCGCGCGTGTAATGACGCCATACAAAGCGCTGAGAGGTGGAAGAACGATTGGCTCGAGTGCTTTCATCAAGCGCTGTCCCCAGGGGCTTAATTCACAGACGGATGCCCGAGAATAGGCTCAAGCAGCTTCAACGTGCGTTCAGTTGCACCAAGATTCTGTTTGACCAGGAGTGATGCTCGCTTACCTAAGGCCGCTCGTGTCGCGGGTTCCTTGAGCATCGTTTCAAGTACCCGCGACAGCTCCAGTATCATTTGTCCGTCCTTCAAAGGCGGAAGCTGCACTATTGCGTTGGCCATAATGAAGTCGGTGACAATCCCTTCAAAGTTGCGAGTGTGTGCACCTGTGATTATGCAACTGCCAACCGTTGCAGGTTCAAGGATATTGTGCCCGCCGAAGTTCGCTATGCTTCCACCCACAATCACAACAGAGGCCAGGGGGTAGGCCGCAGGCAGTTCGCCAATCGTGTCCAGCAGAATGACATCGGATTGTTGGTCAAGATGACTCTCGGCATCAGAGCGTCTTTTCCAGTTCAGACCCGACGACTTGAGCAGCGATGCCACCTCACCAAATCGCTCAGGGTGTCGGGGGGCCAGCATCAATCTGGGCTTGCAAGACAACCTCTTTCGGATCAGCTTGAAACTTTCGAGAACTATTCTTTCCTCAGGAGGGTGAGTGCTGGCAGCGAGAATCAGTTCCCCTTCATTTCCGACACCGAACCTTTGTCTCAACATTTCGGTAAGTTCGGTTGACGCCTTCATTTTTCCTGCATCAAACTTTAAATTTCCGGATAGGAAAAGCTTTCCCTGAGGAAAGCCGAGGTTTTGGAGGCGATCACCGTCGGCCTCCGTTTGCATGATTGCGAGATCCAGGTTCTCGATAACCCGTTTGAAGAAAGATTTCACCAGCCTATAACGGCCTGCCGATTTATCCGAGATTCTGCCATTGACGAGCCCGACGGGGATCCGCTGCGCAGCGCACTCACGTAAAAAATTGGGCCAGAGCTCGGTTTCCATCAAGAGTACCGCCGATGGATTGATTGCCCTCAGCGTGCGCCGAACAGACCAACGCCAATCGAATGGAAAATAAAAAACCCGAGTTGCTGTGTCTTTGAAAACCTGGCGAGCCAGGTTCTGTCCTGTCAAAGTTATGGTCGAGATGACCAGCGCATGTTCCGGATACCGGTGGCGGATGAGGTCGGCGAGAGGTCGAGCTGCCTGAGCTTCTCCCACTGAAACGCAGTGAAGCCAGATAACCCGTTGTTTGGTTGGCAACGTTTCAAGAGAACCCAGCCGCTCTCGGAAGCCTGCTATGTACTTGCCGTGACGCAGTGTGTCGAAGAGGAAGCGCGGCAGTAGTACGATAAAACCTAACGTTAGAAGCAGACTATATAACTGATACATAAAGATGAGCGGCAGTTATGGGCAACAAGTAAACCGTTGGTTCCCTTATCACCTTATCACCCATCAATGTATCTACCATTATTTCGCGCGTTCGATGTAGCGGCCTTCGGTTGGGTCAACCCGAATGCGGTCGCCTTCATTAACAAAGGGGGGCACTGTGATCGTGACACCATTTTCGAGCGTTGCCGGCTTGTTTACGTTGGAGATGGTCGCACCCTTCATGCTGGGCTCGGTCCGAGTTACGGTCAGTTCCATCGACGGCGGAAGATCCACAGCGATTGCAACTCCTTCGTAGAACTCGGCCTGAATTTTGAGGCCAGGTGTCAACCATGGAGCAGCATCGCCTACCTCATCCTCGCTCAGGGCCACCTGCTCGTAGTTCTCAGTATTCATAAAGTGATGATGCGAACCATCCGAATACATGTATTCCATTTCGTGCTGCTCTAACGACGCGCGTTCAATCGTGTCGGCCGAACGAAACCGATGCTCGAAAGATGATCCGGTGCGAATATTACGAAGTTTCGTTTGCACCATTGCCCTGAGATTGCCTGGCGTGTGGTGCCGGAATTCCATCACCTTGCAAGGCTGGCCTTCAAAAACGATTACCATTCCCCGCCGAATTTGAGTTGCGCTAATAGCCATAAACCCGATTAGTCTCCGTACAGTAAAAATGCCAAGTTCTTTTTAGCCGCAAGGTCAACGTTGGGTTCGAGGAGGTACCCCGCGCGGATAAGGCGATCGGTTACCTGTCAACCAGGATGAATCTGCTAAGTTCTTGCAAATCTTCAAAGTATCTACGATGGGTCCGCCGCAGAGCCTCTTCCGTTGCGGCTTCAAGAAGGACAACCTCATTATCTATACCCAGGCGATGAAGATTCAATTCCAGGTTTAGCCGCGAATCTTCGGCCATTCCTCTGTCCGATTTTCTGAAGGTTTGCATATTAACTATACGACCTTCATCTCGATCATACTCAATCAGAAATATCATCTTCCTATCCCTTCAAGCGGCCTATTGCGTCGCGTAGGCGCTCAGATGATTCGATGGCCTTCTGGAATGCCGTCACCATGCGATTGATGTCTTTCGCATTGATGGCCATTTCCACGTCCATTGTAGCATCCGATGTAATTGCGAGCATCGAGATCAGCTCTTCGTTGCCTCCGCCATATTTAATTGCCCTGTCCACAATATCTGACAGTTTTTCTGAGAGTTCAGCCCATCCGTCTTGGAGAATAGTCCGAACTTGAATCTCAATTGGTTTTCCTCCTGAATACACAATCACATGGACAGCCCGATAGCCATGGCTAGGATCTTCGCGGCGATCTTTGATTCGTGTGTTATCAAATAGCTCCTTGAGTCAGGTAACCACTTCGTCCTGAGTTGCTAATCCTTCACAATAAGTCTGCATCCCGCAATGTCCTGCATCTCGCTCAGACGGCCGCGCTCACGCCGAAGTTTATCTATGAAGCATCGTCTTGCTTTCTTTTCTTGCGCACCGAATTCCAGACCTCTCGACACAAAAAGGGCGGCCAGCGCCGAAAAACTTACGGAAAATTCGGCTTGACCGCCTTCTTTTGAGGAGCCCACCTACCTCGTTCGTGTTAACGTCCGCAAACAACAAAGGTTCCAAAAGAACTCAAGCCGCGCGCGCCCGGGGCGCTCTGCGCTGACGAGCAACCCGCTCAAGCCATTGCTGCGCCTCCTGGTAATATGGAAAGCGACGCTCATCCTGACGAAACGCGGTGGTGTGGTAATAGCGTCTGCCCTTGATAAGCCGAGCCGGATGTTTGATGTGCAGCATTTCATGATAGAGGATGTATTCGACAAACCACTCGGGCACGTCCTCTGAATCAAGAGTCTTACTGATCGTGATGCTTTGGTAGACTCGGTCGTGGTGCCCGAGGATGCTGCGAGTTCTGCGCTGCGACCAGGTAAGTGCCGGCTTCTCTAACTCGTTGCCAAAATACCGTCGATTGAGTTTCGCGAAAATCTTTGCCAGGTCGTAAATCTCACCCTGGGCGGAGGTGAACATTTTTCGACCTCTGCGACGACGCGCGATGTCTGACGACCTCATTACCTCCGGCGTTAAGGAGTACTCGCGATAAATCCGATCGTGAAGCTTTGGCACTCTCTTTCCGAGCAGCCGAGCGACCAGTAAGAAAGCAAGTGATCGCATCACTTCTGGAGGAGAACCTTCGCAGATATCTGATAGGCGCACGTAAACGCGGCCGGACCGTAGTCGGATAGTGTGGTTTAGCCCTGCGTAAGGGTAGAAGCGTATTTCGATAGCGGGCACACCGCGTCCGCTCCCCAAATTCCGAAACGCATCCGCAAAATATTTTGGTAGATCCTTCATCGCTCGCTTGTTTACCTGACGCTCGCAGCAGACAGGAGAGGAGACTTCTTGACCTGGTTTGGAAAACCGTACTTCCAATGTTGACCGGTTAAGGCTCAGTTGCACCAATCTTAAGTATGCTCGGCCCTTAGGTCAAACGTTTGGCCGCACCCTTCCAAAGGTGGTCAACTGACCACGTTGGACGAGTTCAATTGGACGGAATTATGCCTTTATGGCGACCTCAGCACCCGCAATCATCAGTCCCTTAAGCACTTAGCTATTCAATGCGGAGGGCCTGGGAACAAATTTCAGGCTTTTTCGCCGATAGGCGCCTGATTGACTTCTTGGAGGTACCCTCCATCTTTATCGGTTCTCAACCGGTTGATTGCGCGTCGAAGTTCATAGTGAGGGAGACTGGAGCGTAGGAGACTCAGCTGAATCGACAGCATTTTGGCTTTTGTTTGCAGGCACTTAACCAATACTCTATACTGCGAAGAGCAGCCTGTTTAGCCTCGTTACCCGTTTGGCACTGAGGAGGCTGCCCCTAAACAGTGGGAGACGCCACCAAGAAAAATTTTTAGCATCTGATGCCCCGTCGCACTTCAAACGTCCAGACACCAGAAAAGACCAGACCTGATCCGCGAGCACAAGCCGTTCTCGGCGCTCTGATAAAAGAGCATCTGGGGACAGGTGAGGCAGTCGGATCGCGTGTGCTCTCGGACCGATTTTCTCATGGACATGGGTGGAGCTCGGCGACAATTCGGAATGTCATGGCCGACCTCGAGGAGGCGGGTCTGGTGGAACAACCCCATACTTCCGCGGGTCGTGTGCCGACCGATACAGGGTATCGTTACTACGTGGATCACATGTTGGACGAGGCGCAACTATCACGGGCCGATCTTAAAGCTATCGAGAGTGTCTTCTCCGCGGCCCGAGATTCGGGCAGTTCTTCCGATCGCGTAATGGAGACAGCTTCTCATGTTCTTTCGGCACTTTCTGAGAACGTAGGAATCGTAGTTTCGCCTTCGCTCGCAGAAAACCGACTAAAACACATTGAATTCGTTCTTCTTCCGGACAAACGCATTTTGGTGGTGCTGGTGTCGGCCTCCAATCTTATTCACAACAAAGTAATACGAATTGACGACAACTTTACGCAGGATGTGCTGGATCGAACTGCTCGATATTTGAATACAGAATTTGCCGGCAAGAGTCTGACTACGATTCGCACGCAGATTCTCGAACTAATGAAAGAGGAAAAGGCGCTCTACGATGAGTTATTGCGCGATGCGATTTTGCTCTGTGAGAGGAGTCTCGAAGGCGAAGACACGAAGAGAAGCGAAGTCTATGTTGACGGGACTTCGAATATCTTAACGAAGCCGGAGTTCGTTGATGTTGACAGAATGCGGGAATTGTTTCGCACGTTTGAAGAGAAGTCCCGATTGGTGAGGATACTCAGTGAATGTGTTTCGCACAGCTACCCGGGTGATGTTCACGTGGTCATCGGGAGGGAGCATCTCGCTTCGTCAATGCAGAATTGCACCTTGATTACGGCCCCTTATCGGATCGGCTCGAGCGATAGCATAGGTACCGTTGGGGTTATCGGTCCGATGAGAATTGAATATGCGCGCATAATGGCTATGGTAAACTACATGGCCAGGCTCGTGGAGCAGCGCCTGGACGAAGACAGTGCGTACTGAGTTTGCCTGTCAACGTTAGGGGTGACCCTAAGAACATTTTTTGCTACTGCTCGCTCGCTAATGGCTCAAAACAAAAAAGAAAAAGGCTTGAACCGCATTCCGATCAAATTTCTGGATTCGGAAGGAGCTGGTGATGCCGGGGAAAAGGACGACGGGTCGAGGGGCCTGACCGATCGAGATATGGCTGAAGACGACGAGAACGAAGAGCTTCTAGATGACGAGGCCGAAGAAGGTGAGAACCTTGAGGCCGATGCTAATTCACTCCCACTCGAAGGCCAGGAGCGGGCGACCGGTGAATTGGGCGGACCGTTGGTTGCCGAACTGGTTGCCACTCGCGCGGAGCTAAAGCGAGTGGAGGCTGAGAATAGCGATCTCAAGGATCGGATGGCGCGGCGGCAGGCTGACTTTGAGAACTATAGGAAACGCACCGAACGCGAGCGCGCTGAAACCTATAATCGTGTTGTTGCAGACATTGCCGCGAAGTTGTTGCCGGTACTCGACAATCTAAAGCGAGCGCTTGATGCCGAGGCTTCAGTTGAAGCGAGTGAGTCAGACGAGTTTCGCCATTTTCTTAGTGGCGTCGATCTCATTTACAAGCAACTCAACGGTGTGCTCGAAGCCTTAGGTGTGAAACCGATAACCTCCGTTGGTGAGCAGTTCAATCCCCACATCCACGAAGCTGTGGTCACCGAACCGACTGACGACTATGAACCCGACACCGTAGTTCAGGAGATCGTTACGGGCTATCGCTTGGGTGACAAACTGATTCGTCCGGCCCTCGTGAAAGTAGCAGTGCGAAAGTGAACTTCCTTAGACGGTGGAACTTAAATAGATGGGCAAAGCGATAGGAATTGATCTTGGCACGACGAATTGTTGCGTCGCTGTGCTTGAAGGTGCGGCGGTTCAGATCGTACCGAACAAGGAGGGCGGCCGAACAACTCCGAGTGTCGTGGGGTTCACGGACAAAGGGGAGCGTTTAGTAGGACAGATCGCGAAACGGCAGGCAGTAACCAACGCCGCTAATACGGTGTATGCAGTCAAGAGATTAATCGGACGAAAGTTTAACTCGCAGGAAGTTGGGCGTATGCGCGAGACTTCGGCGTTTGAAATCGTCGACTCGCCCAATGGAGACGCACGCGTTCGCGTTCAGGGCCGCAGCTATAGCCCGCCCGAGTTATCGGGCATCGTGCTCCAGCGGCTGAAAGCGGCGGCAGAAGATTTTTTGGGTGAGCCGGTTACTGACGCCATTGTTACGGTGCCCGCATATTTTGACGACACCCAAAGACAGGCAACTAAAGATGCTGGGAAGATCGCCGGCCTGAAGGTTGAACGCATCATAAACGAACCGACCGCCGCTGCCCTGGCCTACGGATTGGGGAGGTCGGGTGTCGAGCGCATTGCGGTTTATGATCTCGGAGGAGGAACCTTCGATATTTCGATTCTCGAAATGAACGACGGCGTCTTTGAAGTTCTCTCTACATCAGGTAACACCTTTCTTGGCGGAGAGGACCTCGATGAGAGAATCATGAATTGGATGGCGGATCAGTTTGTGGCCGATACAAAGATCGATCTGCGTCAAGATCGGCTCGCGCTGCAACGGCTGAAAGAAGTTGCTGAGCGGGCAAAGTGTGAACTCTCGTCCGCGGCCGAAGCCAGTATCAACCTGCCGTTCATTGCTGCCGACGCTACCGGACCAAAACACTTCAATAAGTCACTCACCAGGGATCAATTTGAAGAGCTTGTGGCTGACTTGATCGAGCAAACGGTGGAGCCCTGTAATAAGGCGCTCAAAGACGCAAAGCTACAGCCGAGCGATATCGACAAGGTTATTCTGGTTGGCGGCCAAACGAGGTCTCCAATTGTAGAGCGCACCGTAGAGAAGATTTTTGGGAAAAAGCCCTCTGCTGAAATCAACCCTGACGAAGTCGTGGCGATGGGCGCCGCAATACAGGGCGGTGTCTTGACGGGAGAAGTCAAGGACATTGTTCTTCTCGACGTTCTGCCGCTCAGCCTTGGTCTTGAAACACGTGGTGGGTTGTTTACTAAAATCATCGAGCGTAACTCGACTATTCCGCTGCGTAACAGCCTTACGTTCACAACGGTCGTGGATAATCAATCGTCGGTGGAAATTCACGTCTTGCAGGGTGAACGCGAAGTTGCCAACGGCAATCGCTCTCTTGGGAAGTTTGAGCTGGTAGGGATTCCCGCCAGCCCACGGGGCGTGCCGCAGGTCGAAGTTTCATTCGAGGTTGACGCGAACGGGATTGTTTCGGTTTCCGCGCAGGACAAGGCTACGGGTCGCGAACAGCAGATGCGCATTACCCCCACATCAGGTTTGACGCCAGACGAGATCGACCGTCTGATTTCTGAAGCTGAAGGCTTTGCTGAAACCGACCGGGGCGCCAAAGAACGAGTCATCCTCCTTAACAAGCTCGACTCGTTACTGCGCAACACCGAGAAGGCTTTTGCTAAGTTTGGTGGTTTGATGTCGCAAAATGATCAGGACATCGCCGAACGGGTATTTAAGGAGGCGCAGCAGGCCGTGAAATCAGAGTATGTTGACGAAATCAATAAAGCTTTGAACGCACTTGGTCATACTGCCTCTCAACTCACTACCGCTATGATGAATCCTGCCAACAGTCCTTCTCATGGAGCAGAGGAACCGCTCTAGAGGAAGCGCTCAGTGCGTTGATCTGGAAATTTAAAACACGAGGTTAGTGATAAAGCTGGATGGCGAAACGAGATTTTTACGAGATACTCGGCGTAAGCCGCACCGCAACCGATCAAGAAATTAAGAGCGCGTACCGCCGGCTTGCAGTGCGACATCATCCGGACAAAAATCCGAATGACTCAGCCGCGGAGGATAAATTCAAAGAGGCCGCTGAGGCCTACAGCGTGTTGTCCGATGTCGAGCAACGCCGCCGTTATGATCGCTTAGGACATGCAGGAGTCTCCAGCGGAGGAGGCGCGACTTGGGGAGCGCCCGGGTTTGGCGGCATTGAGGATATCCTTGGCGACTTGTTTGGTTTTGGAGACGTCTTTGGCAGCGGTCGCTCGGGTTCCCGCCGTTCCGCGGCGCAGCGCGGCGCCGATCTTCGTTACGATTTAGAGATATCGCTGGAAGAATCTGCGCGCGGTCTCACTGCCCAACTGCGAATTCCACGCTTGGAGTCATGTGAAACGTGTAAGGGCTCGGGCGCGGCGGAAGGTACTCAGCCCGAGTCCTGTCAGACGTGTGGTGGTACAGGTCAGGTACGTTATCAACAGGGGTTTTTCTCAGTAGCCAGGACATGTCACGCCTGTCGTGGAGCAGGTCGCCTAATCCGCACGCCGTGTGCTGATTGTCAGGGGGCCGGCCGAATCGAGCGCGAAAAGCAGATGGAGGTCAAGATACCGGCGGGAGTTGAAACGGGCTCGCGACTACGTGTGCAGGGGGAGGGAGAATCCGGAACGCAGGGCGGACCTCCAGGTGATCTTTATGTCGTCATACATGTGTCAGAGCATGAACAGTTTGAGCGGCAGGGAAACAATCTCTACTCGTCTGTGCCGATAACGTTTGCACAGGCGGCTCTGGGTGCTGAGATTCAAGTTACGACACTCGACAACGAAGAGAAACTCAAAATACCTCTCGGCACGCAGACTGGTACGGTCTTTCGTTTGAAGGGCAAAGGCATGCCGGTCCTGGGCGGGCGCGGTAAAGGTGATCTTTTCGTAGCGGTAACTGTGATAACACCAACCTCGCTGACAAGAGAACAGCGAAAATTGCTTGAGCAACTTGCCGAAGTTGAGAACCAGGATTTGGAAGACCGAGGCCTGGTCGACAAAGTTCGTGACATTTTTGGCTGAGGAATACTGATTTGGAGTGCGCTGCCAGGCCAGCGCACTCCAAAGTGGTCCGGATATTTTGACCGGGGTTGCGACCAAGGCCGCGCCGCAACCCCAGATGGAGAACCCATGTCCAATAGCTTCCCCCGACTTCGAATAGTATTTGCGGTTGTCGCGTTAATGATTACGTCCTCGTTTAGTGCGCGCGGGCAGGATGCAATGCAGCGCTGGGAAAACTATGATTTTGCGAAGACCTCCCTTAAGTCTTCTGAAATCTCGAAATTGCCGCTGGAAGATTTGAAACTGATTCGCGGGATAATCTTCGGCCGACATGGTCGAGTGTTTAAGGATGCGGAAATCAAGGGTTATCTCTCCGAACGAAGCTGGTTTCACGCCGATCCCAACTTTCAGAATTCCATGCTCAATGATGTCGAGCGCGGCAATCTGGATCTCATTCGCGATGCTGAAGCGGGCAAGCATGAAAACGTCCAGCCTGGCGATATGCGTTATTGGCGCAAGCGATTATTGTCAAAGAAGCAACTCGGGCAGCACAGCTCGGCCGAATGGCTGGTGCTGCATTCAGAAATTGAAGCAATTCACGGTAAACGTTTCCAGGCCGAGCCATGGCTTCAGCAATACTTCGATGAACGATACTGGTATATCCCCAGCGATAACTACAATCCGAAGCTGCTCTCCGAGATCGAACAGAAGAACCTGCAAACAATCGCCGCCGCACAAAAGCTGAAGCGAGGGCTGGCGCTGTCGCCCGGGGACATGGAGTTCTTTGAAAACAAGTTGATCTCAGAGCAGATGCTGCAGGGCTTAAGCCTTTATGAGTTACGCCTTTTGCGCAATGAGATCTACGCCCGGCACGGACGACAGTTTCAAGCTCTTTGGCTACAGCAATATTTCTTTGGTCAGACGTGGTATAGCCCTGACGAGAAATTCAAAGACGAAGACTTATCCGGCACCGACAAGCAGAATGTCGAAACAATAGTTGCTTACGAAAACCGTTTGCACGAGGACCTAAGCACAAAGCCGATCAGCCGAAGTCTGCTGGAGGGCCTTTTTGTCGAAGATGCCAGCAAGATGCGCCAGGAAATCTACGCTCGGCGCGGCAAGGTATTCAAAGAACCGTGGTTTAAGACTTACTTCGCGAGTTTTGATTGGTATAAGCCAAATCCCGAATTTACGGACGCGCAGTTAACGGCAGTGGAGAAGCGCAACATCGCGACCATCGCGGCATATGAGAAAAAGGCGGTGAGTGCGATGAGCGTGATAGAGGGTTGATAAGGCCAATCCCGGTCTCGCGTGTCGAGATCATCAAGCAAAGAGAGTAAGCAAGAGCTAGAGAATCCCCGCCGCGGTCCCAACAACGGAGGAGGTGTGTGAATATGCATGTGTTGAATTGAACAAGGAAGGGGCAATAGATGAATCACACCAGGATGGAACAAGTTAGGAAGGGGGCAAGCGGGGAATAGACGGATCACACCAGAGTGACTCCGAGCGCGCCCCCGCTGGATGAGTTGAACCCCTCTGAAATATATGCCAGATCAGTGTTATTCTATGCCGGTCCTGTGCCCAGACAGCGGGGGGCGCTCGGAGTCTTTTTTGGTGAGAACCTTCTATTCACCGCTTGCCCCATTCCCAACTTGTTCACTCCCATGCGGCAAAAATCTCTTGACAGATTTTTCAGGCACTCAGTATAGTAATCTCACGCTTCAGTAGTAAGCGTTTCCTATAATGAACAGTAACCGCTCATTTTTGTACTTCGCCTTTACGTTCCGCTACTTCTCCATCGGGAAGAGCGGGCCGGCGAAATGTGAGCGTGAGGTGCTAAAGGCTTAGACAGCTAGAGCACAAAAGCTTTCAAACGAGCCAGCCGCGATTCCCGGATTACGGAAAGTCACGGCTGGTTTTTTTGTGTGCAGGGCCAAAACAAATGCGGAACCTTCCGGGAAAGGATGAACCGAAATGAACATCGAATACTGGCGTAGTGAAATCGACGAAGTAGACCGCGAACTGCTTCGGCTCTTGAACAGACGAGCCAGGCTAGCGGCGAAAGTAGGACGACTCAAGCGAGCTGCTGGACTGCCTTTCTGTGATCCGGAGCGCGAGGGTTTAGTGTTGCGCAGGTTGCAGCAGGCTAATACTGGACCACTCGATCACACTGCCATCGGCAAAGTCTTTCGCCGAATCATCCGCGAATCGAGACGGGTCGAAACGCAAATACCAGAGGTAGTTTCCGCCGAATCGACCGGAGCGTTCATGTGAGCATGGCACGTTTCATACCACGAGTTGCTTTCCAGGGCCAGCATGGAGCTTTCAGTGAAGAGGCCGCAGTCAAACTGCTGGGGGCGGAGATTGAACTTGTGCCGCGAGCAACGTTTGTTGACCTTTTCCGCAGTATTGATCAAGGCGTTGCCGACTTCGTTATAGCGCCGATTGAAAACAGTCTGGTTGGAACCATCCAACCGTGCCTGGACTTGCTTTACAAGAGTCCGCTCGCGATCACAGGCGAAGTAATTATTCCAATTGCCCAGCACTTGATTGGAATCCCTGGCGCTTCATTTGCCGAAGTCGAGGCGGTTGAGTCTCATCCCGTTGCCCTGGCCCAGTGTGAAAGATTTTTCGCTTTGTATCCGCAACTCAAACGAGTCGAGGCAGAAGACACAGCCGGGAGTGTTGCCCAGGTCGTGGCAAGCGGAAATCCCAAACGCGCGGCCATTGCTGGAAATCGGGCAGCGGAGGTCTACGGCGGAATGATTATCAAAGGGAACGTGCAGGATGATGAGAACAACTACACTCGGTTTCTCCTGCTGTCCTCATCTCAATCAGGCGAGCAAAATAACGATCTATCGCCGAGTACAATTGACCGCGAGCACAAACGTCGAGAGGCTTTGCGCTCGTTCTTCCTCTCGTCCAAAGATCGAACAAAAGGTCCGAATTACACGGAAATCGAAAAGGAATAAAGATCATGATCATCAATATGTCTGCATCAGCGACCGCGGAAGATATCGCGCACGTCGTCGAACGAATAACGGAATGTGGTTACCAGGCCCACGTAATCCACGGCGCCGAAAGGACTGTGATCGGCGCCGTCGGCAGTAATGGCCGTCGGGCGGAGATTGAAGCCCTAAGCGCCGCAACCGGTGTCGAGGCTGTCATTCCCATCTCTCATCCTTTCAAACTTGTCAGCCGTCAGTTAAGACAGCGCCGCACGGTCGTAGATGTCGCCGGAGTGAAAATCGGCGGAGGCGATCTAGTTGTGATTGCCGGCCCTTGCTCCGTCGAATCCGCTGAACAGTTGCGAGAAACTGCACGGGCGGTCAAAGCAAGCGGCGCCAATCTGCTCCGCGGTGGCGCCTATAAGCCCAGGACTTCTCCGTACGACTTTCAGGGTTTAGGAGTCGAGGCCCTACGTTTCTTAAAACAAGCGAGAGAAGAAACGGGACTGGGAGTGGTGACGGAAGTGATGAGCGAAGGTGACGCGGAAACGGTAGCGGAGTATGCCGATATGCTTCAGGTTGGTGCTCGCAACATGCAGAACTTCTCGCTCCTGAGAAAGCTGGCTAAGCTGACGCGGCCCATCCTATTAAAGCGTGGACCATCTGCAACCATTAAAGAGTGGTTGCTGGCAGCAGAATACCTCCTGGCAGGGGGAAATGGGAATGTGGTGCTTTGCGAGCGCGGAATCAAAACATTTGAAACCGCCACCCGGAATACTTTGGATCTTGCGGCCGTGGCCCTCGCGAAAGAATTGTCGCATCTGCCCGTGTTGGCTGATCCGTCACACGGTACGGGCCTGCGCAGTCTGGTAGCACCGATGTCGAAAGCGGCGGTCGCCGCCGGGGCCGATGGGTTGATTATCGAAGTGCACCCCTGTCCCGAACGCGCGCTTTCGGATGGACCACAGTCGCTGGATCTCCCGGGATTTGCGCAATTGATGAAGGAGTTGGGTAAGACGAGTCTCAGACGCGAGGCTGCGTAGCTTATGCGGAGAAGGTGTGGCCGAGACGACGATCCGATCCACGAAAACACACGAAATGAATGAAATTCTTGGAGTATCGTTTCGTGTGATTTGGTGGATCCGGTTTGACGCACTGGGAGCTTAAAGGCGGTAACGCGCTCCGGCCCGCTTCAACGCTTCTTCTTCTACGTCGATGTTTCCCAGTCGCAACGTCACGTCCGCATTGAGGTCCAGCCCGGCTCGTTCGCCGGCTTGCAGTTTGACGGTTCCTGCCGCCGCGATCATGGCTGCGTTATCAGTCGAAAGATGAGCTGAAGGGAAGTAGACCGAAACGCCAAGTCGTTCCGCAGCCGCACTCGAAGCCTCGCGCAGAGCGCCGTTGCACGCGACGCCCCCCGCGACGATGAGTGTTCTCGGACGGTATTCTTCTGCGACATTCTCCATAGTTCCAACCAGTGAACGGACCACTACACTCTGAAAGCTCGCTGCGAGATCTTTGATTTCCTGCGATGGCGTCTCGCCTTCGTTCACCGGTTGCAAGCCGCTTTCACGCACAAACTTAGTTACGGCGGTCTTTAGACCACTAAAACTAAAATCAGGTAGACCATCGCCCATACGCGGTACGGCAAACTTTACAAGGTCGGAGTTTCCTTCGCGCGCAAGGCGTTCGATGATCGGTCCGCCGGGATAGCCGAGTCCAAGTAATTTAGCTACCTTATCAAAAGCCTCACCGGCGGCATCGTCGCGAGTACGAGCGATGACCTTGTACTTGCCTGGCTCAGGCACCCAAAAGAGATTCGTATGACCCCCGGATACTACTAACGACAGCGCCGGATGCACGACGGGAGGATTCTCAAAAGCCACCGAATAGATGTGGCCTTCGATGTGGTTAACCCCAACCAGTGGTTTGTCCAGAGCGAAGGCCATAGCCTTGGCATACGACACGCCGACCAAAAGTGAACCAACCAGACCAGGTCCAACGGTTACTGCTATACCGTCAATGTCCGGTTTTTCAACTTTGGCGCATGAAAAAGCCTCCTCGACGACCGGGACTATCTTGTCGAGATGTTCTCGTGAGGCAAGTTCAGGCACAACGCCACCAAATCGTTTGTGAGTGTCAATCTGCGAGGCGATGATGGACGACACAATCTGATTACCGTCCCGTACGATCGCGGCGGCAGTTTCATCGCAGGAAGTTTCAATTCCGAGTACAAGCATAAACAGCCGCGAAAAAGCACAAAAGGCGCGAGAGGGTTAAGTGGAATTCTAACAATGTTCCAATGGGCTAGGGAATTAGCGTAATGGATCAAGGTCGAATTACTTCCCGGAACGCGCCGACAAAACCCTCCATTTGTGGCCTGGTACCGATGGTGACACGGCAGAAGTTGGGCATGGCAGGAAAAACACGTCCCACTTCGACTCTGCGCTCGCGCAATGCGCCGATGATTTGTCGCGCAGGGCGCCCGACATCGATCATCAGGAAATTTGCGTGCGACGGGATGAACTTAAGGTTTAGTTTCTCTAACTCGGCATAGACGTATTTCCTGACCTCGCCGTTACGCTTCCGCCCCTGTTCGACGTGTACTTTGTCAGGCAAACTGGCGGTGGCGGCGGCGAGCGCCATGATATTCACACTGTCCCACGTTTGCTGTTGACGCATTTGACCAATCGACTCGGGATTCGCGACACAATAACCGCAGCGGAGACCGGCCATCCCATAGATCTTGGAAAAGGTGCGCGCAACAATCAGGTTTGCATATTGCCGGACGAGCGGAATAACACTTTCATAATCCGAGCTTTCAACATAGTGGTGATAGGCCTCGTCCACAAGCACAGTAGTGGTGCGCGGAACCTTCTCCAGGAACGACCGAATCTCGTCTTTTGGCGTGATGCTGGCTGTCGGATTGTTTGGATTACAGATGTACACAAGTCCGACGTCGGATTGAGCCAGCATCTTTGTCAGGTCGTGACTGTAATCGGGCGTCAAAGCCAGCTGGATTGTTTCCGCCCTCGCGGTGCGAGCGTGACGGGAGATTGCTTCAAATGTCGGATCACTTACCACCAGGCGACGGCTTGGTCCGGTAAAGGCTGTCGCGGCAAGCTTCAAGATCTCACCCGAACCGTTTCCAAGAAGGACGTTTTGGGAAGCCACGTCATGAAGCCTTGCGACATCGACGACCAACGCTTCAGCATGCTCGTCCGGATAGCGCCAGGCAAGTCCGAATGCATCAGTCATTGCTTTGAGGGCGGCCGGCGAAGGACCGTAAGGGTTTTCATTTGCGCTTAGTCGAATTACATCTGTGCTCTTCCAGGCCTCAAGCGGTGGCCCCGACAGGGGCGCAGAAAGCACAAAGGAAGGTTGCAGAGTTGCATAGGCAGCGCCGGCGCCGAGGATTTTCCCGAATCCGCGGCGGGAGAGTTTGGATGGTGCTCGGTTCATGACTGACTCCGTCTAAGGATCGACATGGCAGGTTTGCGGTTATCCGCTCTGCCTTTCATAGAAGCTCAATGATGAGTCTCCCTGCTTTATCACTCGACTGCGAATTATGCGCCCCAGTTGGTCTTTAAGTACATTCTTGTGATGATGTTCAACAATTACCAGTCCTCCATCAGCCAACAAACCATTCGCGTCAGATCCAAGAAGCTCAAGCACAGGAAGATATTCGGCAGCGTAAGGCGGATCAAAGTAGACCAGGTCCCAGCCTTTGCGCTGTCTTGGGTGGCCGCGTCTGAGAAATGCAGTCGCTTCCGACAAGATCACCTCAGTTTCGTCCTCTGGAATACCACACAGATCCAGATTCGACTCGATTAGTCCACACATCTTGCGGGATCGATCGACAAAAGTTGCGTGGGCAGCGCCGCGTGACAGTGCTTCAATGCCTACGGCGCCCGACCCGGCACAAAGATCCAGAAAGCGTGCTTCCTCTATGCGGGGCGCGATTACGTTGAAAAGAGTCTCGCGCAGTCGGTCCGATGTCGGCCTCGTCACCAGCGATGGCGGGCTTTTAAGATTTCTGCCCCGATATTTGCCGGCAATGATGCGCAAGGCTTCGTTCCGTCTTTTGGTTGGGAAGTTATAACACGAGTACGCTGGAAGAAAGACGAGCCGCATTTGCAGACGAGTGGGTCGGGCGTTCGGCATTCAAGCAACTCTATCCTGACTCGATGACTACGGCAGACTTTGTGAACCGGCTCTTCGATACTGCGTCACTGCAACCGTACGCAGACGAGCGCCAGCAACAGATAGAAGCAATGCGAGGTGGCAAGACACGAGCGCAAGTGCTGCGTGATGTTATTGAGACTGCTGAACTCCGGACACGAGAGTACAACCCGTCGTTTGTATTGATGGAATATTTTGGTTACCTCAAACGCGATCCGGAAAGCGAAGGTTACCAGTTCTGGCTCGACGTGCTGAACAATCGCGAGCCGGACAACTATCGTTCGATGGTTTGCGCTTTCGTGACTTCTGAGGAGTATGAGCATCGCTTCAGTTCCATCGCAACCCATGCCAATCGCGACTGCCGATAGGTGGGTCTAATTTGGAGTGCGGCGGCCTGACGCCGCTTTGGCCTGTTTCTCCTTACCACTCAACTGCGAGTCAAGCTCTTTCGCCCCAAAACGATTTCACGCCCCGAGAGACCGAACGCGGGCCAAAGCGCTGCCAGGCCAGCGCACTCCAAATTGGTAACTCCTTCCGCAGGATGCGTCATTTCTTGAAAATGAGGTGAGCAATGAACAAAGCGTCAACACACTCCAACGTACGCACAATGGGCCTCGCGTTACTGACAGCGCTCTTGACGGCAAGCGCCGTGATGGCCCAGACGCCAGCTTTCACCTATCAAGGCAAGCTCAGCGATACCGGCAGCGTAGCTAGCGGCAACTACGACTTTCAGTTCAAGCTGTTCAACACTGCAACGCTCGGCACAGGTACACAGTTTGGCTCGATGGTGCCAGTCTCGAATGTCACGGTTGCCAACGGGATCTTCACGGTGCAGCTTGATTTCAGTCCCTGCGCAAACTGCTTGATGGCTCGGCGCGATTTCTTGAAATCGCCGTCAAGCCAGCGAGTGGTTCCACGTTCAATACGCTTGGTCCACGCCAGCCTGTTACTTCAAATCCTTATGCGATTCGAAGTCTAAGTGCAGCGAATGCCGCGATGGCGGATGGGTCGTCAGTGGCGCGCGTCAGTTGCGTCACAAGCAGTCAGATTCAAAGTGTGGAAGGAAGCCAGATCAATGGGGCGATACCAGTGGCGAGCGTTCCCGGTGGAAGTGCGAATTACATTCAGAACGCAATAGCGCAGCAAGCGTCAACAAACTTCAACATCAGCGGGAACGGCACGGCTGGAGGCACCCTCTCGGGCAACGCGGTGAACACCGCAACTCGGTATAACCTTGGCGGGCAGAGAGTGTTGGGGGTAACCGGTTCAGTGGACGTTCCGGATAGCAACGTGTTCGTCGGAGTGGCTTCAGGTGCGTCAAACACGCCAAGTGGACCGTTTGGCGTCCGCAACTCCTTCTTCGGGTACGAGGCGGGCTACGCCAACTCGAGCGGCTATAACAACTCCTTCTTCGGAAGTAATGCAGGATACGCTAACAGAGATGGCGGCTCGAACTCCTTCTTCGGAACTAATGTAGGACGGGCTAACGGAGATGGCTTCGTTAACTCCTTCTTCGGGCGCTGGGGCTAATAATACGACGGCTGTTGGCCTCCTTCTTTGGAGCAAGCGCCGGCGTTTCTAACTCGACCGGCGGCTCCAATTCATTCTTCGGAACAGACACAGGCTCTTACAACAATGGCGACGGCAACTCATTCTTCGGACGAATGGCAGGCGACACGAACACAACAGGAAGCAATAACACAATAATTGGCAATCAGGCGGATGTTGACTCAAACAACCTGACGAACGCTACAGCCATCGGGGCGCGCGCGCTGGTGTCGGAGAGCAATTCGCTCGTGCTTGGCAGCATCAACGGCGTCAATCTCGCAACCGCGGATACCTCCGTCGGAATCGGCACCACTGCACCTAATTATCCACTCACGGTGCTTGGCACTACAGGCTCAGGTCAGAATCAAGGTGTGGCGGAGTTCAGAAGCGCGAGCACTGTGCCCGACACTGGCATCAGAATTAACAATACCGCCGCAAGCGGACGCATCTGGACATTGTTTTCCTCGGGAGCAAGCAGCGGGTTGGGCGCCGGCAACTTCACCATCTTCGATGCGACCAGCAACAGCGCCAAACTCACCATAGATCCCACCGGCAATATTCGAATACCCGGCACTTCCAGTGAGTTTTTCGGCAGCACCACGCGGCAGATGCTGAATCTCTGGGGCAGTGTCTACGGCGTCGGAGTGCAGAACAACACGTTCTACACTCGTAGCGACGGCGGCTTTGCCTGGTTCAACAAGGGTATCCACAACGATAACCCGAACGATGCCGGGACGGGCGGCACGGTGCTGATGAAGTTGAATTCATTGGGGAATCTCGACATCACCGGCAATCTTTCCAAAGGCGGCGGCTCGTTCAAGATAGACCATCCACTCGACCCTGAGAACAAGTACCTCTATCACTCGTTCGTCGAGTCGCCCGATATGAAGAATGTCTACGACGGTGTCTTACTATTGAATCCTCGTGGCGAAGCGATAGTCACTTTGCCAGATTGGTTCGAGGCGCTCAATTGCGATTTCCGCTATCAGCTTACGCCCATCAGGGCATCGGCTCCTAATCTCTTTGTAGCGGAAGAGATCAATCACAATCACTTCAGAATCGCGGGTGGACACGCCGGAATGAAAGTCTCGTGGCAAGTCACTGGCATTCGCCAGGATGCCTATGCCAACAAGTACCGAATACAGGTTGAGGAAGAAAAGCCGGCCCGAGAACGTGGGGCCTTATTGCACCCTGAAGCTTTCACTGGCCGAAATCTATCCGCAAAGAAAAACTGAATGAGGCAGGACCGGCCGCAAGCCGGCACCATCTCTTGTAGCGAACGGACGACAAATTCAACAGAATAGCCCTGATCATTGAGAAGCTTCGCACATTCACAATCGTTCTTCAATTGGAAAGGAGCCAGTTATGCGGGTGTATATGGTTGAACGCAGTCTACCAGGAATTGAAATGGAGACCAACTCGCTGCCGCGCAAAAGGCCGCAATCGAAACGAGCGACCAGTTCAGTGCTGAAGGCAAAGATGTTCGCTACATTCGTACGACCTTTGTGCCTGGAGGCACACTGCATGTGCCTTTTTGAATCCAGCAATCCGGAATTCGTTAAAGAGGTCAACGAGGTCGCTCATATTCCCTTTACGAGAATCGTGGAAGCTCTCGACCTGACGCCACTTTGAGATTACGAGCATCTCTTTCACTGGGACCGCGGGCGTCTCGCCTGCCGAGCGTGCGTAAGCACGCTCCAATCCTGTTCATCCTTACGTTGTCTGCCTCTGCTGCCACGGTTGCTAGCGCTGGGCGCTCGCGGCGGGCGAGGCCGTCCCAGTAAAAGACGTTGACCTTGTTATTAGTGGAGCTGTCAAACTAACCTAATACCAGTTACTCAGCAGTCAGCACTCAGGACTCAGCACTGAGCAGTCAGGACTCAGGACTAACCGACAGCCGCCAGGCCAAGACGTGGGTCCTGTTTGACGCGCGAGATCATGCGAGAGGTTTCGGCGGACGTGCTGCGCTTGTTGAGATAGAACTCGGCCTCCTTGCGCGCCTTTTCTAGTATTTGCAGGTCCCGCACCAGATTCCCTACGCGGAACTCGGGCAGGCCGGATTGCCTCGTGCCAAGCAGTTCCCCTGGTCCACGAATCTCAAGATCCTTTTCGGCGATAACGAAGCCGTCACTGGTCCTGGCCATGATGCCCAGCCTTTCTTTCGCAACACTTGTCTTGCGATCAGAGGTGAGCAGTACGCAGTAACTGCTTTCCGCGCCGCGTCCAACGCGTCCGCGCAGTTGATGCAGTTGCGAGAGTCCAAACCGTTCCGCATGTTCGACGATCATCACTGACGCATTCGGCACGTCCACGCCCACTTCAATAACTGTCGTCGAAACCAGTATCTGGATTTCGCCGGAGACAAAGCGCTTCATCACCTCTTCTTTCTCAGCCGCTTTCATTCTTCCGTGAACGAGTCCGACGGAGAATTTCGGAAAGACTGTATCGCGCAAATACTCGTACCGTCGCGTGGCGTCTTTCAGGTCGATCTTTTCCGATTCTTCAACCAGCGGATAGACCACGTAGACTTGCCGGCCGGCGCGAACTTCACGTGTGATCAGTCGCTTTACTTCCTGTCTTTGATCTTCGCCAAACACCGAAGTCTCTATGGGCGTACGGCCCGGCGGCATTTCGTTGATAACGGAAACGTCAAGGTCACCGTAAACAGTCATCGCAAGGGAGCGCGGGATTGGCGTGGCGGTCATGACCAGCACATCGGGATTGAATCCGCGGGCACGCAGCTCAGCGCGTTGCATCACACCGAAGCGATGCTGTTCGTCGACGACTACCAGGCCAAGCTTATCGAAAGAAACGGCTTCCTGAATCAACGCATGTGTTCCGATGCATGCGTGAATCCCGCCCGCTGCCAACTCAGACTGCAATCGCTTCTTCTGGGCGCTCCGTTGTGAACCCGTCAGCAATTCAACTCGGTAAGGCGTTTTTGCCAGCAAGCGTTTGACGTTACGTGCGTGTTGTTCAGCGAGTATCTCCGTAGGCGCCATTAGGGCTGTCTGGTACCCATTGTCCATTGCCGCCATCATGGCAATCAGAGCGACGATGGTTTTGCCGCTGCCGACGTCTCCCTGGAGCAAGCGATTCATTGGTGCACCTGACTGCATGTCATTGAAGATTTCGGCAACAACATGGCGCTGGGCAGAAGTAAGCTTGAACGGCAACACACCAGCTATCGACTTTTTGAGCGCCGGCGAAATCCTTATTTGAGCGCCCTTTCGTTCCGCGATTCGCTTTCCGCGTTTCAGAATCAAACCAAATGAAAGCCAGAAAAAGTCTTCGAAGATCAGACGCAGATGCGCAGGGCTGCGCGCTCGTTCGTAATCGTCGAGGTCGACATCTTCGGCGGGAAAGTGAATCTGTCGCAGTGCCTTTGCTCGGCCAATTAAATGTTGTCGTTGGCGCAGGTCCGCCGGGAGTGTCTCGGGAATGGCATCGTCGAGGAGAACATCCAGGACAGCATGGATAATTTCTCGCAGACGCTTTGAGGTGAACTCACCAAGCTTGCGGTAGACGGGTACTCGGCGGCCGGCATGAATGGCGGCGAGTTTGGGGTCGCTTTCGACTTCCAATTCGTCATTGGGCTGGCTTACGGTCAATGTGCCGGTGAGCAACTCCAGCTCATCAGCCGGTTTTTGCAGTCGTAGAGCAAAGGTCTGACGTCGCTTATCCCATTCCCAACGGCCGAAGGTTATGAAGCGTGCGCCACGTTGCAGTTTCTTTTTGTAGTATTCGATGATGTCGTAAGCGTGCGGGCCCGAAACGAACCACCAAACGACAACCGGTCTGCCGCTTTGTTCTGGATCGGTGGCGCTTGCTTCAAAAATAAAAAGCCTCGACCCGCGATAACTACGCTTGTTGCTGACTTCGTAAGCGCCAGACAACTTCACGTAGAGTTCCAGTGACGCTTCTGTTCCATCTTGTAGATCACGAATCCGCGCCAGATTGGAACGATCCTCGTAGCGCATCGGAAGGTAGCCGAGCAGGTCCTCGACCGTGGCATCGTTTGCGGTCTTTTTTGCGGCAAATCCGGCCAGCGCGACTGCTAATTTACGCGCGGTAATTTGCCCCAGACGAGCAAGCTTGTATTGGTATAGTTCGACGACTGGAGTGTGAAGCGCCAGAGGGGAGTGCATCGGCCGGATCATAGCACAGCGTCCGGGAACAACTCGCGGCGGCTAGCCGTATCCAGTCAAATGTCATCGAAGGTTCCGAAAATCGAACCAGGCCAAAGCGCTGCCAGGCCAGCGCACTCCAAAAAGTATGAATAGACTCGAAAGACTTGTAGAGAAGAAGATTCGCGAGGCAATGGAAAACGGCGAATTTGATAACTTGCCGGGCAAGGGCGAGCCCATTGACCTTACAGAGAATCCTTTTGAAGACCCGGAAATGCGAACGGTCCATCGTCTCTTGCGCAACGCCGGATTTGCTCCTGCCTGGATTGAAGAGAGAAAAGATATCGATGCCGAGTTAGATAAAGCTCGCACGCTGCTCTTGCGTGCAAGAGAGCTTTTCAGAGACGAATCGAAGCGCCCGGAGTGGGATAGAGTTGTGAGAGAGTTTCGTGAGAAGGCAGTGGAGCTCAACGAACGGATCAAGATCTATAATCTAAAAACGCCCGCCCTTGTATTTCACAGAAGCCACATCGACGCAGATGCCGAGATAGATCGATTTTAATTGGCCGCCACGCAATGCTGATCAAACGCCTGCTTCAATTCAGCAGCAATCGTTGGCGCGTCCTTACCCTCAATCTGGCGGCGCTCCAGCATGTAGACGAGCTTGCCATTCTTGAGCAGTGCAATTGAGGGCGATGATGGCATGTAACCCGTGAAGTAACCGCGCGCTTTCTCAGTTGCCTCGATGTCTGCTCCCGCGAAAACGGTAACAACTTGATCGGGGCGCGTTTCGTGCTGCAGCGCCATTGCTACACCAGGGCGTGCTCTACCGGCTGCGCAACCGCAAATCGAATTCACGATCACCATGACCGTGCCTTCTGAATTTCGCAATGTTTCGTCAACCTCCTCTGGAGTCTTCAGTTCTCGAGCACCCAGACGGGTCAGTTCTTCGCGCATCGGTCGGATCATGATCTCCGGATAGGGCATTATTTTCTCCTTGAACGATTATTTTCTTCTGGCTTCAAAAGTACCCTGACTTATTACACCGGCAAAAGCGGAAAAACTCCAGTCGCCATGAAAGTGAGCCCCTTCAATCTTCCCTTTAAGGTTAACGTTGTTGTCTGCCATGTTAGGATTGAGATTGATATTTACAGTGTCTTTATTGAGCTCGCCTACAAGAGTGCCTGTTCCCACTTGCGGACCAATCTTATCCGCATTCCCAATCGGCTTGAGCTGCCACGTGCCCTTGAGACGATTCGATTCGATCGAGGTAATCTCAAGCAATCCTTCCACTACCTTCTTACCAGCCTTATCGTAGCCTGAGTATTGATAAACCCCAATGGGAGAAGATGGCGCCGGTGGTTTACTCTTCGAGTTGCATTCCAGGATGCTAAGACCTAAAAGCACCGGCAGTACGATCGCAAAAACTTTGGACATCCAAAACTTTACCAGCTTCAGGAAACGGCGACCCTTCGCTCCTCATCGCCCACCCCTGAGATCGTAATTCGCCATGTCTCCGCAGGCAGTCGGTAAGGGCCCAGGCGCTCCGCCCATTCGATGACGATCACTGCATCCTCGTCGGTTAACAACTCCTCAAGATCCACAGCGTGTGCTGCGGACGCGCCCACGTCAAGTCGATAGAGGTCGATATGGTATAGGCGAAGGCGCCCGTCGTAGGGATTGACCAAAGTAAACGAAGGGCTTGTGACTTCTTCTGGATCCACATCGAGCGCGCTGGAGAGGCCTTTAACGAATACAGTCTTTCCGGCGCCCAACGGCCCTTTCAACAATAGGACTTCACCGCCTGTAAGTTGCGCTCCCAGTCTCTGGCCCAGCCGAAAGGTCTCTTCCGCATTACTCGAAAGCCATTCACCCGTGGAGATCTTTTGTCTAGTGCCGATCATCAGTTCGCTTGTTGCTTGGGGCCAACGAATTCAAGCTTGTTGGACATTCGCCTTCAGGATCAAGCAAGCGAATAGCATCGCTTAAGTGCTCGCGAATGTCGGACGCGACCATGGCGCGCATGCCCAGTTCGCTTGCGGCGAGGTCACCAGCCACACTCGAAACATATACTGCTGCCAGTGTTGAGGACAAAGCGTCAGCCTGCTCTCTTAGAGTTGCAAACGCTTGAGCGAGAAAGCCCGCGATCACACCGGTCAGCGTGTCACCGGCTCCAGCCGTTCCCAGTCCAGCGTTGCCGGTCGGATTTACGAACACGCGCCCGTCCGGTGCCGCTATTAAAGAGCGAGAGCCTTTTAGAACAAGGATGACTTTATGCTCAAGGGCAAAATCCCGCGCTACCGCAACGCGGTCAGCGAGCGCCGCCTGATCATTCGCGCCCATGAGGCGAAGCATCTCTCCCGGATGAGGCGTGATGATCAACGGGTACTCAGACGACCCCTTTAACTCATCCGGCCAGGGCGACAAACAATTCAGGCCATCTGCATCAACAACGATGGGAGTTGTTCTATTCTCAACAACCAATCGTACAAACTTTCGAGTGCGTTCGTCGTCTGCCGTCAGGCCAGGACCAATAGCCAGCACCGTCGCTTTGGAGGTCAACCGCCTGACGTGATCCGCAGCTTCATCGCTCACAACTCCGCGGTCAGTTTCCCTCAATGCAGTAGTCATCACTTCCGGCATCGCCCTGGCGGCAACTGACACTTGGGCCGAAGCTGGAGTGGCAATTGTTACCAGTCCGGCTCCGGATTGCATCGCGGCATTGCCGCACAATGCCGCAGCCCCACTGTAGTCGCGCGAACCCGCAATAATTAGCGCGTGCCCATGCGTGGTTTTGTATGAACCGGTTGTATAGCGAGTGACCTCGAGCCACTTTCGCGCATCCTCGGAATCCGTTACGAAGAGCTTAGGTCCTACAGCGTCGATAAGGGTTGCTGGCGACCCGATGTTGGCGACTATTAATTCGCCGCCAAAGAACGACGCGGGTGGAAGAACATTTGCCGGTTTTGGTGCTGTAAACGTTACGGTGAGATCAGCCTGTACTGTTTCACCAATCGGATGCGCAAGGTCAGCATTAAGACCAGAGGGAATATCGACCGATACGATTAATGGCCTGGCTCCGCGCGCGCGCTGACGAGCGAGACGAAGCATTGCAAGATGCTGGACCACTTGAACGTAGATACCCTCAAGCGGCCTGACCAGCCCAGTGCCGAAGAGTGCATCAACAATAATATCGTAGGCCCGACGGGGTCTGGCGATCTCTTCCCAGACTTGGACGCTGTCACACTCGACAAAACTTACCGGCGAAGGTTCTGCTCTCGATCCGGCTTCGAAACTCGCTAATCTGCAGATTGACTCGAAGTTTGTTCGGGCATCACCCTTTGTGTCGTTTACTTTGCCAAAGAGAATCACGTCGCTATGGGCGGCAGCGCCGCATAAGGCTCGACCAAGCGCGGCGCCGTCACCGCCATTGTTTCCCGGCCCGCACAATACCAGCACTTTCTTTCCGGATAGACTTTCAGGGAGTCGGCTCGAAATCGTCAGTAGACAGGCGTGGGCGGCCGCTTCCATCAACAAGAGCGAGGGCACGGCATATCTCTCAACCGTCAGTCGGTCGATTTGCCGCATCTGCTCGGTTGAGATAACTGGCTGCACATTTCGGATGATAAGGAGAGGGAAGATTCGGGGTCAACAATCGGCGGGCTCAGGTGCCCAGACCACAGGCACAAAAATGACGGCCCGAGGCCGCCCCGCCTGCCTGCCGCTGCGTTCACCCGTCCGTTTTTCCAGGATAACTAAGAGAAATTGCTAATGCCCGGCCAAATCCAGAAAACGCGAAAAAAACTTTTCCGGAGCTGGGGTTTTCACGCCCGCCTCCGGAATATTCGTTCCAAAATGGGGGAGGTTTGCATGCTGCTTGATAACCCTAAATTACAATTGCGGCTCGAACATTACTTCGACGGGGCTTGAACTCCGGCTGAGGGGTAGGGGCCGCCAGGCGATCAACGATCATCTTCCGGAGAACCTCACAAACGGCCCTCGGACCGGTCCCAATCGTCTGTCCGCACTCATCCTGAAGGACATAAACCTCACCCTCCGCATCCAGCGGAAAAATCATTGGCTGAGTATACACTGTGTTTTTCCTCCGATATCTGGGTAAGTAGGTAGGCGCCTGTCTGAAAATAACTGTAGAACTCCCTCACTATGAAAAACGGATAATCGGGTCCGGATTCCAGTCGATTGAAAGTAATGGATCAGTCTGCCGAGTAGTCTCATTCACACCGCGGCTTTAGCCCGGTTCAAAGCGAACGCCGAAGCCTGAAACCGTTTCAACGGTTTTTCTTCCGAGCCTCGGTCGTTCGTCCCACTCCAAACCATTGAAACGGTTAGAGAAATCACATGAAGAGCCGTAGCACCGGGCTAAAGCCGCGCTGTGAATGAGAGCAGATGAGCGCATACCGTTCACTCCAGCGGACGAGTCACTGGTTCGAGATGAAGTAGAGAACCTTTCAAACTGATGCACTACCCCGAATGAGACCCTTCGGTTACTATTCTGTTCTGATCCGCGTTATCCGCCTTCATCTGTGGCTAATCTTGGGTTTGATGGGTGACTGAAAGACACTATCGATTTAGAACTCGAGTGAGCTTTCTAACTACAACCAGAGCTTCCGGAATTCCCATTAGCGAAGTTGCCGCAAAGTAGATGAGACCGTATGCCCCGAGGACGATCGCCGCTTGTGGAATTGGATGGACTGAGGGAAGAAGCAGCTTAAGCGCCCAACCAGCCGCAGCGCCCGCAGTTGCGCCCAACCAGAGTTTCCCCATGAAGCGGAAAGCCAAGCCCGTTTGACCAATCCGGCGATTCAGAGTTCGTCTGAGCAAAGCAAACTCGATCCAGCCGGCGATTCCGGCCGAGGCTGTTAACCCGGCCACGCCCCACTTCGGATTGAGACCGAGTGCAGGTGGCAGCGGAATCGCAAAGAGGTACCCAAGTATTATGGTGAGGGTGACGCGAATGAGGGCATAGCGGAGCGGCGTGCGCGTGTCGTGCAGAGCGTAATAAGTTGATGAGTAAAGCCGACCAAGCGTGGAAGCGAGTAGCCCGACAGTTGAACCAGCAAGGATTCCCCAAACGTAGAGTGCGGCATCGTGTTTGAATTGTCCCGTCTGATAAAGAACCGCAGCGATGACGTCACCGAGAGCCAGAAAAGCCATCGACGAGGGCACAATGAAGAAGGCGATTTGTCTCAAACCTGCATCGAGTCGCATCCGCAAGACTCCCGCGACTTCTTCGGCGCTTCCGAGCGCACGAGACATTGTTGGAAGCTCAGCTGCAGAAATTGACATGCCGAAAAGACTAACGGGAAGAGTGTAGAGACTTTGCGCGTATCCAAGGGCTACCACTGCACCCTCCGGCAGGAAGCTGGCTAGTATTGCGTCGACAAAGGCGCTGATCTGTACTACGCCTCGACTCATGAACACGGGAAAGAAACTAGTAACGACAGAGCGCACCTGCACGTTAGCGAAATCAAAGACAGGTCGAAGCCGGTGGACCAGTTTGAAGACGATGGGAAGCTGAACTCCAAATTGAAGCGCGCTGCCAACCACGGAACCCCAGGCAGTGTATTCGGCAAGAGGAAACTGGGGAACCCGCCGGCCAAAGAAAATTAGCGTCGCGATCAACGCAAGGTTCCAGGCTACTGGCGCCGTGTATGAGATGAAAAATCGATGATGACTATTAAGGATTCCCAGGCACCACGCAGAAAGCACTAACAATCCAGCGCCTGGGAAAAATATTTTCACAAGCCGTACGGTTAAATCATACGTCTCCCCTCTGAATCCCGTCGCGGCTACCAGGTATGGGGCAGTTAAGACTCCGACGAGCACGATCACCGAGGTTACGAGAGCGAGTAGTGCCAGAACTGCACTCGCTACGTGCGATGCCTCTTCTTCATCATGCCGAGCGAGCAGGCGGGCGTAAACCGGTATGAACGACGCCGAGAGGGCGCCTTCCCCGAATACGTTCTGCAAAAAATTCGGAATACGGAATGCGGCGCTGAAAGCATCACCGGCAGCAGAGGTTCCGAAGTAATGCGCAAACACTCGCTGGCGAATCAAACCAACAATGCGGCTGATGAGAATGCCAGCGCCTATCAGGAAAGCAGAACGTCCAGTACTGCGCTGGGTCACAGGCGTTTCAGTCGGAGCGTCTCCGAGAGCTTCACCGACTGGCTGAATGGTTTCACCGGCGATTGCGCTGGCGCTTTCAGCGCCAGCAAACGGTGGGGCTTCGTCGGCCGGTCCTCGGTTCTGTCCTTTGGCATCAGTTCGAGTGTTGAAGGGCGGATCGACGGGATTGGAAGAATCGCTCATCTGCAGCTAAAGATCATAGTCCTTCATTTTTGTTGATAGAAACTCTCGCGCTTCCTCTGCAGACTTAAGATCCTTGTTGGTGGCTGCGACTACACGGACATCCACAACGGGAGCGCGCCCGCCAATCCGATCGAGTACGTTTTCCTCAATGGCCCTGTCGGTCCTTGGAAGAGTCCAACAGAAACTCAGAATTCGCTGAGACCATTCAGTCGCGACTGACAATTTCATCATTTATTGTTTTCGATCAAAGTGTCAAGGAGGTGTCATGTGTACGTGCCGTTGGCGGTGAGGCTTAATTCGAAAGAATTTGGTGCTGGCGTCGCATATGAAGGGCTTAGCCCTTCAAGTTTCAAACTGATCAAGGAGTAGACCAATTTCTGCCATGCATACTAGAGCTGCGGAAAAATTAGATGATCACCAACGCTTTGGTTGTCGCCTTCAGGTAAAGTCTCACTTTCCTACCCGATCTTAATTACATAAACTGTCATCAGGTGATCACGCTACTCTACATTACTACCGTCCTCGTCTTGGTTCTGGCTAATGGCTTCTTTGTAGCTTCGGAATTCGCACTGGTGGGCGTGCGACGTTCGCGGATCGAGATGTTAGCGGCGCAAGGAAGCGTCACAGCTCGCAGACTACTTAGACTGCTTGATAACCTGAATGCGTATATTTCTGCCACTCAACTTGGCATAACGATGGCGTCCCTATCGCTCGGCTGGATCGGTGAGCCCGTTTTTGCGCACCTGCTGGAAAAGCCGCTCAGCGGTCTTGTGTCTGAGGTTACTCTGCATACGATATCTTTTGCCCTGGCATTCATCATCATTACTTTTCTCCACATTGTTCTAGGTGAGCTTGCGCCTAAGACATTCGCGCTCGAACGCACTGAACGAGTTGCTCTGGCGATCTCCTGGCCCATGGAGGCCTTTTACAGAATTTTCTATTGGCCTATACGGACGCTGGATTGGGCCGGTACGCGCACGGTCCATTTGTTTGGCCTAAGCCTCTCAGGTGAACACGCTTCTGTTTATACGGAGGACGAACTGCGCCATCTGGTAGACATTTCGCAGAAGAGTGGTCATTTGGAACCGGACGAGCGCCAACTGCTTCAGCGCGTTTTTGAGTTTTCAAATTGCACGTCGGAGATGCGGTGGAACACAGCGTCGGAACTTTTCTGGTTGAGCGAGTCGAGGGCTTGCGTATTCGACGGATCCGCTTTACGCCGACCAACGGTACCGTGCCTCCGCTTTTTTTTGGCTTGCTTGCATTGGCTTTAGGTTAGAGAGCCCTCGGACCCTGCAAGTATTTACGGTCTGTTGCGACACCTTCTTGCTTCAACCTGAGGGGCCCAAGGCGTCCATTCTCAAGCGAAATCGCCCCGAGGGCATGTTAAGCCATCGGGGCGTTTTTGCGTCGTACAGGCGTTCCCACTCAGCGACAGCCATGCCACGCGTGTTTGCGAAGAAACGGCCCAGTTTAAGTCCCGCCTCGGATTACGTTCCCCGGATAGCGTTACCTAAAGTGACAGACCACGAAGCAGGCTTCCCAATCACGGGCTCAACCGTGGCGGGGCTTAAAGGCTAAATAGTGGCACTTCTCAGGAATCGAGCGGGCTTTTGCACTTTAGATCCTATGTACGTCACTGGCACACGCTATGTGCATCCTGGCGCACGGTAATCATAGGATCGTCCGCTCGTGCGGTGCCGCACGCCGCGCGTGGTTGGACGGTGAAGCGCCCCGGAGATCATTTGGTCGCCGGGGCGCATCTTATTTCAAAGTGTGAACTCTAACTTAGGGAGAGCTGGTGTTCAGGGTCGTCTTGGGCTCGTATTCTTCGGTCGAACCAAAGCTGCTTTTCGTGTCGGCCAGTTTCATGGCCAGTGTAATCGGGACGTAATCGAAAGCTCTTGGTCCGCCACGTGAATTTTGAATTTGCATCACAAGCGCGTCTTGATTCTCTCTGAACCGCGAGACACTTCCGTTCTGATTCATGATTACGAAAAGCAAAATCTCGCCACTGGTCGTTCTCATTTGGCCGACGAGCGCGCTTGCTCCGCCATCGGTACGGAGCAACGTCCCAGTCTTTGCAATAACACTCCCTCGCCAGGGAAGACCGGCGAAGCGATCCTCTAATGTGCCAGGATCCACTCCGGCGACCGGCAGAATGTCAGAGAATGAGAGTTGGCTTTTCTGAAGTTCCTGACGCAGCGCTCTTAGGATCTTCATCATAGCCTGGGGGGTTACCCGGTTTACTCCCAGTCCGCTGAGCGAAGCTAAACGAATTTGGTCGGAGGGAATATTGAGAGAGGCTGCGAGTTGACGCTGTACCGATTCGGCGCCACCGAGACTTTCACCCAACCGCTCGGCCATGAAGTTGTTTGAATAGCAGAGCAACACTTTAAGAAGGTCGGCGAGCTTGCTCGAGTTGTGGGTTAACAGTAACTTTGCTCGCGGGGCCACCGGATTCACCACCACCGCACCCATTACGGCCACGCTGGGAGGAGTTAGGACAATTGTCTTGTCTCCAATCGCACTTCGGGCGGCAAGCCACACCCCGGTGGCCTCGCTGGACCGCAGTTGTGAATCGAGCGTGTTATAGAATTGTTCGCCTGACTTGCGCGAGGACCAGTTAAAGTTGAGAGTAAAGCCCGGTGCAACTACCAGATCCCCAGTTACTGTCCGAATGCCCAGTGAGTTCAGCTCACGTGCGATTCCCACGGCATGTTCGTAATGCAGCGACGGATCCCGGCCGGAAATGTACACGTTGCCGTTGATGGTACCGGTAGTTTTATCTAAATTGCCGTCTGTCCAAACAGCTGTCGTGAACCTATGCTGTGGTCCAAAAGTGCGTAAGGCTATCAATGCGGTCGCGAGCTTTACGGCAGAAGCGGGATTAAAAGGTTCATCGGGACTTTGAGATGCCACATTTCGGCCATCAAGAGTTTCGACAAGCACGCCCTGAACACCATACAACGGTCTTGTCTGGGCATCATTCGCGGCGGGCTGAGTGGTTGCGGATGTTTGCGTTGGGGCTGCGGACGCCTGCGGAGTTCCCGGGATGGCTGACTGCGGCGGCTGTTGTGCCAATGCCGGCGCTGGCTGGAATAGCCAGCATAGCGTGAGGGCTGCCAGCAGAGAGAAAGAGGTTTCTTTGTTAACCATCCATTTCACGTCTCATCTAGTTTCATGCCTCATCCAGAGGCGAGCCACCAATCATAGCACGTCTGAGGTGCAAGGGAGTTCTCTTTGGATGCAGGGTGGAAGCGACAGGATGGATCGGTCGTCGACAGAACAGAGCATCGTCATGGCGTGAGTACATTTGCGTTGACAATGTTAGAAAGGCGAAACTAGAATCAGGTCATTGACAAATCACTGTGCAACGCAATCATCAGCTCGTTACTGTTGAAGCCATTCGCGCCATCCATAAGGCGCGACGAAAAGAGATTCGAGCGAGGCTTGCAGAGTTCCACGAGGTCTGGCGCAGCGGGTCTGATGCGCGCCTTTGGGAAGAACTCGCCTTCTGCATTTTTACGGCTGGTGCCTCAGCGCGAATGGGTTTGAAATCGGTTGAGGCAGTGAGACCTTTCTTGCTGGAAGGTCGTCGCGACCAAATGACGCGAGCGCTGAAGAAAGCTGGAGCGCATCGCTTTCCCGTGGCCCGTCCGGGTTACATCGTCGCAACGAGAAACTATCTACGGGTCCATTGCCGCATGGAACTGCGCCAGACATTGTGCAGTTTCGCTGATCCGATCGAGCGTCGTGATTGGCTCGCAAAAGAGAGACGAATAAAGGGCCTTGGTTACAAGGAAGCAAGTCATTTTCTACGCAACATCGGACTTGATGGACATGCCATTCTTGATAAACACGTTCTCCGCTGTCTAACGGATGTGGGAGTGGTGAAAACGCCAAAGCCTCCGACCACGAGAGAACGTTACCTTGAAGCTGAGGAATGCCTAAAACGCTTTGCGCATGAGATTGGTGTCGACTTTGACGAACTGGACCTGGTTCTTTGGTCAATGAAAACAGGAGAGATTCTTAAATAATCTTTGCTACGACAGCAATGCCGGATGCTGGCTCGCTAACGTTACTGTGGAAGTAGGCTTTATGTTGTGCCGTAGTACCAAAACGTCCTTCGCAAAATTGGCGGTCGGGAGCATGGTCGCCATTGCTGTCTGTTTCGGGCTCGCGGCCACGGCTGCGTTCGCCTTTGATGGAAAGACGCTGAACCGAGCGAACAAGGCCCTGCGTAGCGGCGACTATCAGCTTGCGGAAAAAATCTATCGTGACCTCGTGGTCAAGGACGCACATGACAAGGAGGCGCGGCTGGGCCTGAGTCGGGCGCAACTGAAACAGAGAAACCTCCAGGCGGCCTACGATAACGCCGCGCGAGTTATCTTGCTTGATCCGCTTTCAGCCAGAGCGCACGCGCTGTTAGGTTCTGCGATCTTGACTGGTGGTGACTTTCGTAGCTCATTCGAGGAATTTCGGACTGCTCTGTCCTTGAGCGAAGACGAACCGATGGCTGTCGCTGGTCTGGCGATGATCGATTTTTATGAGAATCGATTGGAGTTGGCCATTCGCGGGCTTCGTCGTGCAGCAGATCTCGATTCTAACGAGCCTGACTACATCTTCAATCTGGCTCAAGCTGCCGCTCGCACGGAACGTTACAAAGAAGCTGCTGACTCGTATGAACGCTTCCTCCTGGTCGCTCCTAAGACAGATTCTGATCGACGCGCCCGAATCCGTGGCCTGATCGATTTCCTGCGCTATTTGGGAAAACAAAGTTCTCTGTACGTGCCAACGGGTGCGAACCGAACCGTCGTATCGTTTGAGTCTTATGACAATCGGCCGATACTAAAAGTTCGTGTGAATGGGCAAAAGAACCACTTGCGGTTCGTGCTCGATACCGGATCGGGAATGTCGGTGATTTCAGAAGAGACGGCTAAAGTACTTGGCTTGCACCCTATCGCCAGAGGCGGTCTCGCGAGAGCGGTTGGCGGTGGCGGAAAGTTTGAAATTGTGTATGGTTACCTTTCGTCCCTGGAGTTAGGGGAAGTCAAAGTAGAAAATGTGCCCGTCTATATTCGCCGCTTCTACGACGATAAGAATCCCGTCGATGGCTACATCGGTCTTTCTTTGATTTCAAAATTTGTCGCCATGCTTGACTACGGGCAGCGAACTTTTACGCTGGTACGTCAGCATTCTGATGAGGGGGTTGGCGGTTGGACCAGCATCGATCGTGCAACTCCTCCGCCGAGCGACCTGATTTCTGCTCCCATTAGACAGGAGATCCCCTTGCGCACGACATCAAGCGGTTTCTTAAGCGGAGAAGTCGCGCTTGAGGGATTTGAAAGGCCGCTGAATTTCATTATTGACACCGGTGCGAGTGTTTCGGTCGTCTCGCAAAAGCTGGCAGAAGTCGAGACCATCACCTCCTACATTCAGCCGACCAAGATGCGCGTGTTTGGCGCGGCAGGCGTGACCGAAAATGTAGACACGGTCCTTTTGCCCAAGGTGTTTCTGGGCGCTTTGGTGCGTGAGAAAATCAGTGCCGCTGTTCTTGATATGGAGCCCGTAAACGAAACGGCGGGCTTTACCCAAAACGGAATTTTAGGCGGCAACTTTCTGCGCCACTTTCGGGTCTCTTTTGATTTTGCTCGCGGCGTAATTCGACTTGAACCGCTGGACGAGACCGCCAGGAAAGAAGACAGCTTCAAACCGAAAGAGATGTGAGCGTTATGAAGCACAGTCTTTACCTGGAGACCTCGGTGATTGGCGCCTACCTCGATAACGGCGAGCCCTTTCGGCGGGATCTGACTATTCGCTGGTGGGAGCGCGAATTGCCAGACTACCGTGCAGTGATCTCACCGCTGGTCTCAAGTGAAATCAAACGGGTACCCGAGCCGCACCGCACTTCTTATCTCAATCTGATAGCTCCGCTCGAGCAGGTAGAACTAACAGACGAAGCCGCAATTTTGGCAGACGGTTATATTTCGCGCGGGATTTTTCATCGCAAGTACATTGCCGATGCGTTGCACGTGGCGATTGCCTCCTATCACAAGATCGATTATTTAGTGACGTGGAATTTCGGTCATCTGGCAAACGTTCGGCGACAAGCTCGCATTCGCTTGTTCAATACGGCGGCCGGGTTTTATGTTCCCATGATTGTGACTCCTGAGTTTCTTGTGTCAGAAGCAACGGAGAAGGTCGGTTAATTGCCAATTGCCGATTGCCGATTGCCGATTGGCTCGGTTCAAATCGCGGTCCAGGTCAGCGGAATTTGTGACAGGTATAGTGATCCAGTGGAACGGAATAGAAATCGGCAATTGCCAATCGAAAATCGGAAATAGCCTATGTATCGTCGGCCCAGGTTTCTTGAAGAATTGCACACAATCCGCGAAGAGATGTCACGCGAAGCTGATTACGACGTGGATTTGTTTGCCGAGATGGTGCGCTCGGGTGCGCGTCCTACGCATGGACCAGAAAGAGTCATTCGCGGCTTTAAGAGCCGCGCACCGCGCGAAGAGAAAACGAATGTGAACGGAAGTAGCGGCGAACGTAGACAGCGAAAGCGCGCCGGGCAATAATGATATTGCCGATTGGCGATTGCCGATTGCTTTGTGAAGAAGACTACGATGGTTAACGGACTGGCAACGGACCACTAACGACTGACCACTAACGACTGACCACTAACGACTGACCACTAACGACTGACCACTAACGACTGACCACTAACGACTGATCAAAGATGAACCCGACTTTCGAAACTATCGGCTTGGAAGTACCCAGCGAGAAGGCTTTCAATTACCTCGCTGAACGCGCCGGAGATCAGGGCGAGCCTACCCAGCTCTCGCGTCGCGGCGCGGTTATCCACGGTCGCTGCTGGAAACTCGGCCAGGGTCTGGAAGTCTGGACAGTCTTGTATGAATCCGGCAGCGGGGACGTCTTTTACGCCGATTGTCGCCCGGGATTTCGCGCGCGATACATTCAAACCATCACTCCCTGGGCACTGACCGAATACGATGAAGAGGGTGAAGCTGTCGTGCACGGTTATCGCGAGGGAACCGATTGCGAAGTGCTTTTCGAATTGCAAAATCTGACTGAAGTTGGTCCCGCAGGGTTTCACGCTCAGGCACTCCACGTCGGACTCTGTGGTCTCGCCTATCGGGCGCGCGTTCGTAAGGGCGCTACGAAAACTCGTTGGCTGCCGTTGGAAAAATCGGCGCCGTCGCGGGCCGCCCATGAAAACGATTGGTGCCTTACGGGCAGCGTTATCGCGTTCAAGCCTTTGCGCAATCCTCTTTCAGGCAGCGAACTCTACTGGGTGCATCTGGATCTCGAACGGATCAAGCTCGAGGTGCTCGTCAATCGAAGGGCTTTGCGCGGTGAACGGCTCTCGGTAGGAGCAATGCTCGACGCCGAGGTGTGGTTGCAGGGGCACGTCCTTGACGAGCAGGCGTTGCGCTCTCGTTACGAAGGAGTCGACCTTGCTTGTTCCAACGCAAGTTTTTGGTCCGCGTTAAAAAGGAGAAATTAGAAGAACCGGCTGGCTGCCGTAAGGCCGATCCAGTATCGCAGCTTTGCCGATTATTGATTGTCAATCTTGATGAAACGTCTTCTAGTTGCCGGCTTGTTTGTCCTCACGCTTCTGCTGCTCGCCTATTTTTTAAACCAATATTGGATTCACCGTTACGATGCGCTGATCTCGAGGCAAGCGACTATTTATCGGCTTGATCCTGATCTGGTTTGGAGCGTTATCTACGAAGAAACATATTTTAGCCCGTGGAAACATGGGCGCGACGGTGAGATTGGTCTCATGCAGGTTACTCCGGCGGTGGGTCGCGAATGGGCCGCGGAAACGGGAATGCGCGATCTCGAACGCCAGATGAGCAGTAATCCCGAGAGTCTACTGCGCGATCCCGAGGCCAATATACAGGTCGGTTGCTGGTACCTGGAGAAATTCTATGAACGCTACCGCGACTTGCCCGAAGCCGAACCACGTATGATTGCTGCTTACAACGCGGGATTGAGTCGCGCGGAGGAATGGAATAATCCAGGTGGTAATAAGGCTATCTCGGGAACTGAGTTCATCAGCAGAATCGACATTCCTTCCACCCGTGCGTATGTAAGTTCAATCATGGGACGATATCGAAAACTAAAGGCCGCCAGCGGGCAACAACCATCAACCGTGAACCACTAGGCCGTCATGCAATCATTATTTTTTAACGAGCATTGGCCCACGGCCGAAATCGCGCTCAAGTTACTGATGGCGATGGCCTGCGGCGGAGCCGTCGGTTTTGAGCGGGAACTAAGCCGTAAAGCTGCAGGCCTTCGCACGAATGTGCTGATCTGTATGGGCGCAGCGCTTTACATGATTATTTCCCGTCACATAAGTGGCGGCGCTGCCTATACAGATCCTGCTCGGCTTGCAGCCCAAGTGGTTACCGGCATCGGCTTTTTAGGCGCCGGCGTGATCATGCAATCGCGAGGATCCGTAACCGGTCTCACTACAGCGGCGACGATTTTCGTGGTGGGCGCCATTGGCATTGGTATCGGCGAGGGAATGTTTGGCATAGCCGCGTTCTCCACAATCCTCATCATTGTTGTCCTGGTGGTATTGCGGCGCCTTGAGGATGAAGTCATAAGGCGCAAACGGCTTTTTCGTTACACTTTGCGGACAGACGATCCCGCCGAGTTTCTCGAGCGACTGATGGATGCGCTTGAAAAGGAACATTTAAGGCTGGAAGACTTTGATGTGAGTGAGTTAAGAACTGGCCAGCACGAAGTCTGTTTGAGTGTGATCACCTCGATTAACGGCAACCGCCGCCTGCGGCACACTCTTAACGACCTCGGCAAAGACTTACGAAGCTCCATAGGAGAAAATCCCGGCTAGCGTCTGCGCTCGGCAAAATGACAATCATCTACTGCGCTCGTTGGGTCCTGCCTGTTTCGTCGCCACCAATCGAGGACGGCGCGGTCGCCGTAGAGGGCGAATTGATAACTGCTGTGGACCAGCGCCTGCATCTGACCGAGAAGCTTCCTACGGCCAAGGTTAAAGACTTCGGCGAAGCGATCATCCTACCGGGCTTAGTCAATTCCCACTCACATCTGGAACTCACCGCAATGCGCGGGTTTCTCGACAATGAGGAGGGAGATTTTCTCGCCTGGCTGAGAAAGCTTACCAAAGCTCGGCTTGAACGAATGACATCGGATGACCTCTATGCTTCCGCTGCCTGGGGAGCATGTGAGGCAGCGCGAGCAGGAGTCACTTGCGTTGGCGACGCAAGTAGTGCAGCGTTTGAAAGCATGAGCGCCGTACGCGAAGTTGGTTTGCGAGGCACTGTATTTCAGGAATCATTCGGCCCTGACCCGCGCTTGGCGGATGAGAATCTTGAGATGCTTAAGAATCAGATTTCCCGCTTGCGCAGGCTCGAGACTTCTTGTGTGCGGGTTGGAGTGTCCCCGCACGCCCCGTATTCCGTTTCTGCACCCCAGCTGAAACTGATCTCCGAGTTTGCGCTGAATGAAGAGCTTCCGTTGATGATGCACGCAGCAGAATCCGCGGCTGAGAAGATGCTGCTGTGCGAAGGGAGCGGGCTGTTTGCTACTGGACTTGCTGCCCGCGGGATAGAGTGGACAACAAAAGGGACTTCTTCGATCCAATATTTGAAGGAAAACGGTGTGCTCGAGACACGGCCTTTGCTCGCTCACTGCATCAACGTCGACGACACCGATATCGAGACTATTCGGATAACTCAAACACGCGTGGCCCACTGTCCCAAGTCTAACGCCAGACTGGGCCACGGCCGGGCACCCCTGAAAAAGTTTTTGGCGAAGGGAATTGTGGTAGGGTTGGGCAGTGATTCCGTTGCGAGTAACGACACCTGCGATCTGCTCGAAGAGGCGAGGTTTGCGACTCTACTTTCTCGAATTCAGTTTTCTAATTCAGACACGCATCCCGTAGTTAGCGCGGGTATGGCTCTCACCACTGCAACGGTGGCGGGCGCGCGCGCGTTGGAGGTTGAGGACCAAACTGGCGAGCTCAGACCAGGACTGCAGGCCGATCTTGCGGTTGTGTCATTGACGGGCGCGCATCAAGTACCATCTTACGATCCACTAGGCACTCTACTGTTTGCCTCGTCTGGTCGGGATGTGGTTATGACTGTCGTGGCGGGAACGGAAATCTTTCGCGACGGTCGGGTCACCACTGTTGATGAAGCGGGTTTGCGTTCGAGAGTGAAAGAGATTGCTCAGAAACTGCGGTCTTAAGACTTTGGCCTTGGGCCTTAGGCCTTTGATCTTGGGCCTTTGGTCTTGGTTGTGTCATTTTCCATTCGTCATTTCTCATTTCACATTTTGCCATTTATGACTTTCCTACGACGATGTCCGCATAATGGGACCTCGATTCCTCTTGGCTACTAATGGAAAATGAGAAATGAGAAATTATGAGGAATGATGAATGGAAAATGAAAACACCCAATACCCAATACCCAACACCAAAGACCAAAGGCCCAAGATCAAAGGTCCAAGATCAAAGGCCAAAGACCTAAGACCCAAGACCTAAGAAGGAACGTATGAACATTCTCGTATTAAATTGCGGCAGCTCCTCGGTCAAGTTCCAGTTTATCGCTACGGACCTTGAGCTGATACAGCAAAACGCCGACCAAAAACTGGCGCGCGGTAGCATCGAACGAATCGGCGGGGAAGCAATAGTGACCCTTTCCGCCAAAGGTCAGGAGTCGCAACGATCAACTGCCACGCTCCGTGACACTCGGGCCGCCGTTGAGCTGATTGTCCGTTGGGCCTGTTCAGATAATGGAGTTCCTGAGATTAAAGCCATTGCCGACGTCAAAGCGGTCGGGCATCGAGTAGTGCACGGTGGTGAGCGCTTTACTCAATCCGTCCTTATAAGCGACGAAGTGTTGCGCGGAATCGAAGACTGCATAGACCTTGCACCGCTGCACAACCCTACGAATATTAAAGGCATCAGTGCTGCCCGCGAAGTTTTTGGTAGCGGCTTGCCCCAGGTTGCTGTCTTCGATACTGCGTTTCACCAAACCCTGCCGGAACACGCGTTCTTATATGCTCTTCCTTATCAGCTCTATAGGCGTCATCGTATTCGGCGTTACGGCTTTCATGGGACCTCGCACCGATATGTGGCCTACCGCTACCGGCAACTCTGCAATATTGCGCGCAACGAAACCAATGTCATCACTCTTCATCTCGGCAACGGTTGCTCGATCGCCGCTATCCGCGCCGGTAATTCGGTCGATACTTCAATGGGTCTGACACCGCTCGAAGGCCTGGTAATGGGCACTCGTTCAGGAGACATTGATCCCGCGATAGTTGATTTCATCGGCGCCAAAGAAGGATTGACCTCACAAGAGGTCGAAACGCTGCTGAACAAACAGTCAGGTCTGCTGGGTATTTCCGGATTGACAAATGATATGAGGGAACTGCTGGATGAGGAACGCGAGAACAACGATCGGCGTGCTCATCTGGCGATTGAGATCTTCTGTTACCGTGCTCGGAAATATATCGGAGCGTTTCTGGCAGCGGCGGGCGGGGCTGAAGCGGTAATTTTCACTGGAGGGGTCGGCGAAAACTCGGCCGAAGTTCGGTCGAGAATCTGCCGCGGATTGACGTGGGCTGGGCTGGAACTGGATCCGGAAAGAAACGCGGACCAGATTGCCGGACGAGAAGGTCTAATCAGCAAAGAAGACAGTCGTTTGGCCGCGTATGTGATACCCACGGACGAGGAATTGCTTATCGCACGCGATACAGTTCGTTGTGTGCTAAACGCACCGCAAAAGTACTGAAGGTTTCCACCGCTAACACATCCAAGTTTCAGGTTCCAAGTTTCAGGTTGGGCGGGCGCGCTCATCCTGAAACTTGAAACCTGAAACTTGAAACTTGAAACCGCGTCACACAAGGATTTCAAACGGACGCGGCAATGGCTTCGTCAAAGATCTCGAGCGCGACATCCACGTTCTCTTCGCTCAAAATCAGAGGCGGCGACCAGCGAATCGTGTTTGTGCCGGCGCCCAGGATAATCAGCCCTCGATCGAAGCAGGCGATTTCCACTCGATCGCGAAGTTCCGGAGCAGCTTTGTTTGAGACTCGGTCTTCAACAAACTCCACCCCAATCATCAATCCCATGCCGCGTACGTCGCCAATGCAATCATACTTCCGCATCAACTTTTCCAGACCAGACTTCAAATACGCTCCAACCGTAGCGCTGTTCTGAACCAAACCGCCTTCGAGCAACTCAATCGTTTTCAAGGCTGCAGCGATACAGACAGGATTGCCGCCGAATGTGGATGCATGGGCCCCAGGCTGCCAGTTCATCAAGTCAGCTCGCGCTACGCACACTCCGATCGGTAGACCTGATCCAATGCCCTTGGCGATACAAACGATATCCGGCTCGAGGTCGTAATACTCGGACGCAAACATTTTTCCGGTCCGACCCATGCCGGACTGCACCTCGTCGACAACCAGGAGAATGCCATGCTCGTCGCAAATCCGGCGCAGGCCCTGGAGGAAATTCTTAGGCGCCGGCACGTAGCCGCCTTCGCCCTGCACTACTTCGACGACAATTGCCGCTACCTCTTCAGGTGGAGTTGTTGTCTTGAATAACCGTTCTTCGATCCAGTTCAGTGCTCCCTGCCCGGCCCCGCCGGAACTGCAGTCAGCAGCGCTAAATGGATTACGAAACTCATTTGGGAATGGAACATGCACAACGTCGAGCGCCTGACGCTTGAAACCTTTCCTTTGTGCTGCCTTCGACGAAGTCAAGGAGAGGGAACCTAGCGTTCGTCCGTGAAAGCTATTGAAGAACGCAATGAACTTTTCACGACCAGTGGCGTGCATTGCCAGCTTAAGCGCTGTCTCGACGGCTTCAGTTCCACTATTGGCAAAGTGCGTGCGGGTCGGGGAGGGAACTGGAACTATCTGGTCCAACTTTTCTGCAAGCTGAGGCATGTGGCGGTAATAATAATCGGTACCGCACATGTGAATAAGCTGTGCCGCTTGTTCCTGAATAGCTTGCACGACTTCGGGATGGCAGTGTCCAGTTGAACAGACAGCGACACCAGCATTGCAATCCAGGAAGACGTTTCCGTCAACGTCATGAACCCAAACTCCCTGGGCAAAGTCGGCAACAAGTTTGAACGACGGTCGTGGATAAGACGGGGTAACAAATGTGGCGTCTGCTTTGATAATCGCCTGGGCTTTCGGCCCCGGCAGTGAGGTCTTAATCTCAGGTCTCTTTGGTGCTATTGCGATGGACATGGTCTGCTCCTTAATTTAAAGACAACGAGATTTGACACGACGATTGATACGGTGTCAGACAGGATAAGAAGTGTCTTTTGGAAGAGCTGTACTAGTCCGCGAAGAGGTTTGTGCGGGATTCCAAAGGTCTTAGATGTAAGGGCTGCGGGTTAAACATTTGGTTGCCATACTACCACTTCCTCAAGAGGCTTTCCAGCGATAGAGCTTTTCGCTTTTCGGTACTCATGCAGTTTGAAAATACCACCAAAGGCAGTTGGTGGATTATTTCAGACCCGACCTACACGAGAGGGCGCAGGTGGGCCATCAAATCCCACCAACCGCAGTTGGTGGATTCGTTTTCATATCCAGCCTATGATCACAGTGGCACTCGCTGAATTCTCCTCAAATGGACGCTTCTTTGTAGGCTAGGTATGAACCATCCACCGACTGCGGTCGGTGGGATTCAATGAGACTCGCTGGTCTCATTTTTTAGGTTGAGTATGAAACAATCCACCAACTGCCGGTTGGTGGTATTTTCAAACTGCATCATTACCGGCTCTTCCCACGATCTTGATCGTGGTTTAGGTTTTGTATAAGCTGGAGGCTCCCTCCCGACCAAGGCCCCCTTTGACCGTACTGTTTATTCTCAGATAGCACGGAAACCTCGCGCTACGGTGTAAGAAAGGAGGACTCCTATGAAAAAACTCGTTCTGGCTTTACTGATCGCTTTGTTCTCCGCAGGTTTTGTTGCCGCTGACACCATCTACCTACGAGATGGGCGGAGCGTGCGGGGCACTCTGCTTGGCTTTATCAATGGACGGTTTGCGGTGCGAGTCAACAATGCGCGTGGAGACAACAATGCTGCGCGAGAAGATGGGGAAATAGTTTTCTTTCGTCCGAACGAAGTCGAGCGGATAGAAATTGATGGGAGGTCGCTCGACGATCTGCGCTATGAGACGAAAACCGTTGATGTGATGTTAGCGCCGAACTGGATCGACACTGGCATCGATTTAAGGCGCAACGAGCGGGTGCAAGTTAGTGCCTCGGGCACAATAGTGGCCGGGCGCGCGCGTATCACCCCCGACGGTCTTCGGAGCACCGACCCGGCCGCTCCGCTGCCACGAGCCGCAGAAGGCGTTTTGATTGGCGCGGTCGGCGAAGATTCGAATGCTCCAATAATCGAACTGGGTGGATCGCGTGAGTTCGTGGCGGAGCGCGATGGTCGACTTTATCTGACGGCTAATCGCGGCTCATACACCGATGCTCGCGGCGCTTTTATCGTGCAAATCAAACGCGAACGCGATTTGACATCGCAGAATGATCAGGACTACGGGCGTAGGAATCCCGCAGGACGGATCCGCTCCCGGAATCGCGGAACAGTAGACGGCAGCCCCGATCGAGGGCCACGAGAGCTCACGATCGATGTGGCGGGCACTTCTCGGGGCACTGATACGAATCTTGACGTTCGCTCCGGTGATCAAATCACTTTCACTGCCGGCGGCACCGTGATCGCCGGCAGACGCATTGGCCAGGTTGGGCCGGAAGGCGCGCGCTCAACCGGATTTGGATCCGTTCTTGGCACGCGGCCGGTACCGAGTGCGGGCGCCGGCGCGTTGATCGGATACATTCGAACGCTGGACGGCCAGGTGAGTCAGCCGTTTCTGATCGGCAGTCAATCGACGATTACTGCGCCTGTCGACGGGCGTCTGTATTTGGCCATTAACGACGATGACTATAGCGATAACGGCGGCAGCTTCAGTGTGAAGATCACTTATCGCTAGATGTTAGAAGCGCGGGGAACGATAGATCCACGCGCACGCTCAGCGCGGACACGCCGCAACCAAACGAGACGATCCACGAAATGACACGAAATGCCAGAGAAAACATTTCGTGTTGGTTCGTGTCGTTGGGGTTCCGTCTTGTTTCGTGGATCGCTGTTCCCAAAAACCTGGCCCAAAGAAAGCAAGAAGTTACAGCATCTGTATTACGGATTGATAAGAAATGTTGTTAGTGTGATTTCGTGGATCTTCGTTGAAAAACAATTTTCACTTGTTCTTCGCCTTACTCTTTCGCTCCGGCCTTTTCCAATAGTCTGATAACCTCGGCTCGTTGTTGTTCGGCATATTGTTGCCGGGTCCATGACTCTTTGCTCTCTTTTGCATGTCGCAGCGCTGTCCAGCCATCCTTATTCTTTGCTTGAACGTTAACTCCACCAGCTACAAGCGGTTCGATAATCTGAAATGCGCCGCCGCGGGCGGCCAGCATTAAAGGGGTGTTACCCCGGCCATCCGTAGCATTGGCCTCAGCGCCCTTTGCGAGAAGAAGCTGTACGACCTCAGCTTGAGGGTTGAAAGCCTGCGAAGCGAGGAGCAATGCGGTCAATCCATTCGCGTCGCGCGCGCGGACGTCCGCGCCGTTTGCAAGTAATAACTCCATGACCCTGGCATGCCCGTCCTGCGCAGCAAGATGCAGCGCGGTCTCTTGCTTTTTGTTCTTCATATTTACTGAGGCCTTGCGCTCCAGCAGCAGTGAAACAAGTTCATCTCCGTTTCTACTAGCTGCAAACATCAAGGGGGTGTTGCCGAGGTCATCGGTGACATTCACATCAGCATTCTTTTCCAACAATAGCTTAACTATTTCCTCGCCGTACGAATCTCCGACCGCGAGCAACAGAGCCACCTTGCCATCGCGACTACGGAAGTTTGGATCGGCGCCCGCTTCCAGAAACTTTTTCACCTCCTCAACCTCATGAGAAATGACAGCTTTGAGCAGTGCAAAGTTGTGACTTGCAACCCGTAGAGCGTTTTCGGTCTTGTACGGCGAGGCCTGCAAATCAAAACCCTTGTTTGCCAGAAGTCCAACAGTCGCGAGTTGGCCGGCTTCAACTGCATATACAAGGGCGGTATTACCTCCCTTGTCCTTTGCATCCAGTTTTGCACCCTTGTCAAGGAGCAACTGCACCAGGTCGTTTCTTCCTTCTTTTGCAGCCAGCAACAACGCGGTCTGCCCTTCTTCGTTTGCCAGGTTTACGTCGGCGCCCTTATCAACCAGCAACTTGGGAATCTCTGCTGATCCATGCCAAACCTGAACAGTTTCCATCAATGCGGTATTTCCCCCCTTGTCCCTGGCATTAATATCGGCGCCCTCGTCCAGAAGCATCCGCACTATTTCTGGATGTGACAAGAAGCCGCCCGCTTCGGACATGTACTGTTGAACCGCATACAAGAGGACTGTTTTGCCATCATTATCTTTGGCTTGAATATTGGCGCCACGGGCGAGCAGCAGTTTTAATAGTCGAATGCGAACTGCGGGATCACTTCGATGATCCGCTCTTGCGGCTCGCATCAAGAGTGTTTGGCTATACTCGGGGTCGATCACCTTCGCATCGGCACCTGCTGCCAGCAAAGCCTCAACAGCGGCGACAGCATCCTTAGGAATAACCTCAAACAATACGCTCTTGCCTTCTTTGGTTTTGCCATTCGGGTTCACTCCTTTGGCCAGGAAGAGATTGACAAGTTCGATATTATTCGACTCTGCAGCTTCAATCAGAGCATTGACACCGTTTGTGCGTATATCCGCGCCGCGGGCAATTAGTAGTTTCACAATAGCGGTCGACTTTTGATTATCTCCTTGCACACCTCTTGAGGCATCAGCCAGGTCTCTGTCATTAATCTTCGCGCCCTTCTCCAAAAGCAGTTTCACGATGTCCACATCTGCCTGGAAGATGGCTGTCTGCAGAACGGTCAGATTTATTCCTTTTGCATTGATGTTGGCGCCCTGTTTCAGCAGTTCCAGGACCTTCTCCTGGTCGTGTTGTTCAACTGCCTTGAGCAGAGCCCTATCGAGAACATCATCGAGAGTTAAGGGTCTGCTCAACGGCGAAGAAGTGGCGATCGCCAATAGAGACGCCAATGCAAGGGAACGAAGATTCAGATTCATGCCCAGCCTTTAAAGCCAGTCTCTTCTGAAATGACTGGCTAACGTGAACACCCGCTGTATTTCAGCTTTGGAATCAAACCATCGAGCGGTTTCGGAGTCAAAACCTGTATCAAGTCTATTCTGACAAAGTGCCGGGACAATAATCGAATCAGTCTCAAATATTCAAGTCGTACTAAAATTCGTGATTAAGATGTTGTGACCCATGGAAAAGGCAATTCAACAATGGTTCGCGTGCGATTAAACCAGGCGGACGGCGAGGGGACTAACGTAAGCAGACTTTGGTGGGTTTTTTCGTAGGTCTAACTCAACAGTCCAGTCAGGTAATTGATAAACTGGTCAATTACGATAGTGCCTTCTCTTAAGCCACTGGTCACGACAATCAAAAGCTGGTCTCCTAGTAATAACGGGGCTACCGCAAGCAGCACTGATGAAGCAACTAATAGGTTTGAAGTCAGTTCAGATATCTCAAGTTTTTTCATCATTTTCCTTCTCGTTCCAGAGATATTCAGCAGGAGAGAGCCTGTAATGGTAACTTCGAGAGGTAACCGAAGCTGTGGCTTTTTTAAGAGGGGGCAAAAGAGGATGGATCGATTTAGCCTGAGGACAGTCGGCACGCTAGGAGTAGCAATCAGTGTGCCCTTTGTACGTTGACCGAATGACAGAAACAAACTCTTCCATGTCATCATTTACGAATGTGGAATTTTTGGGCTCAAAATCCCAGGTTGGCTCCCGGTCGGTCATCGTGAGGAATATGAGACCTGTTGTTGGCAAAATGACTGAGAAGATGT
>WNFZ01000402.1_pt1 | contig 58582 bp, 48 predicted proteins | sample 5400081 | NCBI WGS metagenome assembly WNFZ01 (sample SAMN13153365, study PRJNA577476) | soil metagenome | isolation source: 80 cm soil or saprolite under grassland replicate 1 | place: USA:California | collected 2016-06-15
TTGCCGCACTTCCGGCAAACATAGGATCAAGGCGCTGATGTGTTCGTGCCGCAGTGTTTGAGCAACGCCTGGTTTCGTGACTGCCTGATAAAACTCTTCGTTGGCTTTGCCGATGTCATGAAAGAGCGCGGCCACACGCAAATTCAGCAGGAATCGCTCGCCCGCTTCTGGCATGTTGAGTTTGAAGAAGCGTCGCCAGTTCTGTCCCCAGCGACCATCGAGGCGGAAGATGGCTTGAGCGGCTTCTTCGGTATCGGTCAGGTGTTTGGCCAACGTTAACTCTCGCCCATTACGGCGGCTTTTGGCCAGCAGTTTGTCAGGCATGATTTTCTCCGTTCTTCATTCGTTGCGGCGGTTCGCCAATCACACGATCAATTTTGATCGGGCTGAAAAATCCGCATCCCATCCGCCGCCGCCCACCCAATCCGCGCTCCTGCAAAATAATCGAACCTTCATCACTCAGCTCATGAATGGCGAGAGCAAAACCAACAACGGTGTGATCACCAACTCTGACCACTCGGCGAGGGCCAATCACCGGTTCGCCTTTCACGCCCATTTCATCCAACTTGCGGCAGACCGCGTCCAAAAACGGCTCCGGCTCAGTGAAACCTTTGATCGTCACGATGCGGGCGTAGAGCGCCGTCGCCGGTTTCAGCAAATAGATTTGCGGCGCGCCCAATCGGATCGCGTGGTTATCTATTTCCAGCCTTTTTCCGGATAGCTTCAGCATCAACGGCACACGGTCTTGCAAGATGCGGATTTTCAGGCTTGCCTGTTGATCGAGTTGCGTAACGCCGTCACCACGCGCCACGCCGGGGATGGTTTCGATGGCCAGCCAATCGGCGCTATGCGCTTCGGGGATGACACGCGAAATCGCCCCGTACAGGCCGTAGCCGTGATCGGAAGGCAGGGTCTTTCCGGTGAATGGGAATTGCAATTCGATGTGAGTCATAAACATTCTCCTGATTCTGTCTGCGTTTTCTTGAACGGCGAGGCGGCTTACCGCTGAACCTGGGTAATTGCTGCCGCCGTCGCCTTTCACCCATATTTTTTTCGCTCCATGCTTTCGCCTCGCCCTATATACCGTTCGAGAGAATCGAAGTTCGACAACCCGCCCGCATTTTTTCGCTCACGGCGCCTTTCACGATTCATAAAGCTTCAGTGTTTTTTGCAATCGCTCCCGCATCATCTCCCGCAACTGCGGAGGGCGCAGCGCCAGCGCCTGTTCGCCGTATTGCGACAGCCAGCGAGCGACCTGTTCGAGCGCGGCTTCGGTCGTTTCGAATTTGATCCGCAGCCGCCCGTCCTTCAACTGTTCTCGTTTTTCGGTCTCGTGGAACTTACGTTCGCGAGCGTAGAGGGCTTGATGAGCGTCGAATTCGACTTCGACCGTCACGTCTTTGCCACCACGGAACATGCCGAAGCCGCGTTTCAGATACGACTTGGGGTTCCAATCCGGCGGCGGCTCGAAATGGCGTCTTGTGCGGGCGAGGCTGATGACGCGTCCGGCGTGGAAGTCGCGGTAGTCCTGTTTGCCTATGTCCCAGCAGATGGCGTACCACTCACCGATCCAGTTATGGACCAATAACACATTCACTTCGCGCTCGGTGCGTTCGTTGTTCCGGGGCGAGAAGTACTCGATGCGCAGCGTCTCGCGGCTCGTCGCGGCTTCGGTCAACCGGCGCAGCGTGTCCGGCGACACGTCCGCCACCGGCTCGGCCGCAAAGCTGATGGCCTGCTCCAACGCCGCCAGGTCCACGTGGACTTCCTCCGGCAGCAAAGCCGCCAGATTGCGCAGCGCGCCGCGCACGAGCTTCACCTCGGTGGCGTCGCTCAACCGGCGCAGCATCCGCTCCGCAATAAAGAAGCTGAGCAATTCGCCTTGCGACAGCCTGATGGATGGGAGCCGCCAGGCCGGATCGGTGAAGTAAAAGCCGTTCTTTTTGATGTCGAATTCCAGCGGCGCCTGCCAGTCGTCTCTCAGCGCGCGAATATAATTTTGCACAGCGCGCGTTGAGCGATGGACGATGCGCGCCAGGTCGGCTTTGGTAGGGTAGCGGCCCCGCTGAATCTCTACGCACAGTTTGCTCAGATGATTGTAGGCGTAAAGGTGAACGCGTTGCGGCGATGTCTTGTCGGTTTTCATGTCGCGCATGGGCGAAGGATACGGGATGGGGGGAGAAACCTATGTTCTTCCCGTCCCCGAAAATCGAAAAAAATTCAGACGCGTTGGCCGGCTAGGTTGCATCGGCCCTGGCGGCAACCTGACGACGGACAGCCGTCGGCATTGGTCGCGCCTGTCTGAAGTGAATGTCAGAGAGTCTGTTGGGTGTTGGCCTATCGCATGGTCATTCAGCGCCGCTGAGATCTGCGACAGCGTCAAGTGGGTCTGCCAATGCTGCCAGCGAGAGAGTAGCCTAGACGCTTCGGCGTGTAAATGTTTTTCCTTCTATCTATGTCGATCGGCGGAGATGTGAGGAATGTGACCGGGCCTCACTTATCCGGCTCCTAAAATGCTGACGCGCGCCCCTAGACAAGAGGCGCGCGTCGGGTTTGAGCCAGGCGATTCCGCAGAGGCCGAAAATGAGGGTCGCCGGAGCGACCAAATCAGCGCTGAGAAGCGGCCTGGCTAAGGGTGGCCAGTAAAGGATGTCGTCATCGGACGCCCAGTATGTGAACTACCCAGACAATACAGTCTCCCTGAGACAAATATCGCACTCTGTAGCTGAGCCCTCCCCCCTTGGCGAGGAAGTCGCTATCGGCGAACACGTCGGTGTGCGTATCCCAGAGCTTATTCAGCGGCTCGCCGTCGTAGCCGTTCCAGTCGGAGTCCCTGTTCAGGCCTCCGACGTCGCCTTTGATCTGAACAGAGCCTCCTGTAATAGGGTTCTCGATCCAGGTCCGCTCGTCGCTGATCTGCGGAATCGATCTCAGGCCGCAGTTGGCCCCTCCGACCTGCCCGTCCCCTCCGATTCTGCTGTGTTTCAGATTCTGGAAGCCGGGATTGATCGGAGGTATTGTGGCGTGTGTGACGACGTGAGGGCCGAAGAACATCCGCGGGCCCAGGTTAACATATATCTGGGCTTTCCTAGGGATGCACTGATTCGCATAGAAAACGATCAGGCTGGCGCCTTCGGAAAGGGGGAGCTCATTGCTGGGGCCGGCGCAGGCGGAATCGCCCCACGGGCAACGACCATCGCGTATGGCGGAGCGGAGCCCCCTAATTCGATAGTCGCCGTTTATCCCTGGCGTGATCTGAGCCGTTACGTTGGCTATGTATGCGAAGAACTGACCGTTCGGGTTCCAACACGGTTGAGCGGCGGGATTGAAGGGGAACGGCGCGGGCGTTCCTACTACATTCGCCCCGACGGCGCAGTCCTGGCCGAACCCCAGGTTATATGCGGGGATGGCTGGCGGCGCCGCAATCTCGCCCCAGACAAGCACGGCGCTCAGCAACTGCGAGCCTGGCGGCACGCCTCGCAGCCGAATGACTCCTCCCCCGGAGTTCCTGGTTGCGACGCCGGCCACCGCGTGATCTATCCCGCCCTGTACAGGAAGCGTGACGTGGGCGACGTGTTGAAGCCGTCGCCTTCGGTTTGTTGCAGGGCGGCTTTAGTGGAGATCGGCGCCCGGGCCGCACGGTCTTGTTGCGCTTCGACCGAACGGTACCGGACCAGAATCGCCGTGATAACTGCCAAGACGACTAACGACACAATGATAGGCGTCAGTTTGTGAATTCGCATTTGCATCCTTTCTTTTTCTTGTTGTCTTTTTCTTGTGGTAGTTTGCAGACCCCGCCTGAGGGAACCTCCTTAAGCGAGAAATCTGCGCGAACTGAGTGAATGGCCTATTGAGTACCGGCTGCCGCCAGATTCCGTCCCATCGGAATCGTTCATATGCCGCGACCGGTAAAGTAGGACCGAGGAGCACTGAGTTGTCAGCAGAGGCCATACGTAAAGGCGATTGTTATGCCACGTTCGAGCCTTGAATCTTCTTATATGCAAATTATGGTGATAATTGGACTTAAGTTGACTCGACGGAAAATCAGAAGCTGAGGGCGTGGCATATTTTAGACTCTCCCCACCACGATATTTTGCGGGACGGTGATATTTCGCGGGTGGGGAATGGCGAGTAGGGCTCTGTTTTAACCGCATGCCAGCTTTCTTCAGGAACATTTCCGCTGACGCCAGGGTCTAAGCAGCGTCATTCGAGTGTCTACTATGAAATGAGACCTCTACTCACAACAGTAATGTTATTGTTTTGCGGCATTTCGGCGTCGGCGCAGGAATTCGTATTCAACGAACAAATCAGACGCGAAGTAATTGAAAAGGCCCTGGCGACTCTGAAAACAAATTACATATTTCCCGAGACGGCGCAAAAGATGGATGCCGCTGTTCGTGAGCGTATGGCTCGTGGCGAATATGACAAAATCAGCGATCCGGAAAGATTCGCCCGCACATTGGAGGAGCATCTACAGGAGATCTGCCACGACAAACACTTGCTCATTTACTATAGAAGCGAAAACATTCCAGTGAACGCTAATACGGCTCCTTCATGGACAGGGGGATTGACCGGGCTCGCGCGAGAGAATTTCGGATTTGCGAAAGTGGAGCTGTTGGAGGGCAATATCGGATATCTGGAACTTCGCAGGTTTGCGCCTCCTGAAGTGGCGGTCGAAACCGCCGCCGCCGCAATGAATTTCCTGAGCAATACCGACGCGCTAATTATTGATCTACGGCAGAATGGCGGCGGATCTCCGCCAATGGTGGCTTTGTTATGCAGTTATTTCTTCGATCAGCCCACGCATCTTTCCTCCATTTATTGGCGGCCGGAAAATTTGACGCGGGTATTCCGAACATCGGATACGGTGAGGGGGAAACGATACGGCGGCGCCAAGCCCATATTGGCGCTGACAAGCAAAAATACGTTCTCGGCCGCCGAGCTGTTCGCCTATGTTCTTAAGCATCTGAAAGGCGCAGTAACTGTCGGCGCCACAACCGGCGGGGGCGCGCACGGCTCGAGGCTTCGACGTCTAAATGACCATTTCGGCATGCTTGTGCCGGAAGGGCAAACTATTCTTCCATTCGCTAAAACCACCTGGGAGGGAACCGGAGTAGAGGCGGATTTAGCCGTACCTGCGAGCGACGCCCTGCGCGCCGCTCATCTGAAGGCGATACGAAGTTTGATGGAGCAAACGCCGGATCAAACCCGCAAAACGGCGCTTCAAGAAATATTGAAAAAACTGGGGCCATCCAATTCATCAAAATGAAGCTCCCTTCCCAGGGTTTCGCTGACGCTACCCCCGGGCTTTATGCTCCCCGCCCACTTCGTGGGCTCTCGTCAAGGAGCTTTTCAAAAAGGCTTTCAGCAATTCTCTCACCCAGGCTGTTAATGAAGACTGGTGTGGGAACGTTTTATCCATGCCATTGCGGGGCCCTATTGCGGGGTCTTAATGTGGGGCATTGTGTGTCCGGCTTGTGCGGCGGCGCGATAAATCCTTACAATGGCGTTTGGAATTTTGTCGCATCTTATTGAAACAGAGATGAACAAAGCTGCGTATAACGGTGTCGGTTGAAGAGCGCGCCGCGCTCGAAGCCAAAGTGACGGCCAATGGCGAAGTCCAACCGATGAAGTTCATCAGCTTGCAAGCGGAAGTCCCCGGCCGCGTCACGGACGTCTTCGTCAAAGAAGGCGACGTGGTGAAGAAGGGCGCGTCGCTGCTCCGCGTCGACCCGACGCAAATCGAAAGCCAGACCTCGGTTCAGGAGGCGGGTTTGCGGGCTATGCAATCCGAGGTCCAAAATCAGATTTCGGCGCTGACGGCGGCGGAGAACTCCGTCAGTACGGCTCGCGCCTCGCTCCTCACATTCCAGGCCGATCTGGAGCGCTCGAACGCCGAGCGCAACAACGCCGAGATCGAACTCAAACGCGCTTCGACCCTCCTCGAAGAGCGCGTCCTTTCGCGCCAGTATTACGACTCGGCCAAGATGCGCTTCGACTCCGCCACGGCCTCCGTCAACGCGGCGAAGGCCCGCGTCGATCAGGCCCAGGTTCAGGTCAAGGACGCGGGGATTCGCGTCGATCAGGCCAGAACGGCGATCGACGCGGCTAAGGCTCGCGCGGCGCAACAGCAGGCCAACCTGGCGCAGCAATCCGATCTGCTCCGCAAGACCACGCAATACGCCACGATTGACGGCGTCATCGGCGGCCCGATAGTTCAGGTCGGCACTTACGCGCTGGCCAATTTCTCATCGACGCAGTTGATGCTCATCGCCGACATGTCGGCCATCAACGTCAAGGTCAACGTGGACGAAACCGACATCACCAACGTAAAGCTCGATCAGAAGGTGAAAGTGAAAGTCGACGCGCTCGGCGAGACTGAGATCGAGGGCAAGGTCGTCGAGATCTCCCAAACCGCCCAGGACAGATCGGGCCGGACGATCGCCCAGACCTCCTCGACCGGCTCGCAGGAGGCGAAGGACTTCAAAGTCACTGTTCGCCTCGTGAATATGAGCGAGGAGATTCGTAACCGCCTGCGTCCGGGCATGTCGGCGACGGCGACGATCAGCACCGACCGCCGCGAGAACGTCATCGCGGTTCCGCTTCAGGCCCTGGTCGAACGCGATCCGGACCAGATCAAAGCGGGATCAGGCGCGGCGCCGAAGCCGACGCCGGATCAGAATAAGAATCAGAACCCGAAGGAAAAGAAGCCGGTCAAAGGCGTCTTCGTCATCCAGAACAACAAGACCGTATTCACTGCGGTCGAAACCGGGATCACCGGCGACAACGACATCGAAATCAAGAGCGGTTTGAACGAAGGCCAGGAGATCGTCACCGGGCCTTACCGCCAACTCCGCACACTCAAGAACGACCAGGCGATCAAACGCGAAGACAAGAACAAAAAGCTGGCGGCCGGCGCCGGCAATGAGAACAAATGAGTAGCCTACGGGCGCCAGAAGGGTAATTTCAAATGTTAGCGACAATAATGGAAATAGAAGGGGTTGCGCAGAACGGATTACAGCAGGAGAAGTCTCGTGTGGCGATGATTAAAACCGACAATTTGTGGAAGACTTACGTGATGGGCGACGAAGAGATTCACGCGCTGCGCGGCGTCTCGTTCGAGATTCAGCGCAACGAGTACGTGGCGATCGTCGGCCCGTCAGGCTCCGGCAAATCGACGTTGATGAACCTGATCGGCTGCCTCGACACGCCGTCGCAGGGCGAGTACTGGCTCAACAGCAAGCTGGTCTCCCAGATGGACGACGACGAACTGGCCCACATCCGCAACAAGGAGATAGGGTTCGTCTTCCAGACTTTCAACCTGCTGCCCCGCGCGACGGCGCTGCACAACGTCGAACTGCCGCTGATCTACAACGGCACGCCGTCGTCGAAGCGGATCGATATGGCTAAGAAGGCCCTCGAATCCGTAGACCTCGGCCAACGGATGTCGCACAAGCCGAACGAATTGTCGGGCGGCCAGCGCCAGCGCGTGGCCATCGCCCGCGCCCTGGTCAACAACCCCTCGATCATTCTCGCCGACGAGCCGACCGGCAACCTCGATTCGAAGACCTCGGAGGAGATCATGCAGTTGCTCGACGTGCTGCACCAGCGCGGCAACACGATCATCGTCGTGACGCACGAACATGATATCGCCAGGCACGCCCACCGCGTGATCTCGATCCTCGACGGACAAATATCAAAGGATGAATTGACCGGGAAGTGAACTGGCGTAGATCGTCATTTCGGCCATCGGACAAAAAAATGCCGGACGGAAAAATGAGAGATACTATTTTTCCCTCCGGCATTTTTCCGTGATGAGGTTGGACAGTATAAATCCGTCCGGCGGCGCGAAACCGGATCAGCGCGCCGCGCGCTTGCCGATGCAATAGAGATAGGACGCCGTGCGGATGAAGAGTTGGCCGTCGGAGACCGCCACCGAGCTGAGGCAGTAATCGTTGAGCGAGTTCTCGGCCAGGATTTCAAACTGCGGCCCCGCCTTGTAGACGGTCGTCAACCCCTCTTCGTTCGTGATGTAAATCTTCCCGTCTGCCAGGACGGGCGATGAGCTGTATGTTCCGGGCTTCAATCGCTTCCGGCCGTAAATCTCGGCGCCGGTCTTGGCGTCCAGGCACCAGGCGACGCCGCCGTCGCTGACGCTGTAAAAGTATTTGCCGTCGGTCACCGGCGTCGGCACGTCGGGGCCGTTCTGAAACGTCCAGAGCTGGTGCGTGCCGGTGATGTCGCCGCGCCCGCCCGCGCGAAACGCCGTCAGCGGTTTGACGCGCGTCGGCGCGTAGATCACGCCGTCGAAAGTGACCGGCGAAGCGATGACGCGGTAGTTGGGATTGTTGTCGGGGTTGAGGCCATTGCCGCGCCACAATTCTTTGCCCGTCGCCGGGTCATGTCCCGTCACGCAATCGCCGCCGAGGACGACGATCTCGACGTTATTGCCGTAGCGCAGCAGCGCCGGCGTCGCGTAAGAATCGGGCGATTCCCTGATCGCCGCCGTGGGCCGCTCGACGCGCCAGACCGTCTTGCCCGTCTTCTTGTCGATGCGCAGCAGGTACGACGGGTCGTCGGTCCTCATCCCGTGGAGCACCTGCACGAAGAGCGAATCTTCGTAAAGCAGCGGCGACGAGGCGTAGCCCCAGTTCAAACCGAATTTGCCGTAATCTTTCTGAATGTCGCGCGCCCATAATTCATTGCCTTTGAAGTCGAAAGCCTTCAAGACGCCCGTGCCCGTCATCACCCAGACGCCGCTGCCGTCGGTGACAGGCGACGGCGACGACATGTTCTGCTTGCGCATCTTCGTATCGCCGGAGCCGAGCAATTTCTTCCAGAGCGCGGTCCCCTTCGTCCGGTCTACACACCAGAGGTAAATGTCGCCTTTTACCGACCTATTCATCTCGCCATTGCTCGATTTGCCCATCTCCCCCTCGGACGCGTTGAGGAAGATGTTATCGCCCCAGATGATCGGCGTCGAACCGCTCCAGGCGGGCATCTCCAGCTTCCACGTGACGTTCTCTTCGACCGTCCATTTGACCGGCAGATTTTTTTCATTGCTGATGCCGTTGAGCGCGGGGCCGCGCCATTGCGGCCAGTTGTCCGCTGAAACGATGTTCAGCGCGGCGACGGTTGACAGGGCGATGATGACCAACACGAGCGTGAATCGGCGGCGCATGTCTTTCCTCCGAAAATCCCTGGGTACGCGTCGCTTCCATCGCGCAGTCGCGTATGGAAGACCCACTGTAGGCCCGCAGGGGCTTGGGGCCGAATGCGCAGGATTGCAAGCGATAATCACTCGACGCAAGTTCGGCGACTTCGGCGGCGTCTGATTCCGGTCAATACGCCTTTCTACACGTCTGCGCGCTGGAAGCGACGCGTACCCAGGGGCGATGTTTATTTTTTCCCGGCGTCGCTCATTGCTTCTGAACGACTCCTCCAATGGTAGATCAATATCCGGCGATATTTTGTAAGACGGAGTTTAATGCATCTCCGTTGCGGAAAGAAATCAGCGTCAAATCGGAACAATCAAGAGTGGGACAGACTAAAGTTTGTCCCACTATTATGGCAGGCGAATGTCTTCCCAGACCACTTGAAATCCCCCTCCGTCATCAACGATGACGAGCGCATTCCTGCCGCCGATCGAGCCGCGCGTAATTCCTTCGGGCTTCATTTTCTTTGCGAATACGACGTTAAATAGCCGCATCGCGCCGCCCGCATTGCCGTCCCACTCGTACAGGGAATACGGCGCATCGGAGTCTTTCATAGTCTTCCCGACGATGACGAGAAACCCGTCACGGTCCAGCTCGTTATAGAGGCAGCGGATGCCCTGCTCATCGCCGGCGGGTTCTAGCGATAATGGACGCCTTGATAGTTTCAAAAGTGGTCGCACGCCTCTTCCCCTGCAACAATCGTGCGACAAGCGGCGCCTAATTACAGCGCCACGCGCGTAGGGGCGGCATTCCCCGCCCGCGTCCGTGATCAACGCTGTTGGGCGGGGAATACCCGCCCTACGCGCGCGGCGCTGTACCATTTGGGGGACAGCGAGAAATCGGATAATATGTGGCCGCGCCGCGCCGCCCATCAATTCGTCGTCGGGCTGTCGTCAGGTCGGATCATATGAGATCGTCTCATACACAGGACAATCAGAAAATCGCCGTCTTCATCGACTTTGAAAACATCTCTCTGAGCGCCGCCAATCACTTCGGCGAATTCGATTTGGGGCTGCTCCTCAAAGCCATCCAGCGGCGGGGTCGTATTACGCTCAGGCGCGCTTACGGCGACTGGTCGCGGCTGATAAAGTACCGCGACGCGCTGCGCGAGAACGCGGTGGAGCTGGTGCAACTTTACTCTTACAACGTCCAGCAGGGCGGGAAGAACCGCGCCGACATCAGGCTGGTGATCGACGTCATGGAGAGCCTGTTCATGCTGGATTACATCGACACGGTCGTGATCGTCTCCGGCGACAGCGATTTCTCTTCGCTGATGAGCAAGGCGCGCGAGTACGGGAAGTACACGATCGGGGTCGGCGTGCAGGCCTCGACCAGCGACCTGCTGATCAAGTCGTGCGACGAATTCATCTTCTACGACAAATTGGTGGAGGAGGCTTACGAACAGATCAAGGCGCCTCGTTCGTTGTCCGTCAGCGAATCTGTGATTGAAGCCCAGCAGGGCGCCGGGCCTGGCGCGGGCGCGACGGGTTCGGAGACCGCCTCCGCGCCCGCCGAGGAAAAAACCGCCGCCCCGCGCCCGGTGGTCATCAGGCGCGCGCCGCCGATCACGGTCGCCGCAAGCGCTTCGACCGCGACGACGGCCGCGCCGGTAAAGCGTTCGGAACGCGAGACGCTGCGTTATTTCTTCGAAGACCTCCGCCTGCCGGTCATTCCCCCCGACGTCCGCGCCGACGTCCTTGCCGAATTGCTGAGCGCCGTGGAGCCGGCCCCGGCCCGGGCGACTCTCAATCAGGCGATCAACAAACTCAAAGCCAGATACGATTTCGAGAACGTCTACCGCAAGCGCGAGGACATCCGCGCCGTGGCGAGGCTCGCTTACCGCGCCGACCTCTTCGACTTCCAACCCGAATCCCCGTCGCTCTCGGCCTATATCCGGCGCCTCAACGAGAACGACGCGGAGCGGGCCAACCGGCTCGTAGACCGGAGTCTATTGCGCCTCACGCTGGAATCTCACATCCGCCTGACGCCGCCCTGCGCGACCTCGATCCTCTTCGCCCCCGCGCGCGGCGAAAGTTACTGCGCCGACCTGCTGAATGAATTGACCGAGATGGAATTTGCTGAGCGCAGCGGCAATCAGTATTTCGTCCGGCAGACCGACGCGATCAGCCTGTTGCTGCAGAGGCCGGAGTTGGCCGGGGTCAAACGGGACCTGGAACAATTCTCGCTGCACGCGAACGACCGGATCACTCTCGAAGAAGCCGACCGTCTCTTCGACGCGGCGTCCGACCTGCGCCGCCACGACTTCATCGCCAGCTCCAACTGCGCCCTGCGCGGGCTGAAAATCCTGGCCGAACTCTACCTGCGGCGGGAGCCGGAAGTCAGCGTTGACGAGTTCCTTTGGGGCGCGGCGAGTTATTGCAGTTCACGCGCCGGCGCCTACTTCCGCAACCGCGACTACATCAGCGCGCGCCACTACTACCTGGCCTTCTTCTCGGTCACTCAGGAAGGCGACTTCGCCTGGGAATTGCTGCGCCCGCTGCTCCCTTCGCTGCTCAGCTACTTCTGGATGACGCTCAGCCATGAAGTCGAGGTGCGGGTCAGTTCTTTCAGCGGCCACATGGCGCCGGGCGACACCGCCGTCGCGCTGGTCGGAGAGTTGAACGATTTCGGCCTGAAGAAAATGGAGGAGCTGGCTTACGACCTTGCGGTGGCCAACGCCGCGCAGCTCAGAGCCTTGATCGCGCAGATCGAGACGGCCGCGCAATCGGACGAACAGCAGCTGGCGCTGGCCGTTTTGAATTCAGCGCACGACCGCTTCACTGCCGGTTGAATTGCGGATTGCGGAAGGACTTAGCCACAGAGGGCACAGAGAACACAGAGGGAATCAATGCTTCCTCTGTGTTCTCTGTGCCCTCTGTGGCTAAGTCCTTCCGCAATCCGCAATCCGCAATCCGCAATCCAGTGTTCCTGCTAATTTGCATTTCCGATGGCCAAGCGTGTAGCATCCTCAGCTTGAGGCCGAAGTTAAAACTGTAGAACCACTCTCCGATTTGGTCGCCTATGATTGTTCGCTAAAAAACGAGTCGCCCGCGCCAGTCAATAACGTCACTGTTTACCGTGATGAAAGGGTATTGGCGCGCCGACATGTCGCGGCTCATTCCTTCCGGAAACGCAGATCAATCCACAACTGAAACGGGAATCGCTGAATCTGAGACGCAATTGAACACAGCTCTCAGTTCGGCCCGCGTTTTGGAAAACCGCGGACAATTTTTAGGAGAAGATTGAAATGGATTTGAAGGATCAACAACTGGAGCGCCACGGCTGGAACGATTTCTTCGCCGCGCATTTCCGCGAATTCGCCGCGCAGGGTTACGTGGCCGGACGCGTCGCGATTGAATACAACCAGTTCTGTCGCGTCTACACCGCGCGAGGCGAGATGTTGGCAGAAATCGCCGGCCGGTTGAGGCGCCGAGCCGAGAGCCGCGCCGACCTTCCCGCCGTCGGCGATTGGGTCGCGCTGCGCCTGATCGAAAGCGGAAACAAGGCGGTGATCCATGCCGTGCTGCCGCGCCGCAGCAAATTCATGCGCAAGACCAAAGGCGTCAAGACCGAGGAACAGGTCGTCGGCGCGAACATCGACACTCTCTTCCTGGTCACGTCGCTCAATCAGGATTTCAACCCGCGACGAATTGAGCGCTATCTGACCGTCGCATGGGAGAGCGGCGCAAGACCTGTGATCCTGCTGACCAAGACTGACCTCTGCGACGACGTGGAGGCGAAGATCAAGGAAGCGGAAGAGGTCGCCGCCGGAGCGCCGATTCACGCAGTCTGCGCGGTCCATGGTAAGGGGGGCGAAGGGCTTGAGGCCCTCGATCAATATTTCGGCCCCGGCAAGACGGTCGCGCTGGTCGGGACGTCGGGCGTGGGCAAATCGACCCTGATAAACCGACTGCTAGGCTCCGAACGGCAGAAGGTCAAGGAAGTCCGCGAACACGACGACCGTGGCCAGCATGCGACGCGCCATCGCGAGTTGATCCCGCTGCCGAACGGCGCGCTGGTTCTGGACACTCCGGGAATGCGCGAATTGCAATTGTGGGACGTCGAAGAAGGCGTCGAGACGGCCTTCGAAGATATAGAAGAACTGGCCGCGCATTGTCACTTCGGCGACTGCCAACACCAGACCGAGCCTCGCTGCGCCGTGCGCGACGCCCTGGAATCGGGCGAGCTCGACGCCGCGCGATTCGAGAACTACCTTAAGATGCGGCGCGAACTCGACCACCTGGCCCGCCGCCAAAATCAACTCGCGCAGCGGATCGAAAAAAACCGATGGAAGAAACTCTCGAAGATGGCCGAAGAGAAGTCGAAGTCTAAGCGGAGCGGGAAGTAGCATCTGCCACCGCAGGCGCCGCAGACACAGAGAAGGCGAAGGAAAATAAGGCGCTTCTCTTGATCTTTTAGGCTTTTTCTCTGTGGCTCTGTGCCTCTGTGGCAAATTCATTTGCGCCATGTCGTTTGGGTTGATTTAGGCGCTTGTCGTTCAAATAACCCCGGACGCCGGCAATCATCAACATTCCGACGAGAATGTAGACCAGCGAATTGGCGCTCAGACACACGCTCATTCTGAAGTACGGCTCGGCCACGCCAATCGCGTACGTCCCTGCGCCGCCGCCCAGCCAGCCGATCGCATTCATTACGCCGACCGCAGTCGCCCTTCGTTCCGGCCTGACCACGTCGTGCAGCGAGGCCCAGATGTTCGCGTCATACATCCCCTTGAAATACCCGAAGCCGATTAGCGCCAGCACGAGCACAGGGATCGAGAGAGTCCATCCCGTCAGAAAAATAAACGGCGCTCCGGCAAACAACCCAACCGCCTGAGCCATCATTCGCCCGCCTCTGTGTTTCCTTGACAGCCGGTCGGCCAGCACGCCGCCCGTGATCACGCCCAGCACCGAAGCGATCTGCAAATAGGCCGTCGCGCTCACACCCGACATTGAAAGACTCATCCCAAACTCGCGCTTCAGGTAGGTCGGCATCCACGTCAGAAAGATCATCGCCACGAAGTTCGCGCCAACAAAGACCAGGATCAAAACCCGTACCATCGGTGTCTTGATCAGCATCAATACTCCGACGGCGGCGAGCGAGCCCAGGATCAATATGCGGTTCGCAGTCGTTTTTACGAAAACCAGCGTCACCACGCTCGCGCCGATGTAGACAGGGATCAGAAGGCGCGCCCGCTGCCGTTCAAGCACGGCCCTCATCTCCGCGACCAAATCAAGTCGATTAAGGTTCGTCACGCCTTCCGCCTGCCCGCGCTTCGGCTCTTTGAGGAAGAAGAGCAGCACGAGTCCGAGCGCCACGCCGAACCAGCCGAACAAATAGAAGCTCGACCGCCAGCCGAAATGGTCGGCCATCACGCCCGCCACCGAGCCGCCGGCGATCGTCCCCGCGTAGACGCTCGACTGATGGATGGCCATCGCGCGCGAGCGCGTGTCGGGCCCGTGATAATCGCTCACCAGAGACATCGAGGCAGGGAAGTAGAACGCTTCGCCGAAGCCTTCCAGCGCGCGACAGATCACCAGATGCGTGTAGTTCTTCGAGAAGGCCGTGGCGACTGTGATGAGAGACCAGAAGATCAGCCCGCCCAGGATGAGCGTCTTGCGCCTGAAGCGGTCGCCAACGAGTCCGGCCAGGGGCGCGGCAACCGCGTAGACCCACATAAACGACGAGCCGACGACGCCGAGTTGCGCGCCGGTCAACCCCATCTCGCCTTTGATCGGCTCGAAGACTGAGAAGATCGCCTGGCGGTCAGCGTAATTGAAGAAGCAGACGAACCAGAGCATCGCTACAACGATCCATTTGTAATTGGTTTTCATTACAGTTTGTAGTCCCACTCAGGATCGGACCAAAAATAACTCTACCAAGTCAGATCAGCCATAAAGGCGCCGAAGACACAGAGCAATCAATACTCATTAGTGACTGCTGTGGCCCTCTTCGTCACGTAGTGACGCGCTGAATTTAGGCAGGTCATTTATGGCCTGCATGCGACGGAAGGTGATTCTCACGTCGCGTAGCGACGGTTGAAGGCGCCGCCACGTGATTCAATCGTCGCTACGCGACGAAATAAATTATTCGTCGCAGCATGCAGGCCATAAATGACCTGCCTAAATTCAAATGCCGCTACGCGGCTGATCGGTTACAATTATTATTGTTCGGCCCATTCTTCATCTCTATGTCTGCGGCCCCTCTCTGGATGATTTGGATCAGAATTCCCTACGCCTCTTGAATTTCTGTTTGACGTTTTCGCCGAACTTGCGCTTCGCCGCTTCGAGCCGCGCCACGACCTCGTCGAGCGGCAACCCGGCCGATTCGCGCGCGGCGGAGATCAGCGTGTGGCATTCGTTCGTATCCATAAAGCGCGCGGCTTCGAGCAGCGGCGCTTCATCTTCTTCCGGGACGACCAGGAAGCCGTGTTTGTCGGCGTGGACCAATTGCCCCGGCCTCACGCGCCGCCCGAAGACTTCCACTTCGCAGCCCCAACGAACCGGCCACGAATACGCATGACCGACGCATAATCTTCGGGCCAACGCCTTGAAACCCGCATAACACATCTCGTCCACGTCGCGTATACAGCCGTCCACAATCGTCCCGACGCAGCCCAGCGCGCGGTGTACATTCGCGTTGATCTCGCCCCAGAACGCCCCGACGAAATTCGGCTTGTCCAAATCCTGCACGACGACGATCTTCGGCCCTGGGACGCTCGCCACGTAACTGCGATATTCATTCCACCCGTCAGGATTATTTTTCCGATGCTCGGGATTGCCCGGTTCGCAAACGACCGTCATCGCATAGCCGACCATCGCGCCCATCTGCGGCATGAAATCAACGGTTTCTTCAAGGTTGAAGCCGTCGCGCCCCGCGTCGCAGCTCGTCACCTGCTCCCAGCCGTTGTAGACCGTGGGCGTATTCCATCGGCGCAGCTCCAGCAATTCGCCGTGCGTCAGGCGGCGCGTTGTCGTCTCATCATCCGGGTTGTCTTTCGTCGTAATCATTACCGATCACCCATTCTCAGAGCGTGTTTTAAAGGCCCCGACGTATACAGCCGGCGAGCGGTACGGCGCCCCTCGCCGCCGTTTCGAATTCACACAATTCGATGCCTGCTCCGCATCCGGCTGGCCAAAGGCGATGTCGGCGGCGGCAAGTTGTGAATCGACTGGAGCCGCAGCCAGATTGGACCGATTCGACTCCCCGGCGTAAATCAACCGATGCGGCGCGACGTTTGCGGCCAGCGCCGACCGGACTTCATCCGGAAATTTCGCGTTCGTCCAAATTGTCAATGCTGATCGGGTCATAAAATGAGGTGGCGAAGAAGAGAGGATGATGAAAACCCCTGGGAGCGCAGGCATCCATGCCTGCTTGCTTCGGTCAGTAAGCTATTGCCGAAAGCCCGCCGTCCAGGGATGGGCGGCGCTCCCAGGCGATTCGGGCGGAACCAATTACTCGGTTGAAGGGGTTAATAAGTTGATCCTTTTAGTCTCGCCTTCAATCTCGACCTCAAGGGCGGAGAAGTCCCACTTACCCAGTTTTTTTACGGCCGAAACATGAACCCTTCCCGACTTTTTCGGCCCGGAGACCGGAATGCTCACATCGGCGTTCCCGGACGATTCGTTGACATTTATACGGCCGCTAATCAACCATCCCGGCTCAATAGGCTCTCCCAACTCTCGGATGACGGCGGGGTTCGATCTGGTCTTGGCTATCGCCTCTTGATACACGTACGAAGATTTTATTGATCCTAAAGCGAAGTATGCGACCGCCGCCACAAAAACAACGATCATCAGGACCATGCTCAAACACCCGACAGGAATGAACCATTTCCAGTTTCTGCCGAACCAGCCTTTCTGCTGAGAGGGATTCATAGATCTCCTTGTAATTTTTTAGGCGCGATCATTCGCCAGGCCTCGCGCAGGTGAGAGGCGAGTTCTTCATCCCGAATGTGGTTCAAGTGGATGCCGACCCAACCGCGCACGCCGACATAAGGCGGTTTGTAGAACTTTTCCGGATCGGCTTCGATCAGCATGGCTTGAATGCCGGGCGGCGTAGGGCACAAGACGGCGATGCGCCCGTCGTTGTGATGGTTGTTGGAGAACATCGCAAAGACTTTCTTGCCGACGAAGAAAGTCGGTTCGCCGTGCGATAATTTTTCCCACGCCCCGGGCATTGCAAGGCAGATGCGCCGAACTCGTTCGAGATGGTCTTTCATAATGCGCCGCTTGCTCACGCGCGCGGTACGGTGTGAGGCGCCGCTTGCTTGCGCGCGGCGCCGCATCAACGCTCGCTTACGCGCGCGACACTGTATCGATCTTCGCCTTGATTTTCGCCGCCCGCTTACGCGCGCGGCGCCGGCGCCAATCAGCTCTGATGCTCAGGGTGCGTGCAGCCCTTGAACTCTCTGAGGTAGGTGTTGCCTTTGTATTGCAGTTCCTCGTGGATGCCGATCCTGGACGTATAATAACCGTCGATGGTTATGTTTTTGATCGTCTTGAAGAACCTCTCCTCCTGAGTCTGCGGCTTCGCCTCGTTCTTGCTGATCTCGGTGAGGATGGCAATCTGCCGGTCTTTGGTCGCCTTGTTGAAAGAGACGCCGTTCTTGTCCTGGCTCAGTTTGTCCATGGCGGCCAGGCCGTCGGTCCAGGCCTTTTTGGTCTCGGCGGACGACTCGCTGATCATCATGTCGATGAACTCCGGGACTTCGGCGTCCTTCGCGCCTTTCGAATGTTCGTCGGTCGGGATGATCAACTCCGAGATCGTGGCGACGAGCGCCATCTGATCGGCGTTGAAGAATTTCGCCTTGTAAGGGGCCTTCTTCGCCTCCGTTTTAGCGGCCTGTCCGTGACTGCCGTGATCATGATCATGGTCGCGCGCGAGGAGGTTTGTGTTGAGCACCGGAAGGGCCGCGCCGATTCCGGCGAGGCCTTTCAGGGCGTCGCGGCGAGAGACGTTGTTTTTCTCTTCTGACATGGTCGTTGCCTCGTTGGTGGGGAGTGGGGAATTAGTAGTGGGCAGTGAGTAGTGGGCAGTGGGTAGCGGATAGTGAGGCGCCATTCGCTACCCACTGCCCACTATCCACTGCCCACTACTAATTCCCCACTCCCGAAGATTATTGATTCGGCTTCTCTTTCTTCTTCGACTCTTCTTTGTTCTCTTCTTTGTTTTCTTCTTTGTTCTCGGCGTCTTTCTTCGCGCCTTCCTTGTAATCGGCCAGCCATTCGGGGTCAACGGCGTCGGCTTTGCGGCGCTCTTTTTCGGCGATCAGCCACTCACCGCGTTCGTTCCACCCTTCACCGCCCGTCGGCTGTTTGTGGCAGTAAAGACAATTTTTCGCGCCGAACTTCTGCGCCTTGCGCAAAAACGCCGGATAAGCTTTAGTCGAAAATGACGATCCCACCACTCCTGCGATGACGACGACTGCGATCGAAAGTTTGATCAGTTTTATAGTCATTGATTGAATTATCCCTCGAAAATCCTGCTGAAGAGATGTCGCCGGCCCGGGTCTTGCGGCGCCAGAAGAGCGCGCGAAAAACACTGCGCCGCTACGCGCCGCAAATCTTCGAGCCAGTCTTCCTCGATCAGATGGAACTTCGCGCCGTCCGGCTCGAGCTTGCGTTCGGGAAATTGATACTCCCATTCAACGAAGACCGCGTTACGCCAGAATTCATTGCGCCCGACGATTTCCACTCTGACTCGATTTGACATCCGGAAATTAACGACCCTAAAAGAGCTGGATCAATAAAATCGCAAAGGGGGTTGCGGCGATCCAACTCAACCGAATCTTAATTGCGAGAAGGCGGAGATGCAAGGCGCTTGATTGCGGATTGCGGATTGCAGATTGCGGATTGCGGAGATTATATTATGGACACAAATCGAGCTGCGGAATATCAAATCCGCAATCCGCAATCTGCAATCCGCAATCAGGCTGGGAGGTTACGTGCAAAGGAAACTCTCTAACGCGAAAAAGGTCTACGACGCGATCATCATCGGATCGGGGGCGTCGGGCGGAATGGCCGCGAAGGAACTCTCGGAACGCGGGCTTTATGTATTAATCCTCGAAGCGGGGCCGAAGCTGGAGCCGGCGCGCGATTTCGCGATGAACAAGTTCACCTACGACTCGATGTATCGCGGCTTCGGCCCGCCTGGCTGGAAGCAAAGAGAGCAGTGGATGCAGGACACCGCGGGCGAATTCAGCCGCCACTTTTACGTCAAGGACACCGAGCATCCGTACACGACCGATCCTGGCAAGCCCTTCCTCTGGGTCCGCGCGCGCGTTGTGGGCGGAAAGACCTTGCATTGGGGGAGATTGTCATGGCGGCTGTCCGACCTCGATTTCCAAGCCGCCACCCATGACGGCTTCGACGTCGACTGGCCGATCGAATACAAAGAGATCGAGAAGTATTACGACAAGGCCGAGGAGTGGATCGGCGTCAGCGGCAATCGCGACAACCTGTGGTGGCAGCCCGACGGAAATTACCTGCCGCCGATGGGGTTGAATTGCGGCGAACATTTGCTGAAGAAGGGCGCGGCAAAGCTGGGCATAAATCTGATTCAACCGCGCGTGGCGATGCTCACCGCCCTCAAACCGCACCATGCGAAATACGGCCGCGCGAAATGCCATTTCTGCGGCAGTTGCGGCAACGGATGTTCGGTCGGCGCGATGTTCAATTCCCTGTCGTCAACGCTGCCCGCGGCCATGGCCACGAAGCATTGTACGCTGCGGACCAATTCGATCGTTCGCCACATCGTCGTCGACGAGAATACCGGCAAGGCCAAGGGCGTGGCGGTCGTCGACCGCGTGACACGCGAGGAACTGGAATTTTTCGGCAAGGTGATCATAGTCGCCGCCTCGACGCTGGAATCGACGCGGATACTGCTCAACTCGAAGTCGCGCCAACACCCGAATGGGCTCGGCAATTCGTCGGGCGTGTTGGGGCATTACCTGGTCGATCATTTCGGCGGGACCGGGGCTTCGGGCGTATTGCCGATGTTCGCCGGGCGCGACACGGTCAATGAAGACGGCAAATCGTCGGGCGTCTTCATCCCGCGATTCCGCAATCTGGACAAGGCGACTAAACACCCGAAATTCCTACGCGGCTACGGGTTCGAGGGCGGATCTGCCATCGGCTCGTTTCCGGGCGTGGCGCGCCGGATCGAAGGTTTCGGCAGCGAGTTCAAACGACAGGTGCGCCGGTGGTACGTCGCGCCGGTCGGACTGACCACGCGCGCGGCGATGCTCTCGCGCTATGAAAACTACGTCGAGATCGATCCCGGCGGCGTGGTCGACGCATGGGGCGTCCCCGTACTACGAGTCCACATTCAACACTCCGATAACGAGCGCGAGATGGGCAATGACGCCGCCGACATGGCGGCTGAAATACTCACCCGCGCCGGCGCCGAACAGATCGGCGTAAGCCGCCAGTTGACCGTGCCCGGACGTATCATTCACGAACTGGGAACGGCGCGCATGGGCGCCGACCCGAAGAAATCGGTCCTGAACAAATTCAATCAGATGTGGGACGCCAAGAACGTCTTCGTCATCGACGGCGCGGCCTACGTCGGATCGGCCAATCAGAACCCGACGCTGACCATCCTTGCCTTGACCATTCGCGCGTGTGAGTATCTGACCGAGGAGATGAAGAGCGATAATTTGTAACTGTTTGGAGTTCCGCCCTTGATCAAGGCGCCTTTTGAGAGAACGCTACGAATGCTTACGCAAAAGAGAAAATCGGTGAATAAAATCCACTCCATTCACGTCTTGCCGAACGGCGCCGGATTCGCCGGCAAGATCGAGGCCGGCGGATCGAGTTACCATTTCGCTTTCACGCCGAAGACAGCCGCATCGTTGAACGGCAACCTGGTTTTGACCGGCGTCGTCAAAGCGCAATCTTCCGGCGGCCGGCTGCGAGTGGCGAACGACGTCACGGCGACGCTGCTCGCGACCCAAGGCAGCATAACCGGCCAGCCGCCTATGCCCAGAAAGTTCTCCGAGTCTTTGAAACCGCCATTGCCGGTTCCGAGCGAATCGCTGCCTCTCACGGAATCGACGGACCATTTGGGGTCGGTCGCCGCGATGTATTTGCGACTGTCGCCGCTCGACGCTAGCGCGCTCGGCGTCCCCGCCGATTTGAGCGCGGTTCAACTCAACGCCCGGCTGTACGCGACGTCGGAGATCGAACGTGATCTGCACTGGCTCTACTCGGCGCTGGTCGAAGCGACGCAGGGCGAACACAAGAATGAACGACTGGCCGCCGACTATCTCGACGCAATCAACCACATCTTCAACGCTTAATGAAAGCGCCACGTAGTAACGAGTCGTTTCGCGACGTAACGACTCGTTACTACGTGGCTATTTTCTGAGGAGCCTTCATCTCGCGTTGCGATGCCCCGAAACAATGAAAAGGCGGCGAGCGATGTACCGTAGGTTGTCCAACCTGTGGAGGCTTCGCAACCAAGCCGCTTGATTACAACCGAACGCTTCATTAATCAAGCCTCCGCAGGTTGGACAACCTACGGTACATTTTTCCGAGGAGAACCTATGCTGCACACGCTCAGAGCCTCCCTTCTCTGTTTTGCGCTGCTCATCAATCCCATGTCCGCTCTGGCGCAAGACCAGGCCGGCCCCGCCGCCACGCAGTTTGCCGACCTCGGCTTCGCGGGCGTGCGCGCGTCAAACAGCCGCGCCCTAGGAGGCTCAGACAACACCTCATTCAATCAGGCCGGTCTGCCCGGCGTCGGAGTGGGCCAGGACCCTGTCGAATACTTCAACTTCACCTGGCACACCAACCTCGACACTTACGAGCGCATTGTCGAAGACGACGTGAAAAAATCGGCCATCATCATCGCCGCCGCCGTCTACCAGCTGGCGATGCGCGACCAACTGCTGCCGCGATTCGCGCAAGAGAATATGCCCGCGCTTCCGCCGGCGCGTCCATAAAGGTAAGAAGGGAGTGGGGAGTGGGGAGTGGGGAATCAGTTATCTTCCCATTCCCCACTCCCCACTCCCCATTCCCCGCTACCTTCTGCAAAATATTCATCGCTTCCCGTTCCTACCATGACGCGAACTACTAAAGAATTGAAACCTTACCCCGGGTTCAACGTTTAAAGCATTGTCTGCGTAGACAATCTAGAAGGATATCCCCCGACAAATAAACCAGGAGGACGTTAATGCTCAGCCCTACTTCCAATCTGAGGGAGCTTGCGAGCCGCCGCGCGGCGCTGATCGTCAGCGTGTGTCTGCTCCTTGTCCTGATCGCGCCGATCTTCATCTATCATTTTAATTCGTCGTCGTTCGGCTACATTCTCGCTTCTTCAAACGGCGCGGCGAACGATGCTGAGGCCTCGGCGATCGAGGTCAAGCGCGGATCGGTCAAAAAAGTTCTGCTGCTCGACGGCGAGTTGCGCGCGGTACGTTCGCGGACGATCTTCGGGGGAAGCTCTTTCGAAGATGTCAAGATCGTTTATATGCCGCCGGAAGGCACGGTGGTCAAAGCCGGCGATCTGGCGCTCGAACTCGACAGCACTAACACCCTAAATAAGATCAAAGACACGGATGAGAAAATCGTCGCCGCCGAGAACGAGATCGTCAGAGTCAAATCGCAGCATGAATCGGCGCTGCGCGACCTGGAGGTCGAATTGAGCAAGCTCTGGCTGGTGTATGAACAGGCGAAGCTGAAGGCGAAAGTTCCGAATGAAGTCGTTTCGCGCCGCGAATTTCAAGAGGCGCAGCTTGCGCTCGAAAAGGGGAAGACCGAATACGAAAACCACTTGAACAAGATCGAGCAGAAGAAGAAGGAGCAGGCCGCCGAGTTGCAGGTCAAAATCATAGAGAAAGACAAACTCAAGGTTCAGCTCGACCGCGCCAGGAGCGACCTGGACGGAATGAAGATAAAAGCGCCCACCGACGGCATGGTTCTTTACAACGACCACTGGAACGAGCGCCGCAAACTTCAGATCGGCGACGTCGTCTGGCCCGGCTGGCCCGTCGTGCAGTTACCCGACCTGACCGAGATGGAAGTGCTGGCGCAGGTCAACGAAGTCGACGGGCCCAGGCTTTCCATAGGCTCCCGCGCCGAGGTCAAACTCGACAGCTATCCCGATAAGGTGATCACCGGCGAGATCAAGGACATCTCGCAGACGGCGATCAAGGCGAACCGGATGGCGAAGGCGAAAATCTTCCGCGTCACGATCTCGCTCAATCAGACGTTGATGGAGATTATGAAGCCGGGGATGTCGGCGCTGGTCTCGGTCACAATCGGCGAGACCCAGCCGAACCTGCTCGTGCCCCGCGCGACCGTCAGATTCGACGGCGAAACGGCGAAAGTCACGCGGATAGAGAGCGCCGACGCGCGGCGCGAAGTCGCGGTGACTGTCCTCGCCACCGACGGGCTGAACTATCTGGTCGCCGACAACGGCGCGCTCAAAGAGGGCGACCGCATCCTGGCGAAATAGGACTTATAGGTCCTATAAGTCCTATTGGTCCTATAAGTCCCATAGCATAAAAAGGAAGCATAATGCTCAAAAAACAGAGACGCGTTATTATCGGGGTCGCGTTGGTGGCGGCCGGCGCCGCCGCATACGTCCTCTTCGGGTCGAGGCTCTCGTCGTTGTTGCCCAAAGCGGCCGCGACGGGCGACGAGGTGGCCGTAGCGCCGAAGACCCTGGTTTTCGGCGTCGACGCGACAGGGTTGCTCCGCGCGACCGCGGTGCAGAATTTCGGCGGCCCTCCGATGTTCGCCGACTACTGGCAATTCCAGATCGTCAACCTCGTCGCCGAAGGCAAACAGGTCAAGGCGGGCGAGCAGTTGATCACCTTCGACGCGCAGAAGATCCGCGTCGACCTGCAGCGGTTCCAGAATGAGCTGGATCAGGCCAACAAGGAACTTGAAAAGACCAGGACGCAGATCGACCTCGAACGGCAGGAGCTGCTATCGAGGCTGGCGGCGGCCGAAAACAACTACGAGAAGCTCAAGCTGAAACAGACGCGCGACGTACAAGTCGAGGCGCTAAACAAGGTCGAAGAGGACCGCCTGGCCTTCGAACAGGCGAGCCGCGAAGTCGCGGCGATCAAAGAGCGCCTCGAATGGCACAAGAAGTCTAGCGAGGCCACCTATCAGATAATCGCGAGCAAGAAGTCGCGCGCCGAAAACAAGGTGAATGAGATCAAAAAAGGCATGGAGAATTTCCAGGCCAAGGCCGACCGCGACGGCGTGGTGATCTACAAAACGAAATGGAACGGCGATAAATTCCGCGTCGGCGAGAACGTCTGGATGGGCCAATCAATCCTCGAAATCCCCGACCTGAACACGATCATCGCCGAAGCCTACGTCCCCGAAGTCGACATCGGCAAGGTCAAAATGGGCCAGCGCGCCGAAGTCACTATTGACGCCTTCCCCGATAAGGTTTACTCAGGCTCGGTCAAGAGCGTCGGCAAGCTCGTCCGCCCTAAGGCCTGGGACATTCCGAACAAAATCCTCGACATCCAGATCGCGCTCGATCATCTCGACATATCAATCATGCGGCCCGCGATGAGCGTCAAAGCGAAGGTCGAAACCTCCTCCGTCGAGAACTGCCTGGCCGTCCCGCTCAAGGCCGTTCGCACTACGGCCGAAGGCTCGATGGTCAAAGTGAAATCCGATCAAGGGTGGCGAGAACAGCGGGTCAAACTCGGCGAGTCGAACGGGACCGAGGTCGTGATCCTCGAAGGGTTGAAAGCCGGCGACCGGATCGGCGCCGATTTCGCTAAGGCGAAGTGAGATTTTCGTGAGAACGCTATTTCAACACAAAGGGACAAAGGATCAAAGGGTCAAAGAATTTAGAGGGAAAAAGTCGGATCTTTTCCTCTTTCTACCTTTGACCCTTTGATCCTTTGATCCTTTGTGTTGAAAAGCTCGATCCATGCACGTTTCGAATGTAACGCCATGAAACTGATTAAAAGACTTCCAAAACTGGTCCGCGCGATACTCGTCGCGGTCGTCCTGCTGGCCGCCGTCTCGATCGTCATTTACGCCGCGCGCCGCGCCTGGCCGTCCGGCTCCTCCGAAATCGTCCCGCTCGTCGTTCCGGTCAATCCGCGTGACTTCACGTTGAAAATATACGCCGACGGCGAGTTGCAATCCGCCGAATCGATGACCATCGCGGTTCCGTTCGTCCCGGTCGATCGGCTGAGGGTCGCCACGGTCGTCGCCGACGGTCGACACGTCAACAAGGGCGACACGCTGGTCGAGTTCGACCAGACGGAGCTGGATTTGCAGAAGCTCGAACAACGTTCGAACCTGGATATGACCAACCAGAAGATCACCAAGGGCGAGCTCGGATCGAACGTCGAAAAGACCGACATCGTCAAGGACAAACGCATCGCCGAGCTCGAGTTACAGAAGATCAACGAATTCCTGCCGCGCGACGCCCTTATCTATTCGCGGCGCGACATCATCGAGGGCCAGATCAACAAGGAGTTCAGCGAGAAGAAATTGGTATACGCCGACGCCAGGTTGAACTTGAAGGGCAAAGTCTACACGCTAGACGAGGCGATCCTGCTGCTCGAACGGCAGCAGGCCAACAACAAGATCGACCAGATCGAACGCGCGACCACTTCGCTCAAACTGATCTCACCGGCCTCCGGCATCGTCGCCTACAACAACCCGGAATACTTCTTCGGCGGCTTCTCGATCCAGCCCGGACGCATCGTCTGGATAGGCATGACGCTCTTCAACCTGGTCAACCCAGACAAGATGGAGGCCAAATGCTTCGTCCTGGAGAAAGACGCCGGCGAATTGAAGACGGACCAGCCCGTGACAGTCACGCTCGATCCCTTCCCGGGCCAGGAGTTCACCGGCAAGGTAAAAACCATCGACAACCTCGCGCGGCCGATCGACCAGGGGTCGCCCGTCAAATACTTCCAGGTCATCGTCTCGCTCGACAAAACCGAACCGGAGTTTATGAAACCGGGCGTCAAGCTGAAAGCTCAAATCCGCGCGGGCGAATTGAAGTCGGTGATAGTCGTCCCGCGCAGCGCCGTGGTCAAAAAAGATTCCGACATCGCCGTCTACGTGCGCAAATCGCACGGACAGTTCGAACCCGTGAAGGTCAAACTCGGACAGGGCGACCTGATCCAGGTGGTCGTGACCGAGGGGCTGCAGGCCGGACAGTCGCTGGCGCTCAACCCGCCCGACGTGAAGCGCGAATCGAAGGATGAGAATAAGAAAACACAGTAGCGCTGGGATTGACTTATGCGATACCTGACTGAAATCAATCTTGCCTTCGGCAACCTGTACACGCACAAGCTGCGCACCTTCCTGACGATGCTCGGGATGATATTCGGCGTCGGCGCGGTGATCGCCATGCTTTCGATCGGCGCGGGCGCTGAAAAAGAGAGCCTGCGGATCATCGACACGATGGGTTTGCGCAACGTCATCGCCAAGGACCGCGAATTCAAAGAAGAAGATCTCAAGAAAGTCCGCGAGAATTCGATCGGCCTCTCGACGCGCGACGTGCAGGCGATCACGGCGGTCACGCCCGACCTCGAGACGTATTCCGCCCGCAAACGCGTCAAGACGTTTCAAATCTTCTCGTTCAAGGGCAAGAGCGACGATTCGAACGTCATCGGCGTCACCCCGTCCTATTTCCGGCTCGCCCGGTACGACCTCTCTGAAGGTAGCCTGATCTCCGAAATGGACCAGAAGGATTACGAACAGTTCTGCGTGATCGGCTCCCGCGTCAAACAGAAGCTTTTCGGCGCCGAGTCGCCCGTCGGCAAAACCATTAAGATTGACAAGATGTGGTTCACGGTCGTCGGCGTGCTTGCCGATAACAACCTGACGAAGGACGAGTTCGAAGGCGTCAAACTGCAGGACTTTAGCAACGACATCTACATCCCGCTCGCGACCGCGCTCAAGAAATTCGAGCTGAAGCGCTTCGAATCGGAGCTTGACGAGATCACGTTAAGCCTCAAGAACATCGACGCGCTCAAACCGACCGCGGTCTTGATCAGCCAGGTGCTCTCGAACACGCACGGCAAGGCCGACGATTTTTCGATCGTCGTCCCGCGCGAATTGCTCGAACAGAACCAGCGCACGCAGCGCATCTTCAACATCGTAATGAGCTGCATCGCCAGCATCTCGCTGCTGGTCGGCGGCATCGGCATCATGAACATCATGCTCGCCAACATTCTGGAGCGGACGCGCGAGATCGGCGTCCGCCGGAGCCTCGGCGCGCGCCGCCGCGACATCTGGCAGCAGTTCTTGGTCGAGGCCCTGACGATCAGTTTCGTCGGCGGGTTGATCGGCGTGGTCTTCGGCTTCGTCGTATCGCGCGTGGTCGCGATCTACGCCGAATGGAACACGCTCGTGACCTGGAATTCGATCGCTATGTCGTTCGGCGTCTCGGCCGCCGTGGGCTTGATCTTCGGGCTGTACCCGGCGGTGCGCGCCTCACGCCTCGACCCGGTCGAGGCGTTACGACACGAATGATCGGTACGGTACGGGGAGCGTGAGCGACCTGGGCCTTGATCAATAGGCTATTGATCAAGGCCCAGGTCGCTCACGCTCCCCGTACCGTACCGAAGGTCGCTTACGCTCCTAATACCGTACTGCATTGGCGGTCTACCTGGCTTCACCCGCCACCCACGAAATGCACGATTTCTAGCCTGTCGCCCGGTCTCAATTCAATCTCGGCCCACTTCGCGCGCGGCAGGATCGACAGGTTTAATTCGATCGCCAGTCGTTCCGACGCAAGTTCGAGTTGTTTGATCAAATCCGTGACGCGCGTGCTCCGTCTTACCTGAAGCGCGTCGCCGTTGACAATTATCTCGATTGTGTCTTGTTCATTCATGCTGGAGATTATGCGCCAAGGGGGCCACACATAGCCATGGCGAGACATCGGTACGGTACCGATCGAGCGGCGCCATCCAACAATTACTAAAGCGAGGCCGAATGATTGTAACGGCCTCGTAGCAATGACGCCTCTGCCTGCAAAGCTTCAGCCTGTTCGTGGAAGGGATCTTTAACTGGCGCCATAAATTCGTTTAAGGATCAACTGTGGCTTCATCGGCCCATTTTTTTCGCCTGCCTGAGGCCCAAAACACCGCATTTTCAGCCCTCCGCGCCGAACACGGCGATGCGATCCGGAGTAGTAACCAGCAAATGATCAATACTGCCCGAAGCATTGCCGCAATTCGCCACGCTCGACAAAGAATCTCGATGCGCGCGCGGCCGAACCGCGTTTATGTGATCGCCGCCGCGTTCGCCGCGCTTTGCTCGATCTTCTCCACGCCGCCCGCGACAGCCGGCGACCCGTTCCGCTATCGCGGCGGATTACGAAACAGCCCCGGCGTCCCCAAACTCAACGCGAAGCAATTGGACGCCGTCCTCACGAGTCTGCGCGACAAGGCAGGGTTAATCGAAATGCGGTTCGACGAGAACGGCTTTCTGACGCTCGGCGATCGAACGAAATTCTCCGGCGGATCGGCCATCGCGCGCTCGCTGCTCGATGCGGCGGCGACAATGGGCCACGCGGTGGACCTGGAATCTCACATGTACTCACCAAAAGTCGCCTTCGCCAGACTGGCCAAGCCGTCAGCTTATCAACACTACTCATCGGGAGCGAAAATCGACGTCTTCCCGCTGGAGATAGACTTCAGCGACTTCTCGAAACTGCGCGGCGACCGCCCGGCGCTGGCGGCGTTCGACCTGGGATTCGTGATCCTGCACGAACTCGGGCATGCGGCGCTGGGTCTGCGCGACGACGCCGGCGATCCGCAGGGCCCAGGCGAATGCGAAGCGCTGATCAACAGCATTCGCCGCGAGCTTAATCTGCCCGAACGACAAACTTATCTCGCGCAAACCCATACGGCGCCGTACTCCAATCCGACCCGCGGCTCGACCAAACTTGCGGAACTGACCTTTGCGCGCACGGTCGAAAAACAGGGACGGATGCAGATCGAGAAATTCAACCTCTGGTGGGAGGCTCTCATAGTAGGGCCGATCATCGAGACCGAGGATCGAGGGTCGAGGGTCGAGGGTCGAGGATCGAGGGTCGAGGGTCGAGGATCGAGGATCGAGGATCGAGGATGGAAGATCGCGCCATTCACTCTGGCGGTGGTAAAAATGTAATGCTGGACTTCTTGCGCGGCGCCTTCATTCAATCCTCGATCTTCGATCCCCGATCCTCGATCCTCCTTGCGTAGAGGCGCATCACATCGCCCAGTTTGATGCGGATCGTGAAGTCGCTCAGGCGCAAACGGTCGCTGACGGCTTCGAGCAGGTTCGCCGACGGGCGGTGATAGCGTCCGAGTCTGTTAATGAACAACCGCAGGCTCATCGCCTTGCCCACGCTGCTAAGCTCGCGGACCTCGAACCCGCCGCTTTCGCAAAGCCTGGTAATCGTCCTCGGGGTGAAGAAGAAAATGTGGTCTGGGATGAATTGGCGCCACCGCGAGCCCAACAACCGATACCAGAGGGTCGCGATGTTCGGCGTTTCGAGTACCAGCCACCCGCCCGGCTTGATGACGCGGCGCAGTTCGCGCAGTTCCTCGCGGGGGCTCGGGACGTGTTCGATGACGTGGTACATCGCGGCGGCGTCGAAATGCCCGTCCGGGAAGCGCGCGTCGCGGAGCGTCCCGCTGAAGACGTCCAGACCCTGGGCGCGGGCCGCGCGGCTGGTCCTTTCGTCGGCCTCGACGCCTACCGCCGCGAGTGACGAACCCGCCGCGGCGAGCAGTTCGCCGGTCGAACTGCCGATCTCCAGAAACCGCCCCTTCGCAACAAAGCGTTTGAGATCATCCAGCCTCTCGCGCGCCGCCAGTTCGCGCCAGGGCCGCTCGCTCGCCTCGACCTCCGGCGAGATCAGATCAAGCTCGCGCGCGCGTTCCGCCAGCCGCGCCATCTCCGACGCGACCGGAGATGTGGGACAGACTTTAGTCTGCCCCGCGTCTCCATTCTCAGGAAAAACGACATAAAAGAGACCGCAATCGCGGCACCGAACGAGCGGGCCGTCGAGGCGCGGAGTCGTGAGGACGAGGTCGGATTCGGCCGCGCCGCAAAGGTCGCAGGGCGGGTTTTGATCAGAGATTCGAGATTCGAGATTCAAAGCCGGCGCATATGCCATATTTCATATCTCATATTTCATATTTCATATGGCGTATGCCTCCTGATAAAGCCTCAGAGTCTTCTCCGCGACGTCGCGCCAGGTAAACTTCTTCGCCTGCGCGATCCCTTTCTCGCGCAGTTCCGCGCGCAGGCGGTCGTTGTTCACGACTTCGATCAGAGCGTTCGCCAGCGCCCGTTCGTCGTTCGGGTCGATCAACAGCGCGGCGTCGCCGGTGATTTCGGGCAGGCTGGAAACGTCACTGGTCACGACCGGCGTCCCGCAAGCCATCGCTTCGAGCGGCGGCAGCCCGAACCCCTCGAAGAGCGAAGGATACACAAAAGCGCGGGCCGCGCGATATAGCGCGGGCAGATCTTCGTCGGCCACGTAGCCGGTCAGGATCACGTCATCGGCCCAGCGCTGTCTCTTCACCTCGTCGAAGATTTCGCTCGCCAGCCACAATTTCCGCCCCACAATCACCAGTTGGGATCTGAAGTCTTCGCGCTCGCTTCGCAATCTCGCGTAGGCCCGGATCAATCGGACCAGGTTTTTGCGCGGCTGCAAACTGCCGACGGCCAGCAGGAAATCGCGAGAGACCCCGAAGCGTCTGCGAACCCCTTCGGCCTCGTTCGGGACCGACGGCTGCGGGGTGAAACTCGATTCGACGCCGTTGTATGTGACGACGACCTTTTCCGGCGGGAGTTTGTAGATGTCCAGCAAATCCTGCCGCGAGTATTCCGAGACCGTCGCGATCCTCGCCGCTTTTTTCGCCGTCCGCCGCACGGTCAATTTCAATTGAAAGCTTCCACGGCGGGTGAAAGTCTCGGGCATGCGCTCGAACGCAAGGTCATGAATCGTCACGACGACGGGAACCCGGCAAAACGGCGGCGCGGTGTATTGCACGTGCAGCACGTCTACAGGACGCCTGAACAACTCGTAGGTCAGATAGACCGGAACGCGCACCAGCGGCGTGGGCGGCGGCAGCAATCTTAAGCTGAAATTCTTATATCGGGTCGTGAAACTTTCGCGCCACTGGGCCGCGGCCCCCGCGTCAGCGAGGTAAATGGTGTAGAGGTTTTCGCCGTCGATCTCGGCTAAGGATTTAATGAGGTTGCTGATGTAGGTTTCGTTTCCGCCCTGCCGCGCGCCGATGGCGTGGGCGTCTATTCCGATGCGCATGTTTGGGAGTGGGTAGTGGATAGTGGGTAGTGGGTAGTGGGTAGTGGGTAGTGGGTAGTGGGTTGCCATTCACTACCCACTGCCCACTATCCACTACCCACTTATCTTCGGCTATTCAGCTTCTCCAATTCAGTCATCGCCTGCTCGTAGTTATCGAACCGTCGTTCGTCCGCGCGGAAGGCCGCCGTGTGGTAGACGCGGCGGCCGTTGATGGTGCGCGGGCGGTGTTTCATATGAAGCATTTCGTGGTAGAGCACGAATTCGACCAGAGACTCCGGGATCGCAGAGCTGTCGAGTGAACGGCTTATGACTATTGTTTCGTGAACGTAATCGTGATGGCCCAGAATCCGCTTGGTGCGGCGCGCGCTCCAGCTCAGGACAGGCTTCGGCAATTCGTTGCCGAAATAACGCCGGTTGAGCCGGGCGAAGAGTTTGTCCAGGTTGTAGGCCCTGCCGACGGCGCTGGTCAGCACCTTGCGGCCGCGCTGCTGCCGGGCCAGGTCGGTCGCGCGCTGCACTTGAGGGTGGTAAGCGTATTGACGGTACAGATCTTGATGCTCAGCCGTCACGCGCTTGTTATAAAGTTTCGAGACGAGGATGAATGCGAGCGCGCGATGCACTGAGGCCGGAGCGTCGCGCATGATGTCAGAAATGCGCACATAAACGCGCTGTTTGCGTATGCGGATTGTGTGGTTAAGACCCGCGAAGGGGTAAAAAGTTACGTGAATTTCCGGCGACTCCGCTCGCTTGGTGATTTGGCGGAACGCATCGGCAAAATGAATCCTTAGCGAAACCTCGCCTGGCGACATAAAGGTACACCTCTTTCCTTTTGGCCTCAGCGCCAAAACTTCTAATTTTTCTTCTAGACCGGCCTAAAACTCGGAACAGTTCAGGTGGTTATCGCATGCTAGAAAGTCGGCCATTTTCCGTCAAACGCGCCCGAATCATTTGTCCTGGATTGGGAACTTTATCGCGATCTTGACTTTTGCGCCCGTTTTGAGCCTATGTACCGTCAGGCTCGGCAATCGTGCTATGCTCTGGCCCATGCCTACGAGCGAACAAACATCAAGCCTCTTTCCAGAGATGGAAGAGGGATCCGTGAGGTCTCGCAAACCATTCTACAGCGATCCTCTGGCTGCGCCGCTGGCGACGGCGCCGCTCGCCGAGCGGATGCGCCCGCGCGCGCTCGATGAATTCGTGGGACAGGATCACCTGCTCGCCGAGGGAAGGATATTACGGCGATTGATCGAAGAGGACCGTTTGACCTCACTGGTCCTCTGGGGGCCGCCCGGCTCCGGCAAGACCACGCTCGCCAGAGTCATCGCCAACCGCACGGCGTCGGAGTTCGTCCCGTTCAGCGCGGTCACTTCGGGCATCAAGGAGATTCGCCAGGTGATGAAGGACGCGGCCGGGGTCCGCTCGAAGCTGGGCCGCCGCACGGTTCTCTTCATTGATGAAATCCATCGATTCAACCGCGCGCAGCAGGACGCATTCCTGCCTTACGTCGAAAACGGTACGATCATCCTGATCGGCGCGACGACCGAAAACCCCTCATTCGAGATCAACTCGGCTCTGCTTTCGCGCGTCAAGGTCTTCGTCCTGAACCAACTGACCGATGACGAGATCGTCAGGGTCCTCGCCGAAGCCGCGCGCGACTCGACACGGGGCTTGGGCGAGTTGAATGTGTCAATCAGCGAGGAGCAATTGCGCCGGCTCGCCGTTCACACGGGCGGCGACGCGCGGACGGCCTTGAATACGCTCGAACTCGCGGCCCTCTCGGCAAGGCCGGATGAAAGGGACGGTCAGAAGGGTCGCGCCATAACCGACGAAGACCTGGGCGAGGCTTTGCAGCGCGCCTCGGCGCTTTACGACAAATCGGGCGAGCAGCATTACAACCTGATCTCAGCTTTCATCAAATCGATCCGCAATTCCGACCCCGACGCGACGCTCTACTGGCTGGCCAGAATGATCGAAGCCGGTGAAGATCCGATGTACATCGCGCGCCGTATCGTTCATCATGCCGCCGAAGACGTCGGCTTGGCCGACCCGCAGGCGCTCGTTCTTGCCACCGCGGCCGCGCAGGCGACGCATCTGATCGGACTCCCCGAAGCTCGTCTGACACTGGCCGAAGCGGCCGTCTATCTCGCACGCGCTCCCAAATCGAACAAGGTCTGTGTGGCTTACGAGGCCGCGGCCGAAGACGCCCGCGCGACGCAAAGCGAACCAGTGCCGCTCCACCTGCGCAACGCGCCGACCAGATTGATGAAGGGTCTTGGCTATGGCAAAGATTACAAATACGCTCACGATTATGAAGAAGGCAGAGCGGACATGGTATGCCTTCCGGAGAAATTGAAGGATCGGAAATATTACAAATAGTGAGTAGTGGGCAGTGGGCAGTGGTTGAGACTACCCACTGCCCACTGCCCACTACCCACTACCCACTACCCACCACCCATATGGCAGCTCAATACGATTTACGAGGAAAAGTCGCCGTCGTCACCGGCGCGGGTTCCGGCATCGGGCGCGCGTCGGCCGTCGCGCTGGCGCGCAACGGCGCGGCGGTCGTCGTCAACTATTACAAAAATGAAAGGGGCGCGGCCGAAACCGTGGCCGACATTCAGTTGATGCGCCGCAACGCGCTGCTGGTCCGCGCCGACGTGACGAAGCGGCCCCAGGTCGCGCAGATGATCGTGGACGCGCTGGATAATTTCGGACGGATAGACATCATGGTCAACAACGCCGGAAGCATCGTCAAATTGATGCGCATCGAGGACTGCGACGAGGAGGTCTGGGACGCCGTGATGGACGTCAATTTGAAGAGCGTCTTCCTCTGTTCGCAAATGGCGGTCCCGTATATGAAAGAGCAGCGCGGCGGTCGGATCATCAACATCTCGTCGCTGGCGGCGCAGGTCGGCGGCCGCGGCGGATCGCTGCCTTACGCGGCCGCCAAAGCCGCTGTCAACACGCTCACCAAGGGGCTGGCCAACGAATTCGGCCAGTACAACGTCACGGTCAACGCCATCGCGCCGGGCATCATCCTGACCCCGTTTCACGACCAATTCTCGCGCCCCGACCGCTTGCAGGATGTCATTAACGCCACGCCGCTCGGGCGCGCAGGCTCGCCGGAAGAGGTGGCCGAGTTGGTGGCGTTCCTGGCTTCGGATGACGCGAGCTTCATCACCGGCGAGGTTTTCGGGATTGACGGTGGCAGATGAGGCGCCGCCAAGAACGAGGATCGAGGATTGAGGATTGAGGATCGAAGATCGAAGGTAGCGTCATCGCGCAAGGCGATCTTCCATCTTCGATCCTCGATCCTCAATCCTCGATCCTCGATCCTCGATCCTCGATCCTCGATCCTCGATCCTCGATCCTCGTTCTTGGCGTTCTTGGCGGTTGATTCACTCCAACTCTTTAATCCTCGGCACGACCAGTGTAACTCCGATCGCAAATAAGACTATGACCGCGCCTCCGGCGGCCAGCGCCCACTGCGCGCCATGATGTCCCCACCGCCATCCGATCAGGTCGGCCAGCGCGCCGATCAACAGACCTCCCACCGGCGGCAGCCCGATGAACGCCAGCGCGTACATGCTCATCACGCGCCCGCGCATCTCGTCCTGCACCAGGATTTGTAACAGCGTGTTGACCGTAGTCGTGATGCTGACCATGCCGGCGCCGACCAGCGCGAGGAAGAGGCATGAAAGCGCGAAGTTGCGCGACAACGCGAACGCCGCCACCGCCACCCCGAAAAAGACGTTTCCGGCGAGCAGCAATCGACCGCGATGGCGCGAATTGCTCAAGCTGTAAGCCATCGCCAGCGCGCTCAGAAGCGCTCCTACGCCCATGGCCGCCCACAGACGCGCCAGCCCTTGCGCCTCACGATTCAAAACGTCGCGGGCGAAGACCGGCAGGAAGATTAAGAATGGCAACCCGCAGAGGCTGATCACCGTGGCGACGCCGAGCAAAGCTTGCACGCGGGGCCGCCTGCGGACGTAGCGGACGCCGGCGACCAACTGCCGCCACATCTCGCGCCCGTTGAAACCGTCCGGCGCGCGCCACGGAGGCATCCGCAACAACCACAGCGCCGCGATCACCGCCAGAAAGCTGGCGCTGTTCATGAAATAACACCCCGCGATCCCGATGACGCCGAACAACAATCCGCCGATCGTGGGCCCGATGATGCGCGACAGGTTGAATTGCGCGGAATTGAGCGCGACCGCGCTCGGCAAATCCTCGCGCCTGACCAGGTCGAGCATTAGCGCCTGGAACGTCGGCGTGGCCAGCGTGGACGAAAGTCCGCTGACGAAAGTGATGGCGATCACATGCCAGAGCGACAATCCCACCCATAACTTCCAGTCGCGCAGCATGACCAGCGCGCCCAAGGCGGCGGCGTTGATCATGTGGACCGATTGCGTGCCGATCAGTAGTTTGCGGCGATTGAACAGGTCGGCGTAGACGCCGCCGAAGAGCGAGAAGGCGATCTGCGGGAATGAGCTGGCGAACGAGACGAATCCGATCAGCGCGGTTGAAGCCGTCAATTCGCGCACCAACCAACCTTGCGCGACCGTCTGCATCCACGTTCCGATGTTTGAAAAGAAAAAGCCTATCCAGATGAGGCGATAGTTTGGGTAGCGAAGCGCGCGGAAAGTCCCGCCGAAGACGGGTTCAGTCGCTTCTTCGACGGCTGCGGCGCCCCTTACATCATCCGACACTGTCTCCTGCTTCACGACTCTGATCTTGCCACAGCGACGCGGCTGAAGCCAGTGGGGGCAGTAACAGTACCGCGCGCGTAAGCAAGCGGCTGCCTCATCGGTCAGCCGCTTGCTTACGCGCGCGGTACTGTACCAGCCTCACGTGCTATGATTTGGCGGACAATTTCAATGATCGAAGATAGAAGACCTCAATCCTCAATCCTCGATCCTCGATCCTCGATCCTCGATCCCTTCGGCTTTCCTTCTCTCCCTGAAATGTTCGACGATCATCTCGGCCTGCTTCTGGCCGACGAACGGCCTCAACTCGGCGACCGTCGCCTCCGACACGCGCTTCAAGCTCCCGAAATTCCGCAGCAACCGCTCTTTCAATTTCTCGCCGACGCCGGGAATCGAGGTCAGCTCGGAGGTGAAGTCCCGCGTCGCGCGCCGCTGCCGGTGGAAGCTGACGGCGAAGCGGTGGGTCTCGTCGCGGATGATCCTGACCAGCCGCATCACGGGCGAAGTCTTTTCCAGAAAGACCGGCTCGTCTTCCCTGCCCTTGAGGAGCAGATGGCTGATCTCTTCATGACGACCACGCGGTTTGACGATGCCGGCTATCGGCAGGTCGGCCAGTCCCAATTCGTGCAGCGCGGCGGCGGCTGACGAGAGTTGCCCTTTGCCGCCGTCAATGAAGATCAGGTCAGGCAGTTGTTTCTCCTCTTTCAACAAACGCGAATAGCGCCGGTAGACGGCCTCGCGCATCGAGGCGAAATCGTCCGCGCCCTCGACCGTCTTGATGATGAACTTGCGGTAGTCCGACTTCTTCATCTCGCCGTCTTCGCAAACGACCATCCCGGCGACGTTCTCGGCGCCCTGGATGTTCGAGATGTCGAACGATTCGATCCGATGCGGGTACGACGGCAGCCCCAGCGTCTCCTGCAATTCGGCCAGGACCTTCGACCAATCGGGCTTGATTACGCGGAAGCGCTGATCGAAGCCGAGCTTGGCGTTCTTCTCGACCAGGTCGATCATCTCGCGCTTCTTGCCCCTCTGCGGGTCGAGTATCTGCACGCGCCGCCCGCGCTTTTCGCCGAGCACCTCTTCGAGCGCCTCGCGGCTCTCCCAATCGACCGGCACGTGAATCTCCAGCGGCACGTAATTGCCGATGGTGTAATACTGCTCGAGCACCGCCCCCAGGAATTCGGCCGGATTGAAGCCTTCGACCGGGATGTCCTCCCAATAAAATTCGCGCCGCCCGACGACGCGCCCCTCGCGCATCGTGAACAAGTGAAGCGACAACTGATGCCCCTCGCGGTAATAACCGAAAATATCGATGTCGAGATCGAGCATCCCCATCATCTTCTGATGCTCGCTGAGCGCGCGAACGGTCTTGAGCAAATCGCGGTATTTCGCCGCCTGCTCGAACCGCAATTCTTCAGAAGCTTTCAACATTCGCGCTTCGAGCTCGTCGGCCAGTTCTTTGTCCTTGCCTTCGAGCAGCAGTTTCACATCATCGACCGCTTCGCGGTACTGATCGGGCTTGCACAAATCCTTCTGACAAGGCCCCATGCAGCGTTTGATCTGATATTCCATGCATGGCCGCCCGGCGCGCTTGTAGATGTCATAAACCTCATCCGAACACGTGCGCAGTTGGAACTCGCGGTTGACGAGCGAGACGGTCTTGTCGGCCAGCGACGCGGGCAGGTACGGGCCGAAATAGGCCGCGCCGTCCTTCTCTACTCTGCGCGTCTTAAAAATGCGCGGGAACTCCTCATTGATCGTGAGCTTTAGATGCGGGTAGGCCTTGTCATCCTTGAGCATCACGTTATAGCGCGGCTTGTGACGCTTGATCAGGTTCGACTCGAGGATGAGCGCCTCGGCCTCGGTGTCGGTGACGATAAATTCGACATCGACTATGCGCGCCACCAGCTCAAGCGTCTTGGCGTCCATCGCGCGCGAGGTTTGGAAATACTGGCGGACCCGGCTGCGCAGGTTCTTCGCCTTGCCGACATATATGATCTCGCCCTTCGCGTTCTTGTGAAGGTAACAGCCGGGGACGGTTGGAAGATTCTGTAACTTATCGTCTAGCGTCATACGAAAAGTTTACGATTCGGATTCTGATGCGGCAATGGGCGATCTATTCTTTGGGACAGGTCCAAAAGCCTCATCAGGAACGAAGCGCGAGCATAAGCTTGCTCAGGTCGCGCTTCATCAGCGCCACGCACGCGCGCAGGTCGGCGAGCATAGCCGCGCGGTCGTTGAGCAGGTCTATCGTCAGCTGGCGTTGATCCGAGGCGCCGCTGGTCAATAATTCGATCTTATGTTGCGCCTTGCGCGTGTCGCCCGTTTCGAGACGCCCGGTATCCGTCCATTGTTTGATCAATCGCTCGCGCCGCGTTCCATCGCCCGGCTCGGCGGGCGGCGCGGAGTTCAGATACGTCCAGACCTCCTTCGGATAATCGCTATGAAATTCCGTCGGGCGGTCGAAGAGTTTGGCAAGCATATTGGGCGCGACTCCGAGCGGCAGCTTTCCGCCGCGCTGTTGACGCAGGCCGATGAACGACAACACCGTCGAGACCGCGCCGCCCGCGACGCCGATAACGTTACCCGCTTTTGAAGTCCCATCGCTGAATTGCATCGCCGTGCCTAGGACTCCGGTCGCGCCGCCAGCGACAATGGTGGCGAGATTGCCGATGGCCAGCGCCCGATCGCGGCGGTCTTCGAGTTGAGCGCGAACCACGCTGATCTGCGCTATCTCGCTGTCGATCTCGGTAATCAGGCCATCCACTTCAAGCCCCGCGCTGACGACGCTCTCGGTAATCTGTTGGCGCAGGCTCAGCGCTTCCATACTCATTGCGCCGCCTCCCACGCCGCGCTCGCGCTCTGGCAGGTCATAGAATCGTTCGATGAGCGGAACGACTCCGATCGCGCGCGCGATCTCTTCCGCCCCGGGCGAAAGCTTCGGTCGCTGCGCCGGCTGCGTTCCCGCCGAAACCGCAGCGCCGCGCGCCGTCTCGTCGGCTGTCAATGACTGCCCGCAAGCCGGCGGCGCAGTCATCAAGCAAATGAAAACGACAGAAAGCAATGAGTGAGTGAGCCGCATTTTCTTTTCTCCCCAAAATGGATTATCCGTGGTGTGGCGTCATCGGACGTCGTCTCTCCGGTTAATGTACTTCGACTTCCTCCCTGACCGGCTGCGGTCGCCGATGGTCGGGCGGCGCCTGCCGGCGGTCGTCGCGGTTAAATATCAGATAGAGCGCCGGAAGCACAAACAACGTCAGCAGCGTGGCCGAGATCAGCCCGCCGATGATCACCACGGCCAGCGGTTTTTGCGTCTCCGAGCCGATGCCGTGCGAGAGGGCCATCGGCAGCAGTCCAAGCATCGCCAGCAAGGCCGTCATCAACACCGTGCGCAACCGCACCAGCGACCCTTTGAGCACGGCGTGGTGACTCGTCTCTCCTTCATCGCGCAGTTGATTGAAACAACTGACCATCACCACGCCATTCAGCACCGCCTGCCCGAAAAGCGCGATAAAACCGATGGCCGCCGAAACGCTCAGATTGATGCCAGTGAAGAGCAGCGCGAAAACGCCGCCGATCAACGCGAACGGCACGTTGAGCAGGATCAGCAGCGCGCTTTTGGGCGAGCCGAATGCGTTGAATAGCAGCGCGAAGATCAGCAGCACGCTGACCGGCACGATCAGCGCCAGCCGCCTCATCGCCCGCTCCTGGTTCTCGAACTCGCCGCCCCAGGTGATGTAATACCCGGACGGCAATTGAACTTCCCGATTAACCTTCTCCTTCATCTCGGCCACCAGGCTGCCCATGTCCCGGTCGCGGATGAAGACGCCGATGGCCATCACGCGCGTGCCCATCTCTCGGCTGATGTTCATGCTGCCGGATTTGATCGAGATCGCCGCGAGTTGGTCGAGCGGGACGCGTTGGCCGTCCGGCGTGTCCACCAGAATGGCTTTGATGTTGTCCATCCGGCGTTGCTCTTCGGGCAGGCGCACGACGACCGCGAACTTCTTCTCTCCCTCCCAGATTTCGGTCGCCTGCTTGCCGCCGAGCGCCGTTTCGATCACGTCCTGAATGTCGGCGACTTTCAACCCGTAGCGGGCGGCCTTCGCGCGGTCGACTTCTATCTGCAACTGCGGGACCTGGCCGTAGCGGTCGATGAAGGCGCGCGCGACGCCTCGCACTGACGAGACAGCGTTGAGGGTTTTCAGCGCCTGTTCGCGCAAGGTGTCGCCGTCCGCGCCGAAGACCTTGACGATGATCTGGCCGTCGATCTGCGAGATGCTTTCGAGCACGTTGTCGCGGATCGGTTGTGAGAAGCTTGGTTCGACGCCGGGCAGCTCATCTAACTGTTTGTCGAGTTCCTCGGTCAGTTTTTCGCGCGTTAATCTCTTGGGCCACTCCTCGGGCGGTTTCAGGTCCACGAAAAATTCCGCCATATTGATCGGCTTCGGGTCGGTTCCGTCTTCAGGCCGCCCGGCCTTGGAGGTGACCGAGCGCACGACCTCGTGACTGCGCAGTATATCGCGCACACGCGCCGTGAGCCGCCTGGTCTCGCTGACTGAAATGCCCGGTGGAAAATTGATATTGACCCACATCGTGCCTTCGTTCAATTCCGGGAGGAATTCGCTGCCGAGCCGCGTCGCGGTGAACAGGCTGGCCGCGAGCAGGACGACGGAAACGGCGATGACCATCCGGCGATGTTCGAGCGCCCAATCGAGCGACGGGCGATAGAGGCGCTTGCAGGCGCGGACGACGAAGTTCTCTCTCTCCGACAGCCGCTTCCGTAGAAGAAAATAACAGAGCAGCGGGACGAGCGTGAGCGAGAAGATGAGCGAGCCGATGAGGGCCGAGGTCACCGTCACGGCCATCGGCGCGAAGATTCGCCCCTCATGGCGCTGCAAGGTGAAGATCGGGATGTGCGCCGTGATGATGATCAACATCGAGAAGAAAGTCGGTCGCCCGACCTCGCTCGTGGCCTCAAGGACGATTGATTTGATCGAACTGAGATCATGCCCGAATCCGCGCTGATGCGAGTGTTCCGAGAGTTTGCGGAAAATGTTCTCGACCACGATCACCGAGCCGTCCACGATGATCCCGAAATCCATCGCGCCCAGGCTGAGCAGGTTGGCCGGAATGCCGCGAAACGTCAGCCCCAGGAAAGTCGCCAGCAGCGAGAGCGGAATCGTGACGGCCACGATCAGCGCCGCGCGCAGGTTGCCCAGGAAGAGCAGCAACACCACCGTCACCAGCAACGCGCCTTCGGTCAAGTTTCGGAAGACGGTCCTGAGCGTCGTGCCGATCAACCACGTGCGGTCGTAGATCGGCGTGATCTGTACGCCCTTCGGCAGGACGCTTGTGTTGAGCGCGTTGATCTTCTCTTTCAGCGCCTTGAGGACTTCCGAGGGGTTCTCGCCCTTCCGCATCAGCACGATGCCGGTGACGACGTCATCCTCGTTATCCTGGCCCGTGATCCCCTGGCGCGGGACGGCGCCGACTTCGACGGCGGCGATGTCCTTAACGAGCAGTGGCGTGCCTCGCCGCTCCGCGACGACCAGGTTGGCGATGTCGTCCGGCGACTTGAGCAGGCCGAGGCCGCGAATCAAATACTGCTGCTCGCCCTTCTCGACGTAACTGCCGCCCGCGTTGGCGCTGCCGCGTTCGAGCGCTTCGAACAATTGCCGCAAGGTGATGTTGTAGGATTTCAGCTTCGCCAGGTCGGGCTGTACCTGGTACTGCTTGACGAAGCCGCCGTATGTGACGACGTCGGCCACGCCGGGCACGGTCTTGAGGCGCCGCTCGACCACCCAATCCTGCAAGGTGCGCAGTTCCATCGCGTCGGCGCTGTCGCTCTTCATCCGGTAACGGTATATCTCGCCGATCGGCGTCGCCAGCGGCCCCAGTTCCGATTCGACACCACGGGGTAAATCCACGTCGCGCAAGCGCTCGATAACTTGCTGGCGCGAGAAGTAGGCGTCCACGCCATCGTCGAAAGTGACTACGATGAATGAGAGGCCGAACTGCGTGTGCGAAAAGAGCCGCAGGGAATGCGGGATGCCGCTCAAGCCGATCTCGATGGGAATCGTGACCTGCTTTTCGACCTCCTCCGCCGCGCGCCCCGGAAAGAGTGTGATGATCTGTACTTGCGTGTCGGTCACGTCGGGGAAGGCTTCAACCGGCAGCGCCCGGAACGCCGCCATGCCGCCCGCGATAAAGAGCGCCGTCAACAGAATCAGAAAGAACGGTTGATGCAAGGCGAAGGATGTGACGCGTTGAATCATGCCTCACCCCTTCCCGCCGTCGGATTCGATGATCTGGTTGATGAGCAGCACGCCTCGCGTGGCCACACGCTCGCCGGGCCTCACCCCTTCTTCAATGATCGTCGCGTCATTTATTGCGCGCCCGGGTTTGACTTGCCGCCGGCGGAAGCGTTTGGGCGACTCTTCCACGAACACGAACGAGTCAGCGCCCTTCGTGAAGATCGCGCCTGTCGGAACGGCCGCGGCCGGCTGCGGCGAGGCGGCCCCGATGTTGATGCGGGCGAACATGTCTGGCTTGAGCAACCCGCCCGGATTGGGAACCGAGCAGCGAACGTGAATCATGCGGGTTTCGTTGTCCACCGTCGGGTTAATGAACGAGATGCGCGCCGGGAAGCGACGCTCCGGGTAAGCGGGGACGGTGATCTCCACGGACTGCCCGACGCGAATTCTCGCCAGATAGCTTTCAAACACTTCGGCGATCACCCAGACCGTCGAAAGATCGCTAATCATAAACAACGGCTCGGGAGTGTCGGGTTTGACGTATTGTCCGTTGCCGACCTTGCGTTCGACGATTGTCCCGTTGATCGGGGCGCGTATCACGACGCGCCGGTCAGGCCCGTTCGAATCGCTGGCCTCGACCAGTTGGCCGGCGTTCTTGCCGAAGAGCGCCAGCCGGCTTTCGACGAACCTCACCGCCGCTTCGGCCCGGCGCAGTTCGTCTTTGGCGCGCGAGAGATCGGCTTCCGCCTGTTGCAGGTCTTTGGTCGCCAGTGCCTCGCGTTCGTTCAATCTCCGCGCCCGCTCGGCGACCTTCTGGGCCGTGTCGAGAGCGATGCGCGCCTTGTTCTCGTCGGAGCGCGCCGCGGACAGTTCGTTCTGCGCCGCGACCAGATCGGGCGATTCGATGGTAAGCAGCGGCTGCCCGGATTGCACGACCGCGCCCTTGCTCGCGCTCACTTCGAGGACTCGGCCCGCGTATGGCGTGAAGACCGGCGTCATTCGCTCTTCGTTGAAGGCGACTTTACCTGTCGTCTCGCGCTCCACGTCGAGCGTGCGTTCGGTGACCGGCTCGACGGCGATTTGACGCATCTGCTCATCAGTCGCGACGGCGACATCCGGCAGCATGACTTCGGACGCGGATGGCGCCTCGGCATGTGGCGCGACCGCATGCCGTCCTTCCTCCGCCCGGTAAATGACGGCGGCGGCCAAGCACAGCGTGAGCAGCGCCGCCGCAATGAAAATGACGCGCTTATTCCGGCGAAACGGCCCCGGCTCGTGAGAATGTTCGTTCCGCTCGCTAGCCTTGATTTCGTGATCTGTCGTTTTGGTTTGTTCAATCGTCTCCTGCATAACAAATCTCCTATTCTGTGTAGTCACTGGTACAGTACCGGTTTAACGCAGCGAGTGGCCGGTCGCCTGCTCCAATTGCCATAAACTCGATTGGTAATCGGCCCGCGCCTGGTTGTAGGAGGTGAGCGCCTGGTTGTAGTAGCGCTGCGCGTCCAGCAATTCGATAAGGCTCGACGCCCCTTCCCTGTAACTGTAAGTGGCGATCTGGCGCAGTTTCTCCACTTGGGCCAGGTTTTGTGAGTTGTAGAGATCGAGCTTGCGACGCGCCGTCAGATGCGACTGGTAGGCCTTCTCGACATCTGTCATCGCCTGCAATTTGGCTTGTTTCACGAGCGCTTCAGCGGCTCTGACATCCGCCTCCGCCTGCGCGATTCCGGCGCGCTGGTTGTTATAGGCGAACAACGGGATCTGCGCGACCACCCCCGCCGCGTGATCGCTGCCCACCCGCTGGTATTCGTAAGAGACGATCACGTCGCGGGTACGCTGCGCCCTTGCCAGTCGCAGCGCGCTCTCCGCCGCCTGGAGCGTGTAACGCGCCGCCCGCACGTCGGGGCGCTCGTTGAGCGCCATGTTTCGGAGTTCCTCGAGCCTTTGCAGGACGGGCCGGTCGTCGAATTTCCAAACCAGTTCAAGCGGCGCGGCCTGCAACGATTCGGGAAATCGTTCCTGATCGCTGTCTTGCGCCATATTCTCGTCGGGCGCTCCGTCAACAGAGGCTAAAAGCGAATCTGCAGGCCGCCGCTCGCTGTGTGGGGTTGAGGCAGACTCCTCGGCGCCCGGCGCCGACGGCGTGGCCGGGGCCAGATCTTCCGGTTGCGCGCCCAGCAAATTGAGCGTGTCGCGTGTCGCCTGCTCATAATCGGAGCGCGCCTGCAACACCACCTGCTGAAACTGCAGTCGTCCGGCGCGAACGCGATAAATTTCCATCCGGGCCTGATCGCCGAGTTCGACTTTCGCCTCCGTCAGCCGTTCGGTCTGTTCGTATTCCTGCCACGTGGTTTCGGCCAGGCGCAGGTTTTCACGCGCGAGCGTGGCGGCGGCGAAGGCCTGTCGTAGCTGGTAAATTTGCGTGCGAATGGCGTCGAGCATCTGCGCTTCAGAGGTCTTCAATTCCGCATCGGCTTGCTCGACGCGCAATTCGCGCTTGCCGCCGCGCTCCCAGACTTTATCCACGCTGAAGGTGTAGGTCGGTTGCGCCCCGGCGTCGGAGTTGGTAGTGAAGAAACGCGGGAAACTCCCCTTGAGCGGCGAGTAGACGGGAAATTGCTCGGCGCCGATCCTCAGCATCGGATTCGGTTTGTAGCCGGCAATCAAGCGCGCCGCGCGGCTGGAGTCTATCTTATATCGCGCGGCCAGAACTGCGAGGTTGCGCCTGACCAACACTTCTTCGGCTTGCGCCAGCGTCAGTTTGCGTGGGAGTTGGCCGGAAGGACTTTGCGCGCCGACCCACGAAGCGGAAAAGATCATCAGAACAGATAGAACGGACAGACCTGTAGAAATACGGGAGCAGGCTATTCGCGACATACTACTCTCTCCTTAAAGATTATGGTCGAGTCGCCAACACGCGCGCACGCCTGCGGCCAGACCGGCGCAGCAAATGAGGCGTAGCAGGGGACCGATAATTACTTGAAAGTGACAAAGCGCGAATGACTTGTCGCCACTCGCGACTTCTCACTCATAATTTTTGAAATGTTTAGGGCTTAGTTGAAGTTCTCTGGCTCATCAGTAACGTCGGGAGGCCGATAGACTACGCCAGACAGGAAGCGGAATGCCTGGAGAAGTGGTCACTGATGATTAAGCGAGAAATCAAATCAGGAAAGTTCAGCGGGAGGACCGCGTTTGGGATAGCGGGTAATGCAAGGAGAGAGTTCCGCCGCGCAATTGCGGCCGAACCCCGGAAGCGTAATGGAACGCGGCGCGACCGGAAGACGGCCGTCGCTCCGCGTCAGGATCGAATGTTCGCTCGTCTCGGTCGCCAGCAACTCATCGTCGGCAGACAATGCTAAGATACCACTCTGGCGGTCATCCGCGATTAGACGCTTGATATCGGCGCTGTAAGCGGACGTGTCGGTGACGCGCGCGAACACTCCGATCCCGCTGTTGAGCCAGAGCGCAGACTGTGTCGACTGCTGGTCCGAGACCCAGATCAGGTCATTGTCGCCGTCATGATCAATGTCTTCCGCATGAATGCTCCCCGGCTGTTGCGACTCAGTGGAAAAATGCAGGTTTGTTACCCGCGGGGAACTGAGTGTCAGGTGAATGTTCTTATAGGAGCCGTTCGAGGTCAGTTCCGCCCGATCAGGCAATCGGTCGCCATCGAAATCCGTGACGGATTGCAAGGGATTCAGGAATCGAACGGGCAATGACGCGGAATTCAACGAGAGGCGATCCTGTTGGGAATCCTGCGCAGGGCCTATCTTCGTGGTCGCAGCCACTACCCCCACGATGAGCAAAAGCGCCAGTTTCTTCCTGAGACTGCCTTTTGTTAGCATCCGTACTGCCTGACTTACGAGTTGATCAATGCCTGATCACCGAAGAACAATAAATCAAACCTGAATTGGGAGCCTGATTAAGATCGGTATTTATTTTCCGATTTGGAGAATACACCTTAATATTCCCGCTATATTCGAGTCAACAGAAAAGTGAGATCCATAAGGGTTCTCAATCAATCATGAGTGACATACGTTCGAAATCATCTTCATCATTGCTCATGTTCCGTACATCGCGGGCCCGCCCTTCAATAAACGCTGGCGTAGTGTCCGGTAAGACACGCCTTAAACCATTTCCGCGCACTGCTGATGGAGGCGTCTTGGCGACTCGCCGACGATCATTCATAATCCCCGCGCTATGAAATTCTCCTTCACACTCCCCGGCGACAGAGAGTTTGATGTCGTCGGATTCGGCCTCAACGCGGTCGACCATCTCGTGACTATCCCGCGCTTCCCTTCCTTCAACACCAAGGTCCGTTTGACCGATCACCGGCAGATGTCGGGCGGGCAGGTCTCGTCGGCGATGGTCGGGGCGCGGCGGTTGGGGCTGCGCGCCAGTTACATCGGCAAGGTCGGCTACGACAACGAAGGCCGGATGCTGATCGAATCGCTGCAGAAAGAGGGTGTCGATTGCGGCGGAGTGATGATAGCCATGGGCGCCAAGACTCAGGGCGCCGTGATCATCATCGAGCAGTTTTCGGGCGAAAGAACCATCCTCTGGTATCACGACGACGGCACGCGCGTCGCTCCCGAAGAGTTGAAGCGCGAAATGATCACGCGCGCGCGCGTTCTGCACATCGACGGCTTCGACACCGGGGCCGGGATGCGGGCCGCGGGATGGGCGCACGAAGCCGGAATGCCGGTGACGATCGATCTCGACACGGCCTATCCCGGAATTGACGAACTGCTGCCGATGGTCGATTGTTTGATCACTTCGCAGGGACTGGCGAATGAGTTGGCCGGGACAATGGACGAGCAGCAGGCGTTGAAGAAGTTAAACGAGCGCTACGGCTGCTATCTGGTGGCGATGACTCAAGGGGCGCGAGGCGCGCTGGCGTATGTCGAAGGTCAATTCATCGCGTCGCCGGCCTTTCGCCCGCCGGTCATCCGCGACACGACGGGCGCGGGCGACGCATTCCGCGCCGGATTCATTTACGGATTGTGTAAAGGGCTGAATATCGAAGAAACGATGCGGGCCGCGAACGCCGTGGCGGCGCTGCAATGCCGACAACCGGACATTTGAGAAATGCCTGAAAATTTTGTCTCAGCAGCAACACGCCATCTGGAAGACGCCCACATGCTGTTTACGGCTAACCGACCCGATAATTCTGTCTATTTGGCGGGATATACTGTGGAATGCGGCCTGAAGGTATTGATCGAGATGGCAGGCAGTACTTCGAAGCGTTGGGGGCATGAGTTGGCAACACTGTCCGGCGATGCTTTGCTTTTGGCCTGTTTGATATCGCCATCTGTACGGCGCTATACAATACCGGAATCGCCAGATTTCATCCAGTTAAGGCTGTGCTGGAATCCCGAGATGCGATACGTGACGACGGGTGAAATCAAGGAGCAAGAGGCGCAAGCGTGTCTCAGAGCAGCAGAACAAGTTTACCGTGCAATCATTATTGAAGCAGTATTAGATGGACGGAGTAAAATGTCATGAAGCATTTTGTCGAAGCGCGTTTAGATGCTCTGGCAGCCGTAAGTAACGATGAAATCACAGCGCTAACGGAAAAGATTTGCCTTATCTTCGATCTCCAAGGTAAGTGTCGCGCTCTTGTAAAGCCATCCGAAGGGGTGGCAACCGACGTTGTTCGGAACAAGGTAGCTGAAATCGTTGGCCCAGCAGCAGACATCTTCTGGGAAAACGTGGTATGGATTGAAGAACAGCGTACTACCCAAGCTAACAGAGCCTTGTTTGATACAGTTTGGCAGCAAGCCAAACCTGATCCACTGGGGCAAAACAAAACATTTGTTCTCGACAGACGGCTTTCAAAGGATGCCTGGTTTGGGGTGCCCTTTAAGCCGCCTTGGCCGCTCAATGAACATACTCCTCCAATCATTTCTTTCTACTCTTTCAAGGGTGGCGTAGGCCGAACTACTGCTCTCGCCTCTTTGGCAATAAACCTGTCCCGCTCCGGTAAAAGGGTTGTAGCAATCGATTTTGATCTCGAAGCCCCTGGCGCAGGATCAATTTTCGCTTCGCCGACAGGCCTGACGACCGGTTTAGGCGTTGTGGACTTTCTCCTGGAGAGTCCCGTCATACCCAAGACGGCGCTCGATATTTCTGACTTCTACTATCAGTGCGAAGATCGAGCTATCGTGAAAGACGGCGAGCCAATCTATGTCGTGCCATCTGGAAAACTCGACGGCTGGTATTTAGAGAAACTGTCGCGTGTGAATTACGAGTTCCTTTATCGCGCTGCGGCTGAGGATGAAGCGCAGAACTCACCACTTCATGATTTGCTTAAAATGCTCCGTAGTCAGCTCAAGCCGGAAGTATTACTTATTGACTCGCGAGCCGGATTGCACGATCTGGGTGGCCTCTCACTCAGTGGTCTCGCGCATATGCAAGTGCTATTCGGCCTACGCTCTCAACAAAGTTGGGACGGCCTTACACTGGTCGTCTCACACCTTGGAAAAGAAATGATTCTCTCCCAACGCACTCAACGAGATTGTGCTATTGTGCATTCTATGGCATCACCTCAAGGCCAAGTAAGAGAACAGGAAATTCGCGAATTTAAGGAACGTTCTTTTCAGGTCTTCTGTGACAATTACTATGATTCACCGGATACGACCGAGGCTGAGTGGCCTGTGCCGGATTTGGAATCTATGGAAAGCCCCCACTTTCCTGCGGTTATTACCTGGGATGTGCGAGTCGCTAGTTACTCTTCACTTGCAGATGTAACTGAATTTCTGTGCGAGGGAGAATACAATGCGCTCTCCACATTTATTTTGCAAAGGGTAGGGAGAGGCTTCTAATGATGACTATTAAGAAAACAGACTCCACGGAGCTGCTGCGGCAGATTGCTAATATGGGCAGCCAGGGGCGAGCCGAGGCTGAACCCGCTCAGAATTTTTTGCAAAGATACTTACCATTGCCTGAGCACGCGCGAGCGATTGACCCAAATGTTATTTTGGTGATTGGTGACAGAGGCGCTGGGAAGACAGAACTGTTTCGCGCTATTCAGTTTCCTGCTGGTTTGGCTGCAATTCAGTCTCTAGGGACAGGCAATCTTCCTGATCCTGAAAAAAGCAAATGGTTTGTTGGCTATTCAAGTGAAGGGACACAGTACCCGCCAGAGTTGGTATTTCGACAATTCTCTAAAGGCAAGCAACCCGCGGATCTGCAATTGATCTGGCTTGGGTTGCTGCTACGCTGTTTGATTCGAGGAGAAATGATTGCTGAGACTGCCGTTCCAGAGGCTATGTGGGCTACTTTGACTGCCACTCCTCTTCATCTGGAAGAATTGTTTTCCAATACTCAACAACATCTTGAGTTTTGTTTTGGTGTGTTGGATGCGCTTGATTCCAAACTTGCCGAAAAAGAAGATTGGGTGTTTGTTAGCTATGATGAGCTGGATCGAGTTAGCGCCGGGGACTGGACTGAACTACGTACGATCTTGCGTGGGCTGGTCCAGATGTGGTCCAGCTATGCTAGACGATGGAGGCGACTCAGGCCGAAAATCTTTCTGCGACGAGACCTCTTCGACCGCGTTGCTCTATTTGGACCCGATGTCTCAAAGATCGCCGCACAGCGTGTGGAGCTTGTCTGGACAACCCGCAATCTCTACGCGCTAACCGCCAAAAGGATGATCAACCAGAGCGATTTATTGCGGCAATATTTTGAGCCTGTTATGCCAAGTGGAGAAATGCGAGAAGAGCTTGGTTGGTATCCAACAGAAAGTAAAGAAGAGGGGTATCGCAAGTTTGTCGAACGATTGTGTCACAAGTACATGGGGCCAAGCGCTTCAAAAGGCTTTTCATTTGCTTGGATACCTAATCATTTGCAGGATGGAAATGGCAGAGTACTTCCGCGATCAATGGTCAGGCTGTTCGAAAGCGCCGCCGAGATCGAGACGAAGAATCAAAAAGCTAAATGGCCTCACCTGTTACATCATACTTCTCTACGAGAAGCGGTAGATCGGGTCTCGGACAGCCGCGTTCAGGAAATTGAGGATGAGGAGTTCCCCTGGATGAAAACCCTACGGAGTGAAATCTCAAAGGCCCATCCACAAGTCCCGATGGATCGATGGGACTTTGAACAATTGCTCAAGATCGACTGGGATGGCGTGCAAGAAAGGCCTCCTGAAACCTCCGGGCGCGGTCTTCTGCAGCTATTGTTTGAACTTGGAATTTTATACTTACGAAGTGACAAGCGCGTTGATGTGCGAGATTTGTATTTAAAAGGATTCGGTTTCAAACGCAAGGGCGGAGTTGCACGCCCCTACTGACCCATGGTTTGGCAAAGGTCGAAAGTTTTCCCAAGAAAGTGAGCAACTGTGAGCAAATGGAAACCGCGCAGCGGACGCGTCCGAACCAGTCCGCTGCCGCCGAACGCGCGCAACCGCATTTATGACGCGGACGCGTTGATTGAAAAGAAGAGATACGCGGAGGCGTTGGAGATTCTCGCGCCGCTCGCCGCCAAATATCCTGACCGGCCTGAGATACTCGCCTCGCGGGCGATGTGTTATTTCCATCTGGGCGATGCGGGCGAATATCTGCAAGCGAGCTTAAAGCTGCAGCGGGTGTTCCCGGACAGGCCGGACGCGTTGTTGGCGCTGGCGCAGGCCTACTTGATGAACGAGCGTTTGTCGCTGGCGCGGCGCGCCTGTCTGCAGTTTCTCGAGCGGTGGCCGAATGGGAAAGACGCCGAACACGCGCGCGAAATCCTCAGGGTGATAAAGCCTGAGTTGGAGCGGATTCTGACGATGATCGATCTGCCCGGCGAGGAACGCTACGAGGCGGCTGAGTTGCACGAAGAATCGCAGGTCTTGATGGAGCGGGGGCAAATAGCCCAGGCTATTACGACCGCGAACAAGTTGCTCGAACGGCTGCCCGGCTTCGTCCCGGCGCTCAACAATCTCAGCCAGATGCAACATCTCGACAATCGCCTCGCCGAAGCCATCGCCACGGCTGAGCGCGTGTTGGAGATCGAGCCGCAAAATTTCCACGCGCTGGGCAATCTGGCGCGATACTTGTTTTTGCAGGGGCGCGGCGACGAAGCGCGGCGGGTGGCGGATCGGTTGCGAGCCGCGCAATCCGACCGCGATGACATCTGGATCAAGAAGGCCGAAACATTCAGCTTCCTCGGCGACGACCAGGCCGTGCTGGAGGCGTTCGAGGGCGCGCAGGCCGCGGGCGCGCTCGAAAATTTGTCGAACGTCGAGATGCTCTATCACCTGGCGGCGGTCGCGTCATGGCGGTTGGGAGGGAAGGAACGCGCGCGCGAATTGTGGCGGAAATGCCTGGAAGCGGCGCCGGGCTTCGAATTCGCCAGGGCCAATCTCGAGGATTCGAGTCGGCCCGAAGGCGAGCGCAACGACCCCTGGGCTTTCACGCTCAATTACTTTCTGCGGCGGGAGGCCCTTGATGAAATGCTCAAAGAAACCGGGGAAGCCGTCCGGCGAAATAAGGCCGACTTTACCAAGGCGATGCAAGATTACGCGCGACGCCATCCTGAGATCACACATCTGATTCCCTATCTGCTCGAACGCGGCGACCCGATGGGGCGCGACTTCGCCATCAGACTGGCGGGCGCCATCAAAACGCCGGAGTTGCTGGCGACGCTGCGCGACTTCGCGCTGAGCCAACAAGGCTCCGACCAGGCGCGAATGCAGGCCGCGCAGACTGCGACGCAGGAGGGATTGCTGCCCAGCGGCGTAGCCACGCGAATGTGGATCAAGGGCGAATGGAAGGACATTCTGATGTTCGGCGTCGAGATATCACCTGAGCCGGACGAAGAAAGCATTTTGCCGCCAAAAGTCGAGCGCCTGGCCGCCGAAGCGGTGAAGGAGGTCAAATACGGCGATCCGGTCAAGGGCGAGCGATTACTCAAACAGGCGATCGAGATCGCTCCCGACATCCCCGGGCTACTCAACAACCTCGCGGCGGCTTATAGCATACAGGGTAGAACTGAAGAAGCTCTCAATCTGCTTGCGGAGATACGCCAGAAATTTCCTGATTATTTCTTCGGGATCACCAACGAAGCCATGAACCTGGCGCGCGATGGCAAACCTGACGAGGCCGAGAAACTGCTTGGGCCGCTGCTTCAACGCAAGCGGCTGCACGTCGCCGAATTCACCTCGCTGTGCAGCGCGCAGATCGAGATCGCCATTGCGCGCAGAAACCGCGAGTCCGCTCTGAGCTGGATTCAAATGTGGGAGTCTGTCCTTCCTGACGACCCGAACCTGGAAATTCAGCGTTCGCGCGTGGAGCGCCCGCGACTACGCGAGTTGATCGAGAGAAGGCGACGGCATCGGTAAGGGACATCCCGAACAGGCATGCCGACCAGAAAGGAAGCAAGGTCGAATGGCGAAAAGAGGAAGCCGCCGCGGTAAGCCGAGAAAGGTTCAGGCCGGCAGGAAAGAACTCTACCGCGGCCTCTACGAGGCGGACAAACTGATGGAGAGCGAAAAGTATCCTGAAGCGCGCTTCGCGCTTCAGGAACTGGATCGCCGGTTCCCCGATAATGAAGACGTGCTGCGAGGATTAACCAACGCTTGTCACGGGCTTCGGGATACGCATGGCTACCAGTATGCGATCGAGCGTCTTAGTAAGCTTGCGCCGGATGATCGTGATGTGGCGCTGGGATTGGCCGGGGCCTATATGACCAATCTGAAGCCGACGCTGGCGCTTCGGGGCTTTCGCCGTTTTCTGGAACGCTGGCCGGAAGACGAGCGCGCGGCGCAGGTCGGAGAGACGATTGCAACCCTGAAGCGCATAGCTTCCGAGAGGCTGAGCGCTCTGGGCTTCGCCGAAGAAGAGTTTGATGAACTCGGCGCGATGCACGACGAAACGCAGGTCCTGATGGAATACGAACGATACGCCGAGGCGCGACGCGTGGCAGAAAGACTCATCGAACGAAAGCCGAAGTTCGCGGCGGTCCGCAACAACCTCAGCATCACTTATGCGCTGGAAGGCGACCTGAAGTCCGCCATCGCCGTCGCGCAAGAAACGCTTGAGATGGAGCCTAACAATTATCACACGCTCGGCAACCTGGTTCGTTTTCACGTTCAACTCGGGCAGATCGAGCAGGCCCGCGCATACGCCGAACGGTTAAAGCCGATTGTTGATGAAGTGATGGTTGACATCTGGCTGAAAAAGATCGAGGCGCTGTCATACCTGGGAGACGACGAAGGCGTAGTCGCTGTCTTCAGACAGGCGCAGGAGTCTGCCCATAGCGATGCGATCGAGCATACACCGCAGATCTTCCATCTCACGGCTGTGGCCGAGATGCGGCTAGGCGCCGAAGAGAGATCTCGCCAGTTATGGCGGCAGACGCTCGAAATCTCGCCCGGCCTCGAATTGGCGCGTGAGAATCTGGAAGACCTGAATAAGTCCGTGGCCGAGCGTCACGCTCCCTGGCCTTTCTCTCGCTCGAACTGGATTCCATTGCAAAAAGTTGACGATCTTGTCGAGGAGATCAAGTCGGCCAGTGAGCGCGGCGGCGATAAAACCGCCGCCGCCGCCGCCAGCCGTTACATTGATCAGCATCCGGAACTCAAGGCTTTGATCCCAATCCTTCTCGACCGCGGCGACCCGGTTGGGCGGGAATTTGCGATGCGATTGGCCAGTCTGGCCAAAACGCCTGAGATGCTCGCGGCGCTTCGCGATTTCGCGCTCGGTCAGCGCGGCCCTGACCAGTTGCGCTTTCGCGCCGCGCAGATCGCTAGAGAAGAGGGGCTGTTGCCGGAAGGCCCGGTCCGGCTCCTGGTACAAGGCATATGGCGGAATATCATTCAAACCACCAATGAAATTCACTTCGAGCCTCTATTCAACCATCGCCCCGAGGTGAGAAAGCTGTTGGCGAAAGGCATCGAGCGCATGGGAGAAGGAGACGGCGTCGAGAGCGAAGGGCTCTTCAAACAGGCTTTGGAACTGGCGCCCGACTCGCCCGACATCCTCAACAATCTTGCCGCCGCCTATAGCCTGCAAGGGCGCCTCAAAGAGAGCGACCGGATCATCCGGCAGATTCATCAGCAACACCCGGATTATCTCTTCGGCATAACCAACCTAGCCAAAATTCACATCCACAACCGCGAATTCGATGAAGCGGAGGAACTGCTCAAATCGTTGATGTCGCGCAAGCGCATGCATCACGAGGAACTGATCGCTATCGTCGAGACAAACATCGAGCTCTATCTGGCGAAAGACGATCCCGAGAAAGCGCGCGCGTGGCTCAATGTGTGGGAACAGGTTGATCCGGATCATCCGAGGCTGGAGGAATGGCGCCTGCGAATCGAGATTGAGAACCTCCCTGAATCGCTGCATCGCTATCTGGAACGCAATTCGCAGCGGTAGACAAATCGCCGTCGCATCAAGTAGATTCACGCTTACTCCCGAATCGCTCAATCGAGGAATCATCAGCAATGTTACGCGCAGGCATCGTCGGTCTGCCGAACGTCGGCAAATCGACTCTATTCAACGCGCTCACCGCGACGCGCGGCGCCGAGAGCGCCAGCTATCCTTTCAGCACCACGGGCGCGAACGTCGGCGTCGTCAACTTGCCCGACGCGCGGCTCGAACCTCTGGCCAAAATCGCCAAGACCAACAAGATCGTTTACGCCACGGTCGAATTCGTCGACATCGCCGGATTGGCCAAAGGCGCGAGCCGGGGCGAGGGCCTCGGCAATCAGTTCCTCCATCACATCCGCGAGACCGAACTGATCGTCCACGTCGTGCGCTGTTTCGAGGACGAGAACGTCGTCCATGTCGAGGAGACCATCAACCCGCGACGCGACATCGAGACGCTCAACCTGGAATTGATCCTGGCCGATCTGGCCACGGTCGAAAAACGGCGCGAGCGCGTGACCAAACAGGCCAAAGTCGGCGACAAGGCCGCCAAAGAAGAACTGGAGCTTCTGGATAAACTGCAAGCGGCTTTCGACGACGGCAAGCCCGCGCGGCTCGCCGGATTGACCGACGACGAAAAAGCGAAGGCCTATCACCTCTTCCTGCTGACGATGAAGCCGATGATCTACGTCGCCAACGTCTCGGAATCGGATCTGAGCAAACCCGAAACGGATTTCATCCGGCAGGTCCGCGAACACGCTGAGAGCGAGGGCGCCGACATGACGGTCATCAGCGCGCAACTCGAAGCTGATCTTGTAGACCTCGAACCCGAGGAGCGTCCGGAATACCTTGCCAGCCTGGGCGTCACCGAAACGGGGCTCGGCAAACTGATCCGCGGCGCCTATCACACGCTCGGCCTGATCTCCTTTTTCACCGCCGGCGAGAAGGAGGCGCGCGCCTGGACGATCCGCAAAGGCGCGAAGGCCCCGGAAGCCGCCGGAGAAATCCATTCTGACATCGAGCGCGGTTTCATCCGCGCCCAGGTCATCGCCTACAACCATATGATCGAGGCAGGCTCTGAAGTCGCCGCCAAAGAGAAGGGCTGGATGCGGCTCGAAGGCAAAGAATATGTCGTGCAGGACGGCGATGTGATCGAATTTCGATTCAACGTTTGAAGAGAGTCAGATGTCAGATGTCAGATGTCAGATGTCAGATGTCAGATGTCAGATGTCAGATGTCAGATGTCAGTGAAACACCGTAAGGAGAACGGGTATGGCAGACAAAAAATCGGAGATCAAAAGTCATCGGGATTTGATAGCCTGGCAAAAGGCGATGGATTTGGTAGTCGAGACTTACAAGGTGAGCCGAGACTTTCCAAAGGAAGAGCTATATGGATTGACAAGCCAAATGCGCCGCGCCGCAGTATCAGTTCCGGCCAATATTGCGGAAGGGCAAGGCAGACGGTTAAGCGGTGAATTTATCCATTTTCTGGGGAACGCAAGAGGCTCACTATTGGAATTGGATACCCATTTGGAGATCGCCCTACGTTTAGGCTATATCGAACAAAAGATGCGCCAGCCAGTTCAAGATCAAATTCAGGAAGTAGGTCGAATACTCAACGGGCTTTTACGCTCAATCGAAGGTTGAGAGCCAATCTCAACTGCTGAAAATCGAAGATCAGCTCCAACAACTAAACTCACTGACATCTGACATCTGACATCTGACATCTTTTATCCGAGCTTCAGCCGGCTGGTCTTCGACTTATACTTGCTGTCGGACAGAATCGTATTATCAGTCAAGCGGGTCTTACCGAAATAGGCCGCCACCGAGACGAGCGCGTTCTGCTCGGTCAAGTCGTCGAGCGGGTCGACGCGCTCAGTGTCAGTTATGGCGATGTAATCGATGCGCGCCAGCGGCTCTCTTTCAAACTCCTTCCGCATGGCTTTGATGATGCGCGAGGGGTTCCGTTCGCCGTCATTGAACATCTCTTCAGCCAGGCGCAAGGCGCGATAGAGCACGGGCGCGGCGAGTCGTTCTTCACGCGAAAGGCGGCGGTTCCGCGACGAACAGGCCAGGCCGTCCTCTTCACGCGCTATCGGCGTGACCACGACCTCGACGGGGAGATGCAGATCGCGGACGAGTTTTTTAACGATCACCACCTGCTGGGCGTCGCGCTGGCCGAGGAAGACGAACTTCGGATGGACCAGGTTGAACAACACGCTCAGGGCCGTCGTCACGCTGCGGAAATAGCCCGGACGGGCTAATCCTTCGAGTTTGTCGCTCAAACCCTCCACCTCGACGTAAGTGGCGAACCCGGGCGGATACATCTCGTCGTAGCTCGGCGCGAAGACGTAATCAACGCCGATCGGCGCCAGTTGGTCGGCGTCGCGGGCCAGATCGCGCGGGAACTGTTCGAACTCCTTCTCCGAGCGAAACTGCGCCGGATCAATAAAGATGGAAACGACGACGGCGTCTGCCATCCGACTGGCCTCGCGCACCATGCTGAGATGACCTTCGTGCAGCGAGCCCATCGTGGGGACGAAACCGATCGAGCGATCCTCCTCCCACAACTTGCCCGAAACTACCCGCATGCGCGCGGCTTTAGTAATGATCTCCATAAATGCCCTTTCGAAAGGCCCTGAAAACAATTGAAGCGCCAACCTTCCCGGCCGGCGCTTCAATGCTTAATCGAGTTGTATCTATTAAACTGTTTGGCAAATCCGTTTGGCCGAACACATTCGGCCAGCTCACAAAACATCCTCTTCGACAGAGGAGACGACAGGGCTGACACTCCGATTCAATTAGGGGATGATCTGGGTTGAATTGCGGTCCCGCAATACGACTCATCGAAAAGCTCTCTTCTAACTGTTATGACGACACGCCAGTAATTATATGCCCCCGCGCGGGCTTTGCAACGCCCATTGCCCTGCGGTCATCCGGCGTAAATCGACACGGAGGACGAATCGTTCAAATTGTCCAGGAGTCGCCGAATCGTCTCGCCGGAGGTCGGATGGTGGAGTTCCGGCGCGATCTCGGCCAGCGGCGCGAGCGCGAATCTGCGCAGATGCATTCGCGGATGGGGCAGCGTCAGCGCGACGCCGTCACGAAGACCGTCGATCACCGCGCCGCCGAACAGCAGCAGATCGATGTCTATAACGCGCGCGCCTTTCGGGGTAAGGCGCTCGCGGCCCAGACGCGCCTCTATGTCGAGGCAGAGGCTGAGCAGCGAAAACGGCTCGATCATTGGCGCGCTAACAGCGATTGCCATGTTCAAAAAATCGGGCTGGTCGAGATAATCAACCGGCTCGGTCTCGTAAATTGACGAGATGGCGATCAGATTCAGACCGGCGTCGCGGAGCGCCTTCAGCGCGCGCAGCAGGTTGGCGGCGCGGTCTCCCAGATTCGATCCCAGCCCCAGATACGCCGCGCTCACGGCATTTGAATCAAGAGTCTCATTTTTCATGCCACTCATCTTAACTTGTTAATCCCGCCGATTCATCGCAACCCGATATGCGGCGCTGTACAGTACGTGGAGCGTCAGCGACCTGAGCCTCGATCAATAGACTATTTGATCGAGGCTCAGGTCGCTGACGCTCCACGTACTGTACCGATCGTCGCCGACGCTCACTGCGCTATGCCTTAGCCGTTGCGCAAGCTCGATCTCGCCTGTAATGTGGCGGTCGAATGGCTCAAAAATCGCTCTCATCAAACTCATCCGACGCCGTGGTTTCGGCGAAAGGCGCGGCGCGCGCCCGATCGGGGCATCTATGGATTTATCG